>Ga0209404_10002611_pt1 | contig 11004 bp, 12 predicted proteins | sample TroAtlMetagenome_2_FD_187447 | JGI IMG/M metagenome (GOLD analysis project Ga0209404, IMG submission 187447) | Marine eukaryotic phytoplankton communities from Atlantic Ocean - Tropical Atlantic ANT8 Metagenome (SPAdes) (version 2) | ecosystem: Environmental > Aquatic > Marine > Oceanic... | reverse complement strand
TTTTGACTTCCTTTGCTCTGATTACACGACCTACATGCGGGAACGCAGTTGCAAGTAATATCATTACCTCCCATTGTTCTGGGATGTACATGGTCAATGGTAAGATCATGTTCATAATGTTTTTGTCCACAATAGATACATTCATAATTGTTTGCTTCCTTAATAGATTTTCTCCAAAGACGTTTTGCATCAGATGAGGTCATAACTATAAGGTTTTGTAAGTAGTGTTCAGATGTTGGGAGTACTGGTGTCATTTCCTACCACGGTTTCTTGCTCGGTTTTTAGAAGGGTTTTCTCTAACTAATTTTCCAGATTTAGTATGTGAGAAATCTTTACCGCCTTTACCATAGACACCAGCTTTACGCCTAGCTCTATTTAGCTCCGCACGGTATTTTTTATTGATTTTGAGCTTGTTACGTTGCCTTTGTGCTGCGTTCTTTTTCTTCCGAGACAAAGGATTCTTACGGTAGTTACGGGCACTCTTTTTGAGTTTAGATAGCGGGAGTTTCTTAGGGGCCATTAGCGTGTTACTGCTCGTTGTACTGCGTCAAAATCAACCTTTGGCATTAGATCAGCTAGAGCACCCAGAGGAGATCCATCTAATGCTATGCCTGTGATATCATTCTTATACAGCCAATCAGCTGCCGCTTTAAGGTCTGCAGTAGTGGCTTCACCAGCTTTTATTCGTACTAGAAACTCCTCAGTAATTAAATTATGCAGTTCATTAAACTGCTGTTCTGTTGCTCTAGCTTTAGTCATTATTCAGGTAATAGATTTTTCTTTACCAGTGCCACAGCTTGATCATCAAGCGTGTTATCTGTGGATTTTGCCAAGCCTTCTAGCAAATCAACAACAAGTTGTTTAACTGCTTTGGACTTTAAAAAGGCGAAAAGGATAGGCTTCAGTAGTAAGGTCATTATTCTTTAGTAGATTTAGTGGATTTTTTAGTTGCTTTTTTAGCTTTAGCTGCTTGTTCTTCAGCTAATAGTTCTTTTGCACTTTTGTTAGCGTAAGTCATTTCTTTTTGATAGTTTTACATTTGTACTCTTGCTCTTTCCAAGGTAGTTTAAAACCTTTTACAGGAGTACAGTTCTTTTTAAAATATTCTTTGAGAGATTCCTCTCTGTCTTTTTCGTACTTAGCTATAGGTATTACATCATAGCACATATCTGAAACATGAGTATCAGGTTTTAGCATAAACCCTTTCTTCTGCAGCTCTGCACATTTCAATACTCTAACTAACTCATAATCAAGACGCATCTTCTCTTCTTGCCTAGCAGCTATTGACCGACATCTGTTAAGACCTTTACGATCTAAAGGTATCATAAAGTTGATTTGACCACCCCAGTTCTCACCTAAAGTATAACTAGAAGGACGCATACCGTCCGCATCTATATCATAAGGCTTTGTATGGTTTCCCATATAGAATGGTGAAAAGGTCATTGTAGCACCGTTACAGCTTATATTAGGACCGTAATGCTGCCTAGACGGTGCTCCATTGTTCTGGAATTGTACTGCTTGATTGGTTACATTCCCAGTGGCTGCTGCCACAGGATTACTGACAGCAGTATCTTCTGCTCTAGCAGGAGCTATTGAGAGAAGACTGATAAGGATACCGTAGTAGAAGAAGTGTCGATTTCTCTTTCTATCTCCGTTATTGACAGTACCTGACTTGCAGCTCTCGTTACCACTTCTAGCTCGAAGGGATCTCCAACTGTATGGATTGTAAATACTGAATCTGAATCTACGATTCCTCCAGAAGTTGCTGATGTGTGGGTTATATTTTCCCCAGTCCATTTGCTTAATGCAGACCCATAGGTTGTAGTAGTAATTTCTTCTGTAATCTCTTGGGTCGTTGTAGTAGTTGAGTTCATACTCCCTTGTGTGAAATTGGGAGTCATTAAATCTGCTTTAACAGCAGTTGGTGTTAGCAGTAACAGCGTTAACAGCCATTTCTTCATGTTTCCTTTTTTTCCTTTTTATTATTGCCGTTACTACCAGTAGTCAAACCAAATGTTGCGAGTGCTCCAGTAAAAACCGAAGCAGGAAAAGTTATATCCCCACCAGGACTCTTCTTAATCATAGGTATTTCTACGTAGTTTAACGTAATGATAAATCCACTCCAAACTACAACTCCAAGACGGACAAATGTACCAAGGATTTGGATTTGATGTTCTTGATCCTCTGCAGCATCTTTCAGCTTTCCGAGGAAACCTTTTTCTTCTGTCGCTTTTGCTTCCATTTATCAATCTTACCTTGAATAAATTTTTGTAGTTTTTTCTTGATTTGATCAAAGAAAGGTGTAGCTAGAGTGGTTGTTGCCACAGCTGCTACAGCTGCATAAGTAGCAGTAGCCACCACCTCTGCTGTAGGTAGTGGCATCTCTATATCTAATATAGGGATATCTACTTTAGGTGCTACTGGTTGTTCCTCTGTAGTCTCCTTCTCTACCCCGTCAGGAGTCTGTAGATTATTTGGAGGAATTACCATAGGAACATACCCAGGAATACGGGCTGTAGGCGGTTTAAAGTCGATTTGCATCGGGGGTAGTTCTTTAGGAACAGTAGGCACCTTCAGTTCAAGTTCCACTACCTTATGTATTTAAGCCAACCAGTTGTGATATATTTATTTGTTCTTTTTGGAGGACGACCTCTATGATAGAAAGTCCATGTAGCGGGGAAGATTATTAACTTCCCTGCTTCTGGCTTAACTAACGTGCCATCATAAAATTCAGTTTCTCCACCGCTGTTTACATCATTCAAGTACCAGAGATATGTCAAAGCTCTTGTAGTACTACTTAAATCTTGATTATTACCTGTGTATGGTTCAAATGCAAAATCATTATGCCAGTCATAGTAATCCCCAGGTTTTGTTTCCTGAACTTGATAACCAGCATCTTCGCAATCATCTGTTGCGGCCCAACCAACACGCACTGGAGTTGACCCAAGTTTATGAAAGTTTGTTAGCTTTAATCCTTCATTAATAAATTTATGATAAGCAGGTAAACCTGCCTCTAACGATTTAAAAAATACATCATCTTCTTCTTCCCAACCTTCGTTATAGACAGAGATATTTAAGTCTGTACTAGCTTTAAGATTCCTATCTACACCCTCAAAAGTACATCCAGGATACCTATTATTATCTTGTTTGAATTTTTTAATTACATTCTTACAAAATGATTTAGTTAAGGCACCACGCTGTTCAAATATGAAGGGATTCTTCTGAGTCGGTAGGCTGTACGTGAATGTGTCCAAGTTCGGAATGGATCTCTGAATTACGGTGGGTGTCATGAGTTTGAGGTGGGTGAGCTAAAACGGGTGTAAGTAAGCTTGTGCTTAACAATAAATAAATAAATTTCATAATTACCAAGGAGTGCCGTATGCGTCTACGACTTTTAAATTTTCAACTAATTTAGCATCTAAATCAGCTTCTATAACAGCTACTTCAGAATCTAATCTAGTTTTCGCCCATCCTACTACTTGATCTTTAGTTAAATCTGCATAGGGGACTAAAGTATCTGGTTTATCCAAAAGGACAGTCTTCATTGTATGATTAGACTTATCATTATCAATGGATATATCAAGGAAAACCTCAGAGACATATCCATCGGATACATCTCTTTTAAGGTCTTTTATTTCGTATATATAAGTATTAGCCATAATTAAGATTTCATAATGTAGCAAAGAGCATAGTAAGGAGGTCTGTTCTCGTGAGAAGCAGTATTACCAGAGTTACCTGTGTTACCACTAACTGACACAGAAACTGAGTGAGTATGGTTCGCACTCTCATTACCTGTGTTACCACTTACGTTGTGGTTATGGTCATTTACGCTGCCAGAGTTACCAGACATGTTGTGGCTGTGGTTACCAGTGTTAGTAGTATTACCACTTAGAGTGTGAGAATGATCCCCACCTGCAGCTGTATCAGTAGCATTATATGTATTTACATCCCAAGGATAACCTTTTATGTTACTCCTATGTGGGTTCCAAGGAGCAGAGTTAGGTGCTGAACCAGGAGCCTGAGTCGTAGTCTGGGTATGGGCATGGTTCCCACTGTTACTGGTGTTACCACTTAAACCGTGGCTGTGTGCTCCAGTATTACTTGATGAGTAGTTACCTGCACCGTGGGAGTGACCACCAGCGTTGCCTGAACCGAGGTTTGAACCAGAGTGAGTATGGTTAGCACTCTGATTACCTGAGTTAGCGTTACCTGTAGCAGAGAAACTGTGTGAGTGGCTAGTTATTTGGTTAGCACTTAGTGTTACAGTATTTGCACCACCAGTTGCACTTACGTTATAAGAACTACCAGCACCAACAACAAATCTGTCTCTTAAATCAGGTGTACCATTTGATCCGTTACATAACACCCATCCAGAAGGGATAGAGCCAGTAGAACCTGACCAAATAAGAATCATACCCTGAACAAAGGAGACAATACCAGTTAGGTTTGCTCCACTTACTGCAGGTAATGTAGCAGGGAATCTAGCGTCAGGTATTGTACCAGAAGAAAGATTACTTGCGTTTAACGAGTTAATAACAGAAGAAGTTACATAACTAGCTCCATTAGTTAACTGGTTGTTATTAGTAACATTAGTTGCTGACGCTGCAATACCATTAAGCTTACTATGATCAGCATCAGTGAATACATTACTATCGGAAGCTGACTCTACAAGAGTTCTGATTTCTGAAGCTGATTGATCGGCAGTTGCACTAGCTTCAATACCATTTAACTTGGTATGGTCAGCATCTGTAAATACGTTTGAATCAGTAGCTGCTTCAACTGCTGCTCTGATTTCTGCATTGGTTTGATCTGCTGTAGCACTTGCTTCAATACCGTTTAATTTAGAGTGATCAGCGTCAGTGAATACGTTGGAGTCAGATGCTGCTTCTACTGCTGCTCTGATCTCGGCATTTGTCTGATCTGCTGTAGCAGAAGTTTCTATTCCATCTAACTTTGTCTTATCTGCAGCAGACATAGAACCAGGAACACTGGTAGTAGCAGCAACTAATTTACTACCTGCTATCGCTGCACTTGCGTTAATATCCGCATTAACTATCGTTCCGTCAACTATGTTTGCACTAGCTACGGTTACGTCTGTTGGTAAAGCTCCAGCAGCAATCTTAGTTGTTGCTATGGAATCTGTACCTAATCTTCCAGCAATAGAAGCTGAAGATACGTTTGCCATATCTTCTGCTGCTATAGGATGTCCTCCTGCTGTTGAGCCGTCATGTACGACAAGAGTTTCCTTATCAGTATCGACAGTAACTTCACCTTCGGCTCCTGTGAAACTACTATGTTGTGAGGTTGTACCTCGTCTTAGTTTTAATAATTTTGCCATTTATAGGGTTCCAAAGTCGAGTTGTAAGTTTGTACCATCAATAGTTCCAGCTGTTACCGTACCTGTGAATGTAGGGCTTGCAAGAGGTGCTTTAGTGTTTAAAGACGCTGTAGTACTTGCAGCATAGTTAGCGTCATCTCCAAGAGCTGCAGCTAACTCATTTAATGTGTTTAGTGTTCCAGGAGCAGAGTCAACTAATGCATCTAGAGCTGCTTTTACGAAAGCTGTAGTAGCAACCTTAGTTGTATTGTCTCCTGAAGACTGTGTAGCAGCCGTTGTGGCTGTGTTTATAGTACCATTTAAGTCACCACTGAAGGTAGTAGCTGTAAATGTAGCACCATTTGTTATATTTTTACTGTTAGCGTTTAAATGTCCACCTAATTGTGGGCTAGAATCTGAAACAAGAGCTGAAATCCCAGGAGATATACCAGTCCATGAACTACCATCGTAGTAATTTAAAGTATTACCTGAACTATTATACCAAAGGTCACCTTCAGAAGGGCCAGAAGGTGTTGAAGCTTGTATCTTATACTCATTTGCATAGCGGTTTACGTCAGCAATAGAGCCAGCTACTGTATTAACATTCGCTATACTACCAGCTGTTGTAGTTACATTACTGCTATTATTAGCTACTGTCGTTACATTCCCAGAAATACCCGCTACTGTTGTGACATTTGCTGAAACACCTGCAACCGTTGATACATTAGAATTATTACCTGCAACTGTGTTTATATTACTGATACTACCTGCAGCTGTGTTCACATTAGATATAGAACCAGATACTGTGTTGATATTAGCTATATCATCAGAACAGTTATCCATAGCAGTTACATTAGCCGAGGTGGCTAACGTATTCAAATCAGCTACAACATCAGTAGTTCCTAAAATAGCTAGATCAGCTACAGCATCTGCTGTCCCTAAACGTCCAATTTCTGTTGCTTTACCAGCTACAGCTGTGACATTTGAGTTATTACTAGCTACTGTAGTTACATTAGTGTTATTATTCGCTACTGTCGTTACATCAGAAGATATACCCAGCTACTGTATTACATTTGAAGAGACACCTGCAACTGTAGTTACATTGCCTGAAACTCCCGCCACCGTTGACACATTACTGGAAATACCAGCTACTGTAGTTACATTACTTGATATACCAGCTACAGTATTAAGGTTATTGACATTGCTTGTTGTTGCAAGCGTGTTCATGTCACTAACAACATCAGCTGTACCTAAAGTATTTAAGTCTGTTACGACATCAGCTGTACCTAATATAGCCATATCAGCTATACAATCTGTCGTGGCTAGTAAAGCCATGTCATCTACTACAGCTGTAGCACCTAATGCTTGTATCTTTGTTATATTATCTGCACAAGTTTCAATACTATTACCTGTTCCTGTAGATGTAGCATCAGTAATTAAACCAAGGTCTTCTGTATATGTAATGTTTCCTGAAACAATAGCAATATCTGAAAGGACTGATTGAGTAGGAGTAACAGCTTGGAAGTTACTACCATCGTGTACCTTCATCGCCTTGTTGGAAGACGAATCAAACCAGAGATCACCAGCAGCTAAAGAGTTACCTCCTCCATCTGTGCTTGGAGCTGATGTTGCTATTTGATAAAGATCAGCAAAGTTATTAACGTCAGAGATGTTTGAACCAACTGTGTTTACGTTTGCTATACTATTACCAACATTATTTACATTAGTTATAGCACCACCAACTGTATTGATATTACTTACATTTGTAGCACAGGTATCCATATCGGATACAACCCCTGATACTGCAAGAGTATTCATATCGCTAACAATATCTGCCGTTCCTAATGTATTTAGATCAGATACAACATCAGCAGTACCGAGTATTGCTAGATCGGCAACAGCATCAGCTGTACCAAGCCTTCCTATCTCTGTTGCTTTACCTGCCACAGCTCCAATATCAGTAGCATCTGCCGCCACTGCATTGATATTTGTCGCATTTCCAGCTACAGCATTAACATTACTGATATCTCCAGCTACGGTATTAATATTAGTAACACTACCAGCAACCGTAGTTACTTCAGTAGCTTTAGGGACTTGTCTATGGAATGTATATTCATAATCAGTTGCACTTCCACCTCTACCACCACCACTATATTGAGTGGTTTCTAGAATCATTCCAAAAGTAGCAGCATATGTTGTGCTGTTAGCTAGACCTGTGATATGTACGGTTTTACCAGACCCTGCACCATTACTAATTGATGCCACTCCAGACCCATTTGATGTGAGGTTACTAGCGAGAGCCTTGATACTAACAAGAGTACCTGCACCATTATTAACATCAGGGTTAGCAGAGGGAAAAGATGTTTCATTTGCTATTGGTACAAACCCACCAACGTCATCTACTAAGTCAATAATTCGATCATTAATAGCTGCTGTAGTGGCGATTGTTACGTCATTATCAGGAAATGTATCTCCATCCTTAATAGTATCACCAGAACTTATGTTAAAATACCTAGCATCTGCTGCTCCAGTAGTGAAGTATGTTGTATCATTTCCTGTATGTGAACCCTGTTCAGAGGCGGTGATCTTAGTAGCAGCTGCTAAATCTGTGGCTGTACCAGCATTTCCGCTGACATCTCCAGTGATATTACCTGTTACATTACCAGTCACATTACCAGTCACGTTACCTGTGACATTACCTGTAACATTACCAGTCAGATTACCAGTCACATCACCAGTCAAATCACCTGTGATGTTACCCGTGACCCCACCAGTTGCTGTCACAACTCCTGTGAGAGTTGAGACTCCATCAACTGTTAATGTACCATCTACGTTTAAATTAGTATCAACATCAGCGTTACCTGTGACTTGGAAGTGATCTGTAACCTGTACAGTACCACTATTTGAATCTAATACTAAGTTACCAGAGGTTGTACTGACTTCATTAGGTGCATCAAGACCAACTTTAATGTTTTTTACTTGTGCTCCACCAGGAACTGTCTGCTGTCCTGTATGTAGTGAGGTACCTGTAACTTCAAAATTACCTGATACATCCAAATCACCAGCAATAAGTGTATTTCCACTCGTAGCATTAACTGTAAATTTATTAGTATTGACATCAAAATTACCATCTACACCAACAGCTCCACTTGCATTAACATCTGCTGCAGTTGTAGTACCACTTACGTTTAAAGTACCGCCAACTGTTGTATTACCGTTAGACGCAGCAACCGTGAACTTGTTAGTATTAACATCAAAGTTACCGTCAACCCCTACAGCACCACTAGCATTGATAGCTGATGCTGTTGTTGTCCCTGTAACTGTTAAATTCCCGTCAAGTGTTGAGTTTCCAGTGACATCTAAGGTTCCAGGAATGTCAACATTACTTGTCCATTCAACATTAGCACCACTTGACTGTAATATCTGTCTATTACTACCTTGAGCCAGTTTATTAACTGCAATTTCAGCAGTATCAGAAATATCTGTATTTACTATAGTACCATCTACAATCTCATCACTTGATATAAATGATGTAGAAGTAGCTGGTCCTCCGAATATTTTATTCTCTATATCAAACGCTTTGTTTCTTGCTTCTTGTGCGGTAAAATTAGACTCATCAAATGCCCTGTTGACATCTGTGTGTCTTATTGTACTACCACCTACAAAATTAGTATAATCACTAGAACTATCCCTAGTTCTACGTTCTATTGACACTACTGCACCTGAAGGTAAAGCAGAATTAAACGTAATAGTATTACTATCAGTGGATAATGTATAGTTTTGTAATGTTACCCCAGCACTTTGTGCGGGGAAATATAATCCAGTTGTATCATTCACCTGTGGATGGTTAGAGTCTGTAGTACTACCAGTCGCTTGACGGTACTGTAAGACTCTTGTGCCACCTGTTACTGTAACATATACATCCAGATCATCTTGGTTATTCAGTTCTATACTGACAGGAGTGAAGACAGTCGTTGAAGACTGACCTCCACTACCTACAGCATCAAATGTTTTTTTAGTTGTAACTGCCATTGATAATCAATGTAATAGGATTGGTGCCTATTTTGGAATTGCGAGCAGTCTAGACAACATTGCCTGATCGTTAGCACGACCTTCGTTCTTTTTAAGCTGCCTTAATTTAACTCTATCATATAATTCTGGGTTCTGAGATCTTAGTATTGTCATGGCTTTTTTCTTTTCTTGCATAAATATCCTACGGACATCTAGATAGAATTTCTGATCCATCACGTTAATACCATCTCGTTTCATATAACCTTCTTTTTTAAAGTTGAGATAATTTTTCTCCCAAGAACTTCCAGGTTTCATTAGTTTCTCTAGACGAGATCTTAATGCACCTTGACTTAGAATCTTTTGTAATTGAGATATCTCCTGAGAAGTTAATGGTTCTCCTTTCCATGTCCTCATAATTTCAGGCATGTTAAAGCTCATCCCTAACAAACCTTTCTTTACATAATCAGACTCATCATGCCAGTATATAGGCATAGGACTCATAGTATTGAAAAGTTTCATCAAAGGATTACCATCTGAAGGCATCCAAGGCTTACCTGATCTATCTTTATTCAAGACATCATATTTTGGAGCTAAGAATTTTTTAGCAAAAACATCTCTTTTAAATATAGTCTCCCATACAGTATTAGCTTCTTTCTGATTAGCATCCATGATATCACCTAATTGAGCACTTAAACCAGCATAAGGGAAGAACTGTGCTCTTGCAAATTTAGCAAAGCTACGTCCTATTGTACCTGAACTTGTTTGAGCATTAAATATATCAGCTAAATCAGTGACACCAGCTAACATAGATTTATCGACAAGAACAGCTGAACCCATAAAGATAGCTTTACTTATAAACTCATCACGTAAATCTTCACCTAATACATGCTGGTAATTGACTGTATTAGCAACCATACCTAAGATAGTATTAAATGGTTCGATTTTTTGATAAGAGAAATAAGCGTTACCAACTTTAAATGAAAACGGTTTCTTACCTTGAACTCTCCATAAATCTCTTGTCTCTTTATCTGCAGGTAATGATCCTGTTAAGTTTCCAGACAATGCCATTAGACCAGCAAGAGTAACCATAATCTGTCCTGAAGCTACTCTACCTTTCATCAAGGCTTGAGCTTGTGGAATATCTTGAGGTTGAATACCATACTTTTTAAGTAGCATAAATTCATCCACATTTGGATTCATTAAATCTTTCCACTTACCATGAAACTTAGCTAATACTGGAGTATGCTGCCAAGCTAGATCTAGAGCGTTAAGACCAGTCCTAACAAATGGGAAGAAGAATCTCAAACCAGTTGTATTACGAGCAGCTTGTACCCAAGCTAACTGACCAGTTAAAGCTTTAGTTAAAGTTGTTTCATCACCTGCTTGTTTAGCAGCTTCATCATTAACAACCCACATATCATTCTTATCTTTCTTGAAAACCATTTCACGGAAATTCTCCTCAGTATCTCTAGAGACTTTTTTGATATCATCTAAATCAACATTATCTTCTATAGCCTTACGAGCAGCTTTCATACGCATATCGACACGACCAATAACAGTCCTAGTAAAAGCATCACCAGCTCCCATAGCGTTTTGGCTATACCTAACCCAAGGGGAGTTGTTGAAATTAACTAAAACATCTGTCCAGTAATAAGCTAGTTTTTCATTCTCTGTAC
>Ga0209404_10002608_pt1 | contig 11008 bp, 7 predicted proteins | sample TroAtlMetagenome_2_FD_187447 | JGI IMG/M metagenome (GOLD analysis project Ga0209404, IMG submission 187447) | Marine eukaryotic phytoplankton communities from Atlantic Ocean - Tropical Atlantic ANT8 Metagenome (SPAdes) (version 2) | ecosystem: Environmental > Aquatic > Marine > Oceanic | place... | reverse complement strand
CGAGCGTCGCCCCTAGCGTCGCCCCCTGTGGAGCTCACTGGCGAGATCACTGTGGAAGCCATGGTGGAAGCGCCAGCATGGGGGGAGGCCTCATTGGAGGCCGGTCGCGGTGAGGGGGTGTAGTACGAGTCAGCTACAGCTTTCATGACGTGGATGAAGAATCACAATTTTTCTTTTTGTTCCGCGTTTTTCTGACTATACCCACGGCCCATGTCCAGATTGTATTTATCGAGCAATGCATGGAAACTGTTAAACGAAATTTCACCTGCCCCTGAATCTATCTTTTTGTTGTAGAACTTAAGGGTGATCGTAAGCAGGTCTTCTGTTTTACCTTTGGCTTTGTTCTCACTAGCAAGGTAGCCACTACTCGCGATAATCTGTGCTGAACCTGCGTGTTTAGTGTTTGACGTCCAGACGCTTTTTGAGCCTTTAAATTGCACCATGTTAGAGCCAGGGGGAGGCATAATAATATTTGGTTGCGTCTTGCTCCAATCAATCCCCATTTGGTCGGCAACATCACTTATCTCACGATCTAGATCTTGCATCATGTGATGTGTGTTACCGTTATATTTGTCGTCTAGCCATTCTGCATACGACAAACGTGGGGCTTTGGACGGGCCTGTGTAAGCTTGTTTCAATGGCTGGTTTAGAAGCTCGGCCAAATCGCTTTCAACATCTAAGCGCTTATCAAGTGGAAAATAGAAGTCTCCACTTAATACTTCTCCTTGATACTTTTCAGTTAACGCTTTTAGCTTGTCACTAAACGGGGCGACATCGGTATGGCCTGATACTCTAAACTTATGGTTACGAACACTATCAATAGGCGTTGTTTCACTATAAATAGCCGGTGTGCCGAGTAAATCAGAAAGTGAGCTTAAGACTTGTTGGCGATGTTGTTTAGGGAAGACATATTCTGGCTTATTAGCGGTCTTAATGGGTGTTATCCCTTCGACAGCCTTCATAATTCTATCTTCAAATTGTTTTAATTTAGACTCATCTCCAGAAACTTTAACGCCGGTGATTTTACCGGTGCTGTTAAGATGATTACTAAAGCGCAAAGGGTAGCGAAATTGATGGTTAATCTCTTGTTGTTGAGCTTCAGTTCGATATTCAATGTTGTAAAAAGCTGAGGTGTCGTGACCATGCACACCTACCGTTCCAGCTACAGAGTTTTCCTTAGTATCGAAAACGTGTATTTCATTAATGTTGCCATATTTAGGCGAAAAGCTAAGGGCTGCTAAAGTGTATGCTCGACGACTACGTTTTGAGTCTTCAACATAAGCTGTGTTGTTGCGGTGACGCTCATTACGTTGTTTATTGCCAAAATCATTAATTATGACTCGGCTATAACCTGCTATTTCCAATATTCCTTGAGGGCTTTGAAGGGCATCTTTGGCAGTATTTAAGGCATTCTTTAGTTCTTTAGAATTTCTAACGAACTCTTTTACTGCCGCTTCAACACCATTTTGTCGAGGGGCTACAAATTCAATTGGGATAGTATGCTTTTGACCATTAGCTTTGGTATAGCCAACTCTGATAAGTGCCCCACGTTTCGCCCTTTCACCAAATTGGCTTTCTTTATCGAGAGCACGAAGCATGGCGTTTTCTAATTCACTGAGTTTACGGATGCTTTCATATTCTTCATCCAATACGCTAGCAAATAAGACATCGTATGTCTTTTGAGTGCCTTTGTTCGTGAGTTGCGTGAATTCTGCGTCCACCTTAATAGGGGCAACTACTGCTTTGTTGGGTTGTGAAGGTTTCGAGAGTAAATTTGCACTGGTGGCTGCATAAAATTCACCATCCTCAACTAGTTTACGTAAATTACGAGCATGAATGAATGAGCCAATAGGGGCGTGGGATTTAGCGCTTTCATCAATAAAGGCATCGATAAAGTTGCGAGCTTTAGAATGGCGACTGAACACTAAAGTAATAGGCTTTTCCGGCTTACCTTTCAGTAGACCATAAATACTACCCTTGTCTTTGTTATACCCAGTAATTTGAATGATGGCGTTTTTAGTTTTCTTCATTAGTTCTGCTCCATCGAATTATCTAGGTCGATTGACCCATCAATATCTAGTTGTGGTTGATTGGTTAATTCTTTCGCAATGCTGGTGGTGGCCTCTTCTATGGCGCGAGATGTGCTTTCTTCCAGATTTGAAATGCGCTCGTGCACTTCTCCACGAGATTGGCCAGTGAAATGGATATGGTTGGATTGGTTCATAAATTCTTTTGAGTCGACCCCCAGTAGTTCTAGGGTGGTAAGCATTTTCTCTTTAATAGGCGCGCCGACAGTTTGATAGCCACTTGTATCAATGCCTCTCGCTCTTGCTGCTTTCACTAACCCATCGATGTCGTAGCTAGTTCTAGAGTAGTTTTCGCGTGGAATGTTTTGTCTATCAAGAAATCGCAACACGCGGTCCGAATCTAATTCTTCACGCTTGCCTATTTTTACTAAGTCGAATACTGAATCTAACTTTTGGGGCTGGCCGAAATGGCTTACCGCTTCAATTAATTCAGAACGTGACGCTTCAAAGTTTGCTTCGGCTGATTTATACAGTCTTTGGGCAGCGGCATACTTTTTCGCCAATGGCTGAAAAACACTTTCTTGTTGGCCATTCAGTCGCTTTACTTCTTCAGGCTGATAATTCAGTGATTCGCCTTGCATCATGGAATTCCAATGCTTTACGGAAAGCGAATTTATGTCTTTGAACATTTCCCGTGTACAGAGCACTTTTTCATTTCGAATTTGCATATCTAAGTCATGCTCATCGAGGTTACGAAGTGCCTGCATGGCCACTTCATATCCTTGACTACCTGATGAGGCTAATTTGGTAATGAAACGTAATTCATCAGGGTTTATTTGGATGTTGTACTGAAATGTGGATGCGACTTTGACTTGGCTTTCTAAAAGGCTAAGTATTTTTACATGATGTTTAATTAGATCGGATTGAGTAACGTCTTGATTAAAATTTACTTTCACATCTAATTGAATTGCCGTGCCGGCTTTGTTCTCTGCCACCAGCGGACTAGATTGATAGAGGTTTGGCTTTCTGGATGTCTCCGTTACTCCCTTTGCCAAGCTGACCCGTTCCAATTCATATTTTTCAATAATTAAATTGCTTAACAGTTGCTCGGCTAATAGCGTATCCCTGTCCGTGGGATCGGGAACATCAACCGCTTTGAGTTGTTTTAAAGCATAAACTTCTGAAGCATGAAACTTGGATTGGTATTCATTATGCTCATAAGCCCATAAGGCTCTCACATCTCTGTCTGACAGTCCCTTAGCTGCGTGGATGGCCTTACGTACTTCAATGGCGTTCATGTGTTTAGCGCATACTTCAAGCCATTTATTAGCTTGTGATTCGCTTACAGTGCCATTGGCGACTTGCGGTAGCGCAAGCACATCATTGAGATGATGATTAAATACCGGCTCCCAGTCTGCTTCGGCAGAAAGTAAAGCTGCATTATCTAGATTTGTAATGACTGGCATGATTTCAACTTTTCTTAGCAATGAGATGTCATTAAATGCAAAGTTAATTGGTTACCCAATAGCCTTTCACTGTGCTTGATTCTTTTGTGAGTCAATGCTTTCAATAAGCGAATCTAACGAAGCTTTTCTAAGAGATGCTTGGCCTAAAGCTTTGAAGCGAGGAATACCGTTAACAGTAAAAACGGCTAAGGGAGTAGCCGGTAAAGGAAGCTTGAAAAACATCAAAGTATTCGCTTTCATCGCGCTGTAACCGCGATTTCTAAGTTCTTGTGCCGCTTCTTCTTTGATGAGGTCTGTAACAGGGCGCCGATCTAATAACTTGTCGAATAAATACTGCCTACCACTGTTGTTATTGGGGATTAGGGTGTACATCGCCTTCGCTTGGCTGTCAGTTATATCTTTCCCTTCATCTTCGGGGCGGGTAAGCATGCCTACGGGAATATAATGCAGAGTGACTTCACCCCCGCGAGCTAGTTCTTGCAATGTCGGCTCAGCAGCCATGCACGCGCTACAATTAAGATCGGCAAACAAGTAAATGTGTTTGCTTCCCTCGCCATAGCTAACACTTTTTAGGTGCTGAATATCTGCAAACATCTGAGGGCTTATCCCACTGGATTCAGTATTACTGAGCGGCGTCTTACCTATGGTTGATGGTTTGCTCATATCTTCAAAGCCGGTGTTCATATCCATAGCGGCGGTTCTTTGTGTGAGCACTTCTTTTGGTGAAGATGTTTGTAAGTTTCTAGCTGACGCAAGCACAGTGTTACGAGCCTCATCTATTGTTTGATTACGCTTTGCATACGTCGTTAATGCTTTAATGCCGTGCGCACTATCAGTATTCACAATAAGGGGGCTATATAACTGCCCATTAATGATGCTCTGAAGATCACTCAGCAAGTACATCTCTTCTACCTTGCCATTGACCTTAATAATCATTCTAAAAGAGCCAGCAACCGAGGGGGTGAATTCATCTAAGGTAGCGTTCACACCAAAATAGAGTTGTGTCAGCCCTAATGCTTTCTTGTAAGCCGAATCTTGTAGGGCCTGATAAACCGATTCTGTTTGTTGCGACGGTTCGTTAGCTGCAAAACCCGATAATGGCACTAACAAACACAAGACTGCAGTTGCGTTTCTAAACAACATGGATATCCCACTCGATAAGTTTTTTTTCAGTCTAACGGGCTCAATACCTCTGCCACGAAAACTAAATGTCGTGATATCCGGAAACAGATTGGCAAGGGACTTTCAGAAACGGAACATACACCCCACGAACACTTCACAGGGGTAGGTAATGCAGCAATTCAATGTTTCAGTTTGTATATCAAAAGGGCCAGAAGGACAGCTCTCTTGTCATTCAGAATTAAGCGACGAATTCTTGAAGCAACCCCTCATTACAAAGCTTCATGTACTTCGCGCTGTATCTGAAAATCTTCATCAGGTAGCAATAGCGGGAGAGGGAAATACTTCATCTGAATTTGAAGGGGAAATACATGCAAAGGTACTTATTGTGCCTAACCAAATCGGCCTAGACATTGACCTGTCTAGAACGTTAAAACGCCGCGAAAGCCAAGAAATTAAAGCCTGTTTATTAGCAGCTGAAAAATACCTACAAAGTATCATCGGCGTGATGGTCGAAACACAAATCACTGAATTAAATAATGCGGATGTATCTGAATGAAGCCGGTGATCGTTGATAAGACATTGGCTGAGTATATTGAGCGCAATTCAGATGTCATGTTTACCAATCTCTGTCGAAAGTACGCCTTCATATTCGCTGCGGTCATAGCGATTCTTATAGGGCTAGGGGTAAAGATTGTCGACTTGGGTACCAAGATTAACTATGACGAACCAAGCTTTGTAAAACCAAATGGCGAAACAATTACCCTCACGCCTATCTATCGCCCACCGATGTCACTTTCAATCGTTAAAAATATTGCTAGGCAATATACGGCAGAAGTGATGTCGATCGACTTCTCTCAAATCAAGCTCGATTTAGAGAACAGCAAAAGGCTTTTTTATTCAGAAGAAATCTATGAACGAGATTACCTTGAGCCGCTTATGGGCAGTCATGAAACAGAAGGCTCATTGCAATGGATAGCCGCTAATAACCTAGTTATTTCAGCTTCATCCGCAGCTTCTCAGCAACCCATCATAAGCGCAGTATATGAAGAGGATGGCGTGAACTATTACAAAATCAAAGTGGCTTTTCTACAGTCGCTTAAAACACCATCTGGTACTGACCCCATTCGGCGCGGCACAGCCTATCTCACACTGATTGAGGTTCCCCGTGCAGTCAATATCAACGGTTTACAAATTTATAGTCTAGGAATGAAATCACGATGAGTAATACAGAAGAGCGTGACTTAGATAGCGAATTGCTAACGCTATTGAAAGAGCCCAACAAGAATGTCCTATGGGATAAAAATGTTGGAATGCCAGGAGATATCATTCTCAATAGGAATAGGTCGTTACGCATACTTACTAAAGCGACTCTTGGTGGTATCTCGTTATCGCTTATGGTCGGCATGGTTCTGACTTATGGCGTAGTGACTCTCGCAAATCGTGACAATGTAGAACTGGCCTATGGCATAGACAGCGACAATCGAATTGTTGAGCTTGCGGAAACTACCGTACCTAATGTCACGGACGCGCAAGTTATGGAAGTTACCGCTGAATTAGTTCGTAAGTTTCACCTGTACTCGACAAAGGATTGGGAACGCCACGTAGATTCATTCCAAAAAGACTTCGTAGATAAAAAAGCCTTTGAAGACTTCATGTTTGTTTTAAAACGTTCGCAAGTTATAGAGCGCATTGAAGATGGCATTCAAATGGCGTGGGCAGAGTTGGCCAGTGCCCCCGTTATTGTCGATAAGTCAGAAGATGGCATTTCATGGGAGCTTGAAGTTGATTTTAAATGGTATGTCGGTGGCGGCTCTTATACATCAGCTGGTACAAGTTTACGCTCACATATAACGTTACAAAGAGTAAGTCGCGCTAAGAACTCTAATAGGTTAGCCGTAGCTGAATATGCGGATGAGCCTTTGGGAGTAAAAACACGATGAAACTATCCATTATTTACTTTGCTTTAGCGAGCGTGTTGGTTGTACCTGCGGCCTTAGCTGTTGGTCGAACTTCTTCAACTGAAAAAGCGGAAATACCAGACGGGTTAATTCAGCACACTACTGATGCTGATATCATTGATGATTTAACAGATGAAGAATTACTCGAGTGGGCAAAAGAACAAAAGATAAAATCGAAGAAAATTCTAAGCCCAGAAGAAAGGCGTTTACTGTTAAAGCTTGAGCAACAAAACCTTGATGCAGTTAAAGACCTGCCACCCCCTAAAGCGCTACTCGACATTCTGCCCGTATCCCAAGACCCAGCCTCGCCACCGATTAAAATTTACGTTACGCCTGGTTGGGATTCACACCTTTCAATTGTAGATGCCAATGGAGCACCATGGCCGATTCAATACAAATCGGTAGGTAATGCCGAATTTGTGGCTACTTTTATTGGTTCTGGTGGGCAAACTGATGAAGAAAACGATTCAAAAGGAAACGATGAAGATAAAAAAGAGGCGCCGGTATTAAGCGATGCACTCCAATCTAAATTGAAATTAACAACCGATCAGCGAGTAGGTGGAACAAACCTTACTTTAATGCTCCAAGGTTCTGATGATGTGATTAACGTGCAGCTTCTCGCCAGTACCACGCAGTTTTATCCCATACCATTACTACAAATGCCAAAGATTGGCCCGAATACCCAGCAACAATATACCCCACGTGGCTCACGTTTAATGTCCAACGACAAAGTAATGCGAGCTATTGCCATGGGAGGGTTTGATTTACCCGAGGCCTACCGAGAAATTCAAACTGATAATCCAAAAGTGCGTGCTTGGTTGCATGGCGTTGACCTTTACGTGCGTTCCCCTTATCACGCTCGCGTGCCTGAAGCCCAAGATGGTCAAGCAGGCACAGGGGGCTATAAAGCCTACAAAATGAGATACCTTCCGGCCATCACCATGGTAGGAGATCACAACAACCAAATCATGGTCCGTATTTATAAAAATAAGTTGGTAGAAAACAATGCTCAAACAGTCAGTTACTAAATTCCGTCAGGGGCTTGCCTCTGTGCATAAGCGTCCACTATGGGCAGTCATTTTACTGGGTATAGCAACGGCCTTTCTATTGGTGGTAATTGCCTTGTTTGTGCTCTCTTTTTTCTCTGATGAAGAAGATGCATTACAAGGTAAGGTTGCTTTTAGTGAAAGTATTGGCGAAGCAAAATCGGGCGCTGAATACGATAATGCATATCGCAATTCTATCAACGAACAAAACCAATCGGATTATGAAAGAGCTTCCAAAGTAAAAGGCGGCATGCAAATCCCTTTCATCATTGATGATTTACCTAATGCAGGAAGTGATCAAAAGATTGATGGTGGCCTTTGTGGTTGTGAGCCAATGTCTGATGCACAGTTTAAAGAAATGCTCGCCCGGGCAGGTGTGGATTTTAAAGGTAACACCTTAGTGCGTAGGGTTGGCCAAAGCGATGTGTATATCAATGCTAACCGTTTCCTTGTGAATGAAGATGGTAGTGGAAACTACAGGTTCTTACGTGAAGATGTGAAGTTGGGTGATGACGGCGCACTGCAAAAAGCTGATGGTTCACTTTTTACCCTGCCGCATGTTGGCGCTGTTTTCTTATCTACTGATGGTTCATTTATTGATTCTGAAAACCATAACATCCCATTGCAAGGGGCACTATTGACCCTAGAAGGCCATATCATTTTAGGTAACGGTCAAATCGCTAGTCGCCCAGATAATATGCAACAAGAAGCATTAACGGATATCTACCTCACTGTAGAAGGTCAACTCGCCACCGTAGATGCCAAACCTATCATGCATGGCGGATTATTTGTTTTCCGCAACAGAGAGCGTGAATTAGTTGATTTGAATCGTATACCCATTCGCTGGGAAAACGACACCGTAGCGCAAAACCGTAACGGGTACATTACTAATTCTAAAGGCGATGTATTTAAAACGCTCGGCGTTCTGTTTAGCTACGATGGCATCCTAATCGACAATCATGGGAAATTAACACAGCCATTACTCACCATTAATCGAATCAAAAATAGCGACTTATACCTTGATGAAAAAATGAATCTACTCGATAGATTCGGTGGGGGTGTTGCTTCATACGGTGAATTGGTAACAGTCAGTGTAGGGGATGCACTGCTGGTTAAAGGCAAAAACCTTGTCAACCATAAAGATGCCCTTGTAAATATTGACTCGCAAGGAGCACTTAGCGTAGATATTGGGTTGGGTGGTGTTCAATCTGGCTTACTTAAAAACTCTCAAGGCGCAGCGTATGACCGTTTTGGTCATCTGATTACACGTACGGGTAAACTTACACAACGTGGCGCTAGCGATGTCTACCACACATCGGATGGCTTACTTAGCGCCGTAGATGGCAAACCTCTTAAATATTATGCCAATAAAGACATATTTTTTGACTTTAATACCTTCCTACCAAATGGCTCAATTGGCCTACGTACCTATGATGATGAAGTCGTACTCGACCAAAATAGTGAGCGTGTTTATATTAATGATGCAGGTGAGTTTGTCACCAAAGATAGCCGCCCAGTTAAATTAGGCGTGGCAATTACCACCACGGCAGGTGCGGTGGTGAAGCAGAGCGGCAGCGTTCCTAGCCTCGATAATAAGCGTGTCGTACTTACAGCAGAAGGTAAACCACTTCTACATAATGGCAGAGCGGTTTACCGACGTGAAGATGGTCGACTAGTTTATGCTGATAACACCCCCGTGACGAATGACAGTGGGGCCGCTTTGTATCTTCAAGACAGTGGTGTCATCACTGATGAAATTGGAAAGCCTGATGTACTGGAAGGGTTTTCAGTCAATGATGGTACGCGGGTGGGCAACCAATTTGAAACTGTTGAACCCCTTCTAGATAGTCAGGGTAATCCTATCTTAGTTAATGGTAAGCCAGTCTACAAACGTGGCAATAAGCTTATTTATGCTGATGGTACGGCCGTAACAGATGCCTTTGGCTCTGCTTTGAAGATAGATAGCGCTACTGGCAAGGTTATCAATGAACATGGCGAAGAACATAAAGCATTAAGCTCTCGCTTAGGGCGTGGAGTATATGGCGATGTTACCGCGCTAACTGCGAATGGCGAGCCGGTTTATATTGATGGCAAGAAAGTATTCCGACAAGCGGATGGCTCGCTGGTGGATGAAGATGGCCAAGTCATTACCACCGAAGATGGAAAGCTTGTCTATTACGATCAAAGCAAAGGCTTAGTAACAGCTAGTGGTGAAAAGGTTTCAGGCATCAAACTGACCAATCAATCTGGTGGCCAAGTATCTGTGGCCGAACTCGACCGTTCATCTGCTCCACTGATGAGCAACGGCAAGCCAGTATTTGTTGATGGTAAACGCGCTTTCATGCGGCCAGATGGTTCATTAGTAGATGAAAGCGGTCAACCTATTACCAATAAAGACGGTGAAGTTGTTTTTTTTGATCCCGAGGAAGGGCTAGTGACACAAGGCGGCCAGGTTAGTGCTCTTGTAATGACAAATGCAGCTGGCCAACGCATTGCACCTAAATCTGTCAACACTGCAATGCCGCTATCCGTTAACGGTCTGCCAGTATTTGTTGATGGTAAACGCGCTTTCATGCGCCCAGATGGTTCTTTAGCAGATGAAAGCGGTCAACCCATTATCAATGAAGACGGTGAAGTTGTGTTCTTTGACCCAGAGAAGGGATTAGTCACACAACATGGGGAACCTGTTTCTGATATTGCAATGACGAACAGTGCTGGTGAGCAAGTGTCCCCAGAAGATGTTTCTTCATCAATCCCGTTATCAGCGAATGAAAAGCCAGTTTTTGTAGATGGAAAGCGAGCTTTTTTGCAGCCTGATGGGTCATTAGTAGATGAAAGCGGCAACCCAATCACCAATAAAGATGGCGAAATAGTCTTCTTTGATGCTGAGAAAGGTTTAGTTACAAAAGATGGAGCAGTTGTCACTGATATGGCGATGACAGATTCATCAGGTAAACGCATAAACTCAAAAGATGTAACAACGTCGATACCCTTATCAACTAAAGGTAAACAAGTATACCTAAATGGGAAGCGTTCGTTTATGCGCTCAGATGGTTCATTAGTTGATGAGAATGGCCGTAAAATAACCAACAAAGATGGAGAAGTAATTTACTTTGATGCTGACAAAGGATTAGTGACGAAAGACGGTACTGCCATCGATGATATGAAACTCAGTACAAAAGACGGTAACTCCCTCAATGCAAGTGATATTGACACAAGTGTAGCAGCTAAAAGACTGACCGGACTTTCTAAAGATGGTCAATCACTTTTTTACAATGGTAAGAAAGTTTATCAACGCCCCGATGGCACTATTGTTGACGAGAATAATAACCCTATCTTAACCGCTGATGGTAAAGCCTTACACCTTGATGCCAAAGGGCGACTGTTAG
>Ga0209404_10002607_pt1 | contig 11009 bp, 5 predicted proteins | sample TroAtlMetagenome_2_FD_187447 | JGI IMG/M metagenome (GOLD analysis project Ga0209404, IMG submission 187447) | Marine eukaryotic phytoplankton communities from Atlantic Ocean - Tropical Atlantic ANT8 Metagenome (SPAdes) (version 2) | ecosystem: Environmental > Aquatic > Marine > Oceanic | place... | reverse complement strand
ATCCTTGAAGCCTGTGAGCGAGCATTTCTTTGGCACTCCGAGCTTCCCGATCAATAATTAAGATGGTAGGCTTTTTTTGTTCTTTTAACGTTCTCGAAATCGACCTGATGACATTTACTTTTCCACCTCTGCCTCGAAGATCAATGATTAGAGCGCTCGCATTTTTAAATTTCTGATTCATGGCATTCCTTAGAGCTGAGGCGTTGGACATGGACATGAGATTCCATAAGTGGATGTAACCAGCGTCATGATCTCTGCTCAGTGGCATCAAACGAGCGCTTTTCTCGATAGATTTTTTTGCGCTTAATGGGACGTTAGCCGTAAGTTTAGATTTTTGTATGGATCCATTTTCATTCCTTCGAAAGGAGATTTCTACTGTTTCACCTTTATCAATTTGAATGGTATACATTTTTCGATGGTGTTCATATCCTGCGAGAGTTTTTCTAGGAGATTTGAGTGTCGGAATTTTGTTAATTGATGTAATTTCGTCACCTATCCATAAACCAGTTTCTCTGGCAGGAGATCCATGCATCATGGATCTTACAAAAAATCTATCCTTTCCATTGAGGTTTACGATTTGAAGGAATAAACCAAGGTGAAATTTATCTCCTTCACCAAATAGATTTTTAGCTACCCACGGAGTGATGACTGCAGTATGAGAAATATTAAAGCTGTCTACAATCTCGTTCATGCTTTCATAAGCATTTTCCCGATAGCTACTCGCCCTCACTGCTTCAATTAAAGAATTTTCTAGATCGGAATTTCTATTCTGTAACTTTTTTCTAAATAGTAAATTTTTCGAAATTAACTTAGCGATTTCTTTCGCGTCCTTCGCAATTGCCGGGTCGGGTTTAATTTCGAGATCAAGCTCAGAACCGTCTCTTAAGACTTGGGTGATAATTTTCTTAGGTTCAATATTTGCGAGGTGGTCCTGAAACTTTTTTGTTCCTTTTTTAAACCGCCAATCTCCGAACCTGACAATAATATCATCTTTTTCTAGTCCAGCGATTTCAGCCGCGCTGCCGTCAGATACTTCCTTTAGTAGGATTCCTTCTTTAGTCTCCTCTATAATGATTCCTAGATAGCATCCCTTTAACTTAGGATTGAACCTCGATTCATTTTCATCAGCCGCTAAAGCGATTGTGGTAAATAGGAGACATAAAATTATAGAAACGGTGGGTCTCACTTGTTCTTTTTGCCGCCCTGCTGATTCTTTGGCTTTTTGTTTCCTCTTTGAACGGGCCTCGTGTCTTCAGGGACCTTATATTTTTTTCTCAATTGATCGAGTTCACTTTTTAAATCTTTCACTATGTCCTGATAATTAGGTTCTGAATAAACGCTTTTGAGTTCATTAGGGTCTTTCTTTAAGTCGAAGAGCTCCCAAGCATTAAGGTTGTAGAAATGAATGAGTTTATAATCGTCTTTCCTGACTCCGTAATGACGCCTCACTGAATGAGCTCCTGGGAATTCGTAGTAGTGATAGTAGAAGCTTTTACGCCAATCCTTTGGGGTATTGCCTTTAAATATGGGTACTAGAGACTGACCTTGCATCGGTTCTGGGATTTTTGAAACACCTGCAATGTCCAGAAAAGTTTGCGCGAAATCTAGATTAGATACGAAATCATTGTTTACGGAACCTGGCTTAATAGTACCTGGCCACCGGACAACTAATGGAGTTCTGAAGCTCTCTTCATACATCCATCTTTTGTCATACCAACCATGTTCGCCTAAGTACCATCCTTGGTCGGAAGAATAAATAACAATAGTGTTTTCTGCTAATCCGCTTTCATCGAGATACTTCAATAACCTGCCTATATTATCATCAACGCTAGTTACACAGCGAAGGTAGTCTTTTACGTATCTTTGGTATTGCCACTTGATTCTTTCTTTGCCTTCTAATTTAGCTTCTTTGAAGGCTTTGTTTTTTGGTTCATAGGCCGCGTTCCAAGCTGCCAGTTGCGATGTGGTCAGGTTCCTTGGTTGATTTAGCTTAAGGTCGTTAGCTGATAAGTGGTTGGCGACCGTCATTGCTTGAGTTGATGCGGCTGCAGTTCTTCCTTTATAATCATCCCAGAAAGTTTCCGGATAAGGCATTTCAACATCATCATAAAGATTCAAATGATCTGGCCCAGGCTGCCAATTTCGGTGTGGAGCTTTATGCTGGCACATTAGCATGAAAGGCTCATCTTTATTTCTTCCATCTTTAAGCCACTCAAGAGTGAGGTCAGTAATGATGTCAGTTGTATAACCTTCAATTTTTTTTGTGCCTTCTTCACTCTTCATGGGCGGGTTGTAGTAAGGGCCTTGACCCAGTAGAACTTTCCAATTGTCAAAACCAGTTGGATCAGTTTTCAAATGCCACTTGCCGAATATGGCCGTTTGATAGCCTTTCTTTCTGAGTAGTTTTGGAAAGGTCTGCTGCGTACCATCGAATCGATTGCCGTTGGTCATGAAGCCATTCAGGTGACTGTGCTTTCCAGTTAGAATAACAGCTCGACTTGGTCCGCAGATAGCATTTGTGACAAAGCAGTTATCAAACCTCATTCCTTCCGCTGCGATTCGGTCAATGTTTGGCGTTTTGTTTCTGTTCGATCCGTATGAGCTTATGGCTTGGTAACCATGATCATCGGTGAAAATGAATAAGATATTTGGCCTTTTAGCATGAGAAGAAAGGGTGAGTAATAGACCGAGAAGAGTTATTAAGGTTTTCATTTTAGTGATAAAAGAGAATTCTTTAAAAATAAGCATAAGCAAAATATCAGCTCTTTTCTAGACTTATTGCTCAATTGTATGGATGAATTGTCTTTGAGTATTGAAAGGCATTTCAACTCTAGACCTAATAAAAACTCGTTAATTCAGTTAATTAACTCTATGAAATCTATCTTTTTAGAATTTAATGATTATGAATTTTTAATTTCTTCTAAGTGTTAAATCAAGAGAACTGTTTAAATGGAATATTTCTGGAAGATATTTCCTTTAAGAATAAACTATTGTGGTGAATCGATTCATTAAAATTAGTCTGATGTCTTTATTTGTTGTCGTAACAATGTTGCGTGCAGACACATATGGTCAGGCTCTGGGGCCAACAAAGCCTCCTAAAGATATGAAGCCAATTAAGGTTTCAGAAAATGAATACAAAATTGGTAAGCTTTCATTTAATCCGAAGACCCGTGAAATTTGGTTCCCTTGTAGAGTGAATCAAAATGAAGTCCTTCTTGAGTTTGCAATTTGTGATGAGTTTAGGGGAAAGCTTCATGAGAGTTTGCTTTCTACTAAAGTGACTCCATTTGAGATTCAGATAGCGATGAAGTTACTGCGTTGGATTCCCTCAGAGAGGCAAATTTACAGAAAATTTAGTGAGGAAGGTAAGCCCATCGGTGTCCTAAAAGATGACGGTAAAGGTAGGATGGAAATTCTTGTACGTTATAAGGCTAAAGACGGGAAAGAAGTTACTGAGCCTATAGGAAACTGGGTTCATAATGTGAATACTAAAAAGGTTGTAGGTTCCGGTAGTTGGACATATACAGGTTCTAAGGTGATTGATGGATATTTTTTAGCGGCCGAAGATGGCGCGATTGCAGCAGTTTATCGGTTTGAGGGATCTCTTTGTAATACATTTAATCCTGGAAGTGATGATGACGAATTATGGTTTCCAATCGCTTCTAAAGTTCCTCCGCTAGATACTGAGGTCACCGTAATTTTCAAGCCGTTACCTGATGTCGAAGTTCCTCAAGAAAAGAGGATTCTGCCAAAAGGATCAACTCCAACAAAAAAAGAAAAGATTTAAAACCTTAACAACCTATAAAGATGAAGAAATTCACAACATTAATTATTTCCAGTATATTTTTCTCTGGTTTTTGCCACGCCCAAGTTCAGGGAAATGAATCTCTGAAGAGAGAGGTTCAGCATGCTGTGTCGAAAGGAGTCGCATTTCTTGCGAAAAAGCAGGAAGAAGATGGTAGGTGGGGCGAAGAGAATTACCCAGCATTAACGGGTTTGGTAGTTCAGTCAATTCTAGGAGATCCATCTAGGGAGGGTGTTGCTTTACCTGAAAGTGCTACGAAAGGTCTTGATTACATCAGGTCGAAAGTTCGTCTTGATGGTGGCATTTATGGAAAGGGTCTAGGTTCATACAATACTTCAATCTGTATGATGGCTTTATTGGAGGCAGGTCTGGATAAGGACAAAGAAATCATAATGAAAGCTCGCAAATTTTTAGTCAATCAGCAGTCTGATTTTGATCGTAAAGGGCAGACTGACAACGTTTTCGATGGGGGTGTTGGTTATGGATCAAGTTATTCTCATCCTGACCTATCAAATACTTATCATGCTTTGGAGGCTTTGCATTATACCAAAGACCTAGTTAAAGATGTTCAAGGAGAAGTGCTTGACCTTGACTGGGCGGCAGCAATTACTTTTGTCAGTAATTGTCAGCAGAGGCCCGAATCAAATAAAGAAGAATGGGTGAGTAAGGACGCTAAAGACCAAGGAGGATTCGTTTACTTTCCTGGAAAGAGTATGTCTACTGAGGAGTCTGCTGACGGTAAGGTGGCCTTACGTTCTTATGGTAGCATGAGTTATGCGGGGCTTTTAAGTTTTGTGTACGCTGACATGAAAAAGAGCGATCCGAGAATCGTTGCCGTAAAAGATTGGCTTAAGAAAAATTATTCAGTAGCTCAAAATCCAGGAATGGGTCCGCAGGGGCTCTATTATTACTACAACACCATGTCAAAGGCTTTGAATATTCTAGATGTTGATGAGTTTGAGTTAGAGGGTGGTAAGAAAGTTAATTGGCGGGACCAATTAACAAAAAAACTGTTTGATCTGCAAAAGCCAGATGGTTCATGGACGAATGAGAATGGTCGTTGGTGGGAAAAGGACCCAGTCCTCACAACTTGTTATTCTCTTCTATGCCTTCAGAGAATGTACTCAAGGTTATAAGTTTTTGATTTATAATTATATTCTTATTCAAAAAGATTGAAGCATTGGCTCTCTATGTGTTAAAAAAAACACATGCTAGTTAAAATTCATGCAGTTCTAGTTCTTTTATCCATTTTATTTATTGGTCATTTAAGTGCTACCGAGATAGCCAATTCAATTAACGATTTTAGTCTTGATGGAACTCAAGGGGAAAATGGTTGGGTGTCTGGATATCGTAATTATTCTATGGACGGGGGAGGAGATGATTATGACCCTAATGAAGATTTTATTGCATTCGACCAGAATGATCACTGGAGAGGTGAAGGTTGGCGCCTTGTCCCATCCAATGCTCCTTGGACACTTTTAAATTCTGAACTTGCTCATCCCAATGGGCAAAATAATGGAGAAGAGCATTGGGCTATTAGAAGGTGGGAGTCTGATCGTAGTGGTCCATTAGCTTTTACTTGGAGCCTTAGGGAGCAGAATGATGGAGGCAGTGGTGTTGGTGGATCGTTGCATCATAATGGAGTATTGGTAGATTCTGATTCGACGAGTGATACTAACGGATTCTCTAGAACTTATTACCTAAATATTGAGTCTGGTGATGTCGTGGATTTGGCTTTGACCCCTGTTGGCCCCAGTGGAGATAGGGCAGATGGTGCAGACGGATCTTACTACTCAATGATTATTGATGATGAGGTAAATGATATTGAAACACAACCCGACGGCTCCACGTTTATAGCTGCTAGTGGTGATGATGATGATGAAGATGGTCTTCCGGATAATTGGGAAGAGCTTTACTCGCCTGGCGATTTGACGGCTTTGAGTGGTGATGGCGTCTCTGATTATGATGAGGATGGGTTAAGCGATTTGAAGGAGTTTGAAATTAAATCAAATCCAGATGAGTCTGATACCGATGGTGATGGCCTTGATGACTTTGTTGAAGTCGATGAACACTCTTCAGACCCGACTTTACCTGATACTGATGGAGATGGGATTGAGGACGGTGATGAGGTCTTGGGTTCTCCACCCACTAGCCCGATACTAGCCGATACTGATTCGGATGGATTTAATGATAGGGAGGAGCTATTTTTCAATAGTAATCCCACTCTTTCCAATGATACGCCGTTGACTTTATTGATTGGAGATTCCTCATCAGAGTGGTCTGGAGGTATTCAAGGTCAAGACAATTGGACTAATGGTTGGAGAAATGTGACTGCTGACGGAGGTGGGGAAAATTATAATCCAAGAACCGATTTTAATGCTTTTAATGGAGGGGCTGATGATGGAGCCTGGAACGGAGCTCAACAGCAATGGAATGGAAACGCCTGGGATTTAAACACTGCAGGTGCTCCTCCTTGGACCTTTCTTGGAAGTGAGGATACCCATCCTAATGGAAGTAATAATGGTGACGAGCATCACACTATTCGCCGATGGACAGCCGCTGCAGGTGAGGAAATTGATACGGTCACGCCAGTTGCAATTATTTGGAATATGCGCAAAAGAAATACTAATGGTAATGGTGTCACTGGTTCCATTCATCACAATGGTGAAATGATTGATAGTCTTGCGATTGCCGGGAATGACACTGAGGGATCTACTCGTATTGTCTATGCAAATGTTAGCCCAGGTGATTTTATTGACCTTGGACACAGTCCTATAGGAACAACAGGCACTAACGATGGTTCTGATTCTTCTGCCAATTGGATGAGAATTGATTTGAGGTTGCCTGATAACCCTACTCAGCCTGATGGATCGACTTTTATTCCAGCCTCGGGTGAAGATACAGATGCTGACGAATTGCCTGATGCATGGGAATTATCAATTTTTGAGGGCGATCTTACTCAGCTCAGTGGTCTCGATGGAGCAGATCTTGATGGCGATGGGTTGCCGGATATTGATGAATTTAGTCTTGGAACCAAGCCTAATGATCCAGACTCCGATGAAGATGGATTGAAGGATGGAGCCGAAGTAAGTGAGCATAAGACTGACCCCAAAAACGATGATACAGATAATGATGGTATTGCAGATGGAGATGAAATAAATGGAGAAAATGGTTATGTGACTTTAGCGAATAACGCTGATACAGATGGTGATGGGCTAAAAGATGGAGAAGAGGTGGAGAACCATTCGACTGATCCATTGAAAGTTGATACAGATGGTGATGGTGCGAATGATGGATATGAAGTCACAAGGTTCTTTGACCCTCTTGACGCATCAATTAACCCATCGACTTTACTTGCTGATTCCTATGAGGAGTTTTCTGGAGTTCAAGGCCAAGATGATTGGCAGTATGGTTATCGTAACTTGACTCTAGATGGAGGTGCAGTTGAAAGTTATGATTCAGAAAATGATTTCGTTGCTTTTGATGAGGCAGAGCATTGGAGGCCAGGTTGGAGGCTTGCTCCATCAGCTGCTCCATGGACGCTTTTTAATGGGCCTGAGGGCAGTCATCCGAATGGTACTAATAGTGCACCTAATGAAGAGCACTGGACAATTCGAAGATGGTCGGCAGACGAGATAGCTTCAGAGACACCAGTAGGTTTAAAGTGGCATACAAGAAAAACAAACCTTAATGGAGGAGGCGTTACTGGTAGTCTCTTTGTTAATGGAGAGATGATGGATTCTATGTCATTTGCCGGTAATGACGGTGAAGGTGAGATTCGGACCTGGTATGCGAATCTTAATCCTGGAGATGTTGTTGACCTAGCGTTAACTCCTGTAGGTCCTGATGGTAATGCTCAAGATGGATCAGATGGTTCAGCAAATTGGTTAAGGATAGATACTTATATTCCCTTAGGAGCGAAACAGCCAGACGGGTCTCCATTTCTTGCAGCTTTAAAGCAGGGATTACAAATTTCTGATGTATTCTTAGATGTAGCAAATAAGACAGTCGTTGTTTCTTGGCCTTCAGGTGCTGGGAGAAGTTACGCGTTAGATGTCTCGACTGGACTCCTCGGGTCAGTGGAGGATGGTTCATGGGAGGAATATGACGATAGTATTCCTGGGGAAGAAGATGAGACTAGTTACGAAGTTATTATTGAGGATGAAATACCTGAGAGGTTTTTCATAAGAGTGAGAGATATTACGGGTTTGTAATAATCAAAAATTGTTTAGACAGAATAGCTCTTTTGCGGAGGCTTTATTTGCGCTACTTTAAGGCGGTGCTTATACATGGGAAATTATTATCTGTCGCAGTATTGATTCTGGTTAGCTTGCTGGTTTCATGTGATAGAGGAAATGATTTAAGTGATGTAAAGCCTGCTACAAAAGTCGAAAAGCAGATTCGTGAGTCGACTGTATCAGGTGCCACCCAGGAACCTCCTGTTTATGATCCCAAGGCTGGAGGTTGGGAAGTTGAAGAATGGAATGAGAGAATTTCTTCTTTTCTTAAACCGCTTAGTAAAAAAATTATTAATAATGAAAACTGGGAAGTTTATGCAGGGTCATTATGCGATAATTTTGAGTCTGCCTCTCTTAGTGTTCCGGATGTTCCGCAATCGATTCAAGATGGGAAAGTTGAGGTATTTTCAAAACATGGAGATCCTGTAGAGTATGATTCATTTCCAAATTCTCTCAAAAATTTAATAAGTTCTGTCGAATTATTGGGAAATTTAGAGAGAGCTAGTTTTAAAATTGTTGATATTAAGGCGTTAGATAAAAAGAAGATTCAATCTGATCTCATTGTTCGCTTTGGTGGAAAATCAAAAGGCATTTACCGCGAATTGAAGGGACTAATGAAAATGAGATGGTCTATACAAGAAGACAGCTTAAAGCTTTTTTCGGTTCAGGGAACTTTTACAGCCTCACTTTCTACAATTGGAAGATTTGTTGATGTGACTGAAGATGTATTTGGTAAGGTTGTTGATTTTAAGGATCAGTTTTATCGTGGCCAAGATCACTGGACCTCAAGAGTGGAGATGTTGACAGGTATTGATGTGGGAGGTTGGCAGGGGCTTTCAATTGCAGATGTGAACGGTGACAATCTTGATGACATTTATATTGCTCAGCCTGGTGGATTGCCGAACAGATTATATGTGAGGAATAGTGAAGGGGGATTTGAAGATTGGTCTAAAAGTTCATTTATTAATTTTTTAGATTCCTCTCATGGAAATCTTTTCGTTGATCTCGACAATGATGGCGATCAAGATCTTGTTGCTGGTGTTCAGGAGGGATTGATGATTATGGAAAATAATGGAGCAGGGGTCTTTTCCAAGAGAGTCGCTCAGTTATTGCCTTCTGCGGTTCCGTATTCAATTACTGCAGCGGATTATGATAAGGACGGGGATCTTGATTTTCATGTTTGTTGCTATAACCGAAAAGCAGGAGTTCAACATCATCTCTTTGCTCGTCCTGTACCCTATCATGATGCAAATAATGGTGGAAGAAACGTCCTCTTTCGTAATGACGGAAATTGGCAGTTTAAGAATGTTACCGTTTTGGAGGGTATGGAGCAAAATAATCGTAGATTTAGTTATGCTGCTTCCTGGGAAGATTATGACAATGATGGCGACATGGATCTCTATATTGCCAATGATTTTGGCAGGAATAATCTTTATCGTAACGATCACGGGGTTTCTGGAGGTTTACGATTTAAAGATGTTTCTAAAGAGGTTGGCGTAGTGGATATTGGTCCAGGTATGTCAGTGTCATGGGGCGATTATGACAACAATGGTTCACCGGATCTTTATGTCTCTAATATGTTTTCGTCGGCCGGCAATAGGATTACTTCACAAAAGCGGTTTCACAATTCGGCTGATCAAAATACTAGGAATCACTACATAAGGCATGCTAGAGGGAATTCGCTTTTCAAAAATTTAGGTAATGGATTTTTTGAAGATCATAGTATCGCAAGCGGTGTAAACGTTGGGCGTTGGGCGTGGGCATCTCGTTTTGAGGACATGGATGGTGATGGTTACCAGGACATTTATGTAGCCAATGGATTTATAACGCAGTCTGATTCAGGTGATTTGTGAAGCTTTTACTGGCGGCAGGTCGTGTCGCAATCTCCTCTTTCTGATTCGAGAGGCGCTTCAGATTCTTATTTAGAATCCTTTGGAAAATTAGCCCAGAGAATACGCTTAGGGAATTCGTTCAGCGGAAATGAAAGAAATTGTGCATTTATTAATTCTGGTAATGGTCAATTTACTGATATTTCTTATTCTATTGGCCTTGATTTAATTGATGATTCTAGAGGGTTAGCGGTAACAGATTTAGATGGAGATGGGGATCCTGATTATTTTTTAACTAATCGAACCGCTCCTCGTTTTCGAGTTTTAAGAAATGATTTAAAGAATGAAAATCGTTGGTTAGTTTTAAAATTAATAGGTGATCCTAATAAAAAATGTTCACGTGACGCTATTGGTGCGAAAGTTGAAGTTAGATTAAATAACAGAAAGGCTTTTAGAACACTTTACGCGGGAGATTCCTTTTTAAGTCAATCATCAAAAGCACTGAGATTTGGAATTGGTAAATCTGAAACTCTTCAAGATGCCAGAGTTCGCTGGCCTTCTGGTGAAATTGAAATTTTCGAATTTGGTTCAGGAGTTGGAAAATTCTTGCTGCGCCAGGGGACAGGTAAAATTGAGGCTCAAGAGAGAATAACCTTTAATGAAAAGTTTACTCCAATGCCTTTGAAGCTACCCCAAAAAACAAATGAGCTAAGAATTAGGCTTTCGCAGCCATTAAAATTGCCAGAAGGTCTTGATTATAAGGATCTCAATGGCAATAAATTACTCATAGATGATTTAACTCAAAATGGCTCATTGTTGATTAACTTGTGGGCTACTTGGTGCGCGCCATGCCTTGATGAACTTAAAGAATTTGCTAATAATTCTTCAATTTTAAGAAATGAAAGGATCGGTGTTGTTGCTCTTAGCGTTGACAATATTTATGAGGATAGGGGAATTGGATCAGAGGAAGTTAGTGAAAAAGTTCGCCTTTCTGGATACGAAGGGGACGTGGGTTTTGCTACAAAACGATTAGTTGATACGCTCGATGGTTTGATAAAGAAATCAGTTTATAGGCATAACGATTTTCCAATACCTTCAAGCTTCCTCATTGATAAAGGATCCTGGCTAACAGTTATA
>Ga0209404_10002606_pt1 | contig 11010 bp, 4 predicted proteins | sample TroAtlMetagenome_2_FD_187447 | JGI IMG/M metagenome (GOLD analysis project Ga0209404, IMG submission 187447) | Marine eukaryotic phytoplankton communities from Atlantic Ocean - Tropical Atlantic ANT8 Metagenome (SPAdes) (version 2) | ecosystem: Environmental > Aquatic > Marine > Oceanic | place... | reverse complement strand
TAATTACAGGCTTTAAGGCTTGAACACATCTTTTAAATACTGCAGTCGCTGTAAGAGTCGCTACGACAGATACTGAAGCTGTAGTACCAGCAGCTACTAGGATTTCCTGCTTTGGTACTGGTACTTGGTAGTCCGTAAAGGGTATATTGAACGAAGTGACCTCTTTAGGTAATGAAATTTCTGGCTGTTTTGTTGATTGCTTTTGGTCTTTATCTTTCTCTTCCCCACCTGCAGAAGCTACTCCTGGGGGGCCTTGTAAATCAGAAGGTGGAACAACTAAAGGACGATATGATGGAATCTCTGCCGTTGGGATCTCAAGAGTTACCCTTGGCAGAGATAAAGCCTCTGGAAGCCAATAAAAAGGTAGGTCCAGCGGCTCCTCTCCCATTACCTATTCAGTAACTACTTCTGTTTCTGTTGACTCTTCAGTTTCTTCAAGCTCTAAAAGAGTTTTTAAAGAAGCTTGTATTTCGGTATATCTAGTATATTTAGAGTTTTTAAGTTCTAGAGCTTCATTATGCTCTTTAACTACTTGCTCTAATTCAGCAATTAATTCTGCCTTCTTTTCAGGAATAGTTTTACAGGACATTTTAAATGTATAACTGGAGTTTAGTATAGCTTAGGTTGGTTTTATTGCAGGTACGGTTTGAGACGTGCTAACGGTCTATTAAACCATATATGTGAAATTTGCTCTATAGTGACCAGTTCCATTTTCCCATGCGTCTGCCGCAGATATGTTATACCAAGTAGAATTATCAAGGGTAACTAATGCTGCATAAAAATAAGTATTACCAGACGAAGGTTCAGTCACAGCTGTAACAACACTTCCACCGCTAGTAAAGTTACTACTATAAAGAGCGAACGCACCTCCAGCATAAGCGTTTGACCCAATAGCGAAAGGTAATCCATTTACTAATGCCTGACCAGTGTCAGCAGTCTTAGCAGACCAGCTAATCTTAAGATCAACGGTAACTAATCTACCAACTCTTGTATATTTTCCAGACTGAGAGGTATAAGTACAAGCATTTGCTGACCCTGTTCCTTGAATAGTTGGCGTGAAAGTTCCTTCTTCATAGTGGTCAAGCAGCTCATCACCTGTACTCACTCCTCCTTCACTTGAAGCGGTCTGAGCACTGAAATCAATACCATGACCTGCCGTTCCTATTACTAAATTGCCGTCATTTATTTTTACATCTCCATCATCGTAAATACGGAGCCTTTCGCCTTGTGACGTTCCATTATGAGTACTAAATACTAAATCACCATTACTGGCTGCGTTTGCAATATAAGCATCAGCAGCACTATTGCCTGCTTGTAATATTAAATCAGCTTGATTAGCGGTATCAGACGCTATTCTCACTTGTGGTGCAGCAGAACCAGCAACTTTTAAACAATTTTGAGTGCCTCCAAATAAAGCAGTTGACGCTACTGGAGAAGTACTCCCTATACCAACTCTTCCACTCGAATCGATGCGTAGTCTTTCTGCCGTAACCGCTCCAGCAGGTCGTGTCCAAAATCCTAGATAACCCGCATAGTTTGCACTAGTTGCGTTTTCTTTTGCACCTTTTATTGCAGCAAATTGTTGTTTAGCAGTACTACCATCCTGTCCACCAAAACCTAATGTTCCTCCTTTATCTGCTGCTTGAGAATCTGTAGAATAAATTCCTACTTGAGTCCATACACCACCAGGATTTTGATCTGCTCCATCTATTGATAATTGCTTTTCTCTACCTTGTGCCGTACCACCAATTAAAACTTCACCACTCGAATCGATACGCATCCGTTCTGTAGAGTTAAAATCTGCTGTATGAACGGTATGGAATAATAAATTTTCATCAGCACTTATAACTAAATCTGCATCTGCATTTGGAGCGCAAATGTAGTTTGTATCTCCACTAGTTCTTTCTAAGAGTACATAAGTAGCACCTACATTAACCGCCCCATTTGCCCCATCGGAAACAGAGACATTACTTCCATCAAAGGTAAGATTTGCCTCACCTTGAATAGCGTTTGCTCCTGTAACTGTTGCAATCGTGTTATTAGTCGATCCTGTTAATACCGCCTTAGTTCCGACAGTTGTGTTTAACGCTGCAATATCAACTCCATCTACAGTACCTGAAACTGCAATGTTTCCTGTTACATCAATACCAGCAGAGGTAGTTTCTAATTTCGTAGCAGACGAAGTACTACCACCCGCATTTGCTGTTACATAATTGAGTGTGACCTTACCGTGTTGACTTGCACCAAGAACAGACGGTGTGATTCTCAGTACTTCATGAGTAGCAGCGTCAGAACTTCCAAAGGTGTATTTAGATCCTTGAGACCCTCCTGTAAAGAATATATCCTTGACATTTGAATCTAATATCAGAGAATTTTGCATTATGTGGCTAGTTGCACCACTTTTTGTTTTTATAAAGGCATTACTAGCTAGACGAAATTCACCAGTTGTTACTACATTTTGACTACCAAAATCAGAAGAAATCTTTGTTCCTGCTATTGCAGCATCGCTTTTAATATCGGCATTAACTATAGAATCGTCTTTAATGCCGCCTGAGTTTACTGTAGTTAATGCCATTGATAATTAAGGAGTTGTAGATTTGTTAGCTACTAAGAAAGCAGTGTAGTCAGTCTTTACTTGAGAAGTCCACGCAGCGTTGCAGATTGCCTGAACATCTGCATCCTCGCCCGATATGTTTGTTTCAACTAGGTTATCACTTGCATCAAGTGTTCCTGGTTGTAATACATGTCTATGGAATGAACGGGAAATCTCTTTACCGTCATCTTTTATAATTGTCGCATTCCTGACCTGTACCGACCATCTGTTGACGACTTCTATTTTGTCGTTTTCTGTTGTCTTTGTTAATGCCATTTTTAAGGAAGCTCTCCGAGCTAAATAGGTTTAAATGGTGCGTAGTTTAGAGACGTGCTAACGGTCTATGAAGCAGCAGTGTAGACAACCATGCCTCTAAAATCTAAACCATTACAATCTGCTGCTGACATATTTTGTCCATTGTCTTTATAGAAATATACTCTTGTTGAATTACCTTCAACGTAATAAATTGGTCCATTCTGAATATCAAAATTCTGATAACCTCTTGCAACACCACCTACTCCTCCTGAAATATCTACAGTTGTAAAAGGTAAGTTGTTAATACGTTGATGGTCACTTTGACCTGAATAAATGGTACCAGCAAAATAGGCATAAACCATACGACCTATTTTTGTATATTGTCCTGATACGTTAGCAACGCTTGAATGATAGAAGAAGTCAGGACTCCATGTGCCCTCTTCATAGTCGTCAAGCAGTTCACTTGTCATCCCTCCAGCATTACCATGAGCACTAAAGTCAACACCGTGTCCAGCAGTTCCGATTATTAGATCACCGTCATTTATTTTTACGTTGCCACTCGAATCGATGCGGACTTTTTCAGCAGAGTCTTTTAGGAAAACATGATTATTTCCAATAGCACCATATCCAACTCCAACAGTAGAGTTTGCATCTACAAAATTCATTACAGCACGGGTTGTCCCAGTGCTTTGCATATATCCAAGATTTACACTTGAAGTTTGCACACTAAAAGGTTGACCCGCATATCCAGTACCACCAATTGCAACTTCACCACCACTTAAGATACGCATTCTTTCTGCGATGCTGCCTTGGGATGGCGATGTTCTAAAAGTTATATAACCGTCATCTTTATTAGTGGTATCGGCACCTGATCGAAACGAAATATCTGCTACACGATCTGTATCCCAATAACCTGTTATACCTCCTAAGATATTATTTGCTGCTGATCTATTACTATCAAATATAAGTTCTTGACCTGTATCTCCAGTTTGTTTTGCTTGTAAATTAGTTCCATCAAAGGTAAGATTTGCTTCACCGTTTAGACCAGATCCTGTACCAGTAACGATTCTATTGTTAGCGTCATTAGCAAAGGAAATAGTTGAAGGAGTCATCCAACTTAACTGTGCAGATCCATCAGTCTTTAAGACTTGACCTGCTGACCCATCTGCTTGTGGGTATTTAAGTCCATCTATAACTACATCACCAGTACCGTGTGGAGTGATTTCTATATCACTATTACCAGCAGTAGTTGAAACAACTATCTTGCCGCTATTACCTTTGATCTGGTTATCTGTAGCATCGTGCCATATTTCAAATTCCTCGTTACTACCGAAGGATGCTTTTACGTTATTCCAAAACTCAAGTTGATACTGACTGTAATCCCATTGGCATAGAGCGTTCGTAACTCCACTAGGGAAAATAACATCACCACCAGAAGTAAGAGTTGTTGTTCCACCAACACCTGTTTTAAGACTTATATTTCCTGTACCGTTTGGATTGATGTCTATATGTCCATTAGAAGTGCTTACAATTTCATGACCATTAACATCTAAGTCTCCTCCTAGTTGTGGAGATGTGTCACTTACCAAGTCTGTACTAACAGTAGCCCACGTCAAGCCACCACTTGCTCCATTTTGAGCAGACAAGAATTGACCATTAGTAGGTGAGTTACTGACCTTTAATTTTTCTTCGCTAACTTGGTTATTTTGTAGGATTGCTTCTGATACTGTGTTGTTACTTGGAGTTCCAATGTTTACTGCAGAACCTATAACGACTACGAAGTAATCAGCACCGTTAGCTGGTGGATCACTAAATAGAACTGTACTACCGTTTAAAGCAAACCCTTCTGACGGACGACTCGTACCTGAATTAGGTTTTTGAACAACACCGTTAATACTTATAAGTAGTTGTTGAGCATTAGTAGGAGCATTGCTTACAGTAAAGTCTTCTAAACTGCCATTAAATGCTGGACTTAAAGTTGATATATAGAAGTTACCTATAGATTGAACTTCTTCCCAAGCATTATTAGCTGCGTTCCTAACAAGCATCTTGTCAGAACCAGTGTCGTAGTAAAGGTCACCAGCATGGTCAGTACCAGAAGGAACACCGTTACTTACTCTGTATCTCTCATTAAAGTCATTTATATCATCTGAAAGTTGTTTAACGTCTCCTTCTTTAGCTAATAACTTATGGTATGTATAGGTCTGACTTGAGCCAGTAGAACTGACCATCAAACCAACACCAGCAGCTAGAGTTTCGCTATAAAGACTGGAAGGGAAACTATTGATGGTTACTGTTGATCCACCAACTGTTCGACCTGTTGTACTTACACCAGAGCCGTTAACTACAACTCCACCAGCGTCACTAATGGATATAACAACACCAGAGGCAGGTTGACTATTAGGGAAAGCAACTTCTGTAGCTACTACCTCTAAACCACCAATAGGGGCTATCTGTGCAGCGACATAATCAACAACAGCACCAGACGTAGGGATCTTTGCATCATCATCTGTAATAGTTGTTTCAGCAGCTCTGTTTTCACAGACACTATTGATCTCTGCTGTAGTAGCTGCTAAAGCTGTATTTGAAGCTAATAGGGAAGAAGTACCACTCTGCATCCCAGCTAGAGTAGTTAACTCAGCATCAAGAGGCTGTTTAGCGTTTAACTGGGTTTGAATTGAAGAGGTTACACCATCGCTATAACCTAATTCTGTAGCTGTAAGAGTACCTGGAATACCATCTAAAACATTTAATTCTGTAGTAGAAAGCGTTGCTCCATCTAGTATTTGGACTTCAGCTTGAGTTAAATCTGCTAATGCTTCAGAAGTACCAGTCGACATAGTAGCCAACTCTGTTAGTTTGGCACTAGTGGCTTGTTTACCGTCTATCTGTCCTTGAATAGCAGAGGTTACACCATCTACATAGTTAAGTTCAGTAGTAGTTAATGTTGCACCGTCTAATATCTGTACTTCAGCCTGAGTTAAATCAGCTAAAGAGCTAGCAGTTGTGCCAGCCATCGTTGCTAATTCTGTTAACTCAGAATCTAAAGGTTGTTTTGCATCTAACTGAGTCTGAACATTAGAAGTAACACCATCGACATAGTTAATCTCTGCTGTAGTAGCAGTTATACCATCTAATATTTCAACTTCTGATTGAGTAAGATCAGCTAAAGCGTTAGCTGTAGCCTGAGCCATTGTGGATAACTCAGTTAGTTTTGCATCTACAGCAAGAGTAATCTTCCCTGAAGAAGGGCTGTTATCAGCAATAGTTACTGGAGCTGTAGCTACAACATCTCCAGTTAGAGCCGTAGCTATTTTGGTATCTACTCTGCCATCAACAGCTCCTGTAGTAGGAGCTTTAGAGTTGTTACTTACCCAAGCATCTCCACTACCAAGGAAACCACCAATATCATCTAGATTACCTGTACCAGAGGTTAGAGCTGCATATTTATCATCAAACTCTTGAAGACTGAATCTAATCTGGTTATCTGCGTTATTAAGGTCATCAGAAGTAAGAGTAGACCCAGCAGTATAGACAACAGTTGCATCTTGGAAAGCTGTAGTTCTTTCTAATACGACTGTCCCTGCGACACCTGCATTTAAGACAATACTTCCACCACTAGGCTGTTCAACAGTACTAGCTCCTGAGAATTGATAAGTATTAGAACCACTAGCTGCGTTAGTAAAAGTAGTTCCATTAACTTTTACAGCAATGTCTGATTCTCTGATATACCCAATAGGAGAACCACCAGAAGTAGTTAGAGCGAAAGTTGTTGTAGAAGAACCTGGAGTATAGGTTCTAGATGCATAAGCCATTAATTACCACCAGTAAGAAGGTTCCTTCTATGTTTAAGTACATACTCTTTTAATTCTAAAGGAGCTTTGTATTGTTGTTCTTCATATTCTCCCATCATAAAATCTTCTTTAGCTTTGTTAATTAAAGTTCGGATATATCCTTGAAGGTATGCCCGTCTTTCGTTGTTTTTAGAATCCCAGTTTTGTGACTGACTTCCTACTTTAACCCCAGGTATCATAGTTTGATAACCACTAGAAGCATAGGGACTATCTAAACCTGGCAAGTTTTGGTAGTACTCACTCTCAACTAGGTCTTTTATAGCGGCATTTAAACCTAAGAAGGTTTGACCTGTAACCGCATCATAGTATGTAAACTCTTCATTTAAGAAGTGATTAAAGTCATTTAATACCTTTTTACTGACACCTTTAACGTTGTACTGTTTACCAGAATAAAGAGTTCTCTTAGGTTCTTCAATTAAGTTAGTAACTATTTCCCTACCTACTACGTCTAGATCATCAGGGAAAGGCATGAAGCGTCCAAAGATAGCCCTTAATGGTGCAAACTTACCACCACCTCTAACATTGACTGTTTCTCCAGGGGTTCCAAACCAGAGTGCTCTACGATCTCTACCTTCTGGATGACCCTTGATTATTGACATAATCTCATCTGTTAAGAATCCAAAGGCGTTGTATTCAATTGAGTGAGCACCAAGAGCACCTAAGTTACCTCCAAGCTGTTTAAGAGTACCGAAGATTGGATGATCATCAGCTTCTGGGTTGTTTAACCAGAACTCTTCTCTGTATTGAGCACCAAGATTAGAAGGTTTTCTAGGATCAAATCCTTCTGCAATGAATTTTCTAAGCTGGTAGTAAGGTTCTCCAGAATAAGCAAAAGCCATCGATAGGAAATCAGTCACTTTATCAGGATCACCGCCACGAGCAGCTTCTAAGGCTTTAAATATTCTGTCAAAGCTAGCTAAACCTGGAGTCTCCATGACGTAGTTAGCTGTTGCAGACATCAAAGTACCTGCTAAATCCCAAGAAGAATTATTACCAAACTCCTCTATATCTCTAAAAGTAGCTTGCATAGCTAAGACATTGCCATAAACAGGAATCCATCTATATGGAATCCTAAAACCACCCCAAGGAGTTTTAATCCTCATTGTGTATAGACCTACTTGACCTTGCTCTGATCTATAAGTATTTTCAAGACCTCCAGTTATTTCTAACTCTGGGTCATTCATGTGCATCATAGCCATTGAGTGCATACCAACCGCTACAGCTAAAGCACCTTGAGCTTTAGTCCTTACATTCATATCTGAACTAAAGTACTTACTTTCAAACTTTCTTAGATTGTCTACGAAAGGAGCATTCTGTGTGATACGTTTTTGTAATTCCTCAGGTAGATGTTCTAATAAACTCTTACCTCCTAAAACTGCGCTATCTCCTACTGCTCTATAAATATCAACACCTGTACCGTATCTAATACCCCATTTAATTGAGTTAAGAGGAGAAGTAACAACACCAGCCATTACGTTAAAGAAAGAACCCATAGCTGGAGGCCAGCCATTCTGTTCTGAATATCTACCCTTATTAATCCAGTCTCCCAAACCTTTATAGATTCCAGTTAACTCTTCAGTACGGTTGACTTCACGAGTCATCTCCATAACGTTCTCTAGCTGTTTACCAACAATCTGATGACCTATAACTGTGTCATCTAATCCAGCCGTTACAGGTGCGTAGAAGTCTTTATTCTCTTTACTTATTAGTTTTCTAAACTCATCTGCTCTATCAGCTTCATTTAAAGTACCAGCTACGATTCTTTCATCTATATCTATCTCTGCTAAAGCTTTAACCATTGCGTTGGACTGCCAAGCAGATAAGAACTCATCACCAAGAGCTGCAAACTGGAAAGGCATTGTCATGTTGACAAACTCTCCACCTGAGTAGAAGCTCTTAGTACCTATCTCTCCAAGTCTTCCTGGTAGGTGTCTTTGACCTTCAACCATAGGAGCTAAAAGCCATTTGGCAGCCCAACCTCTTTTCTCCCAAGCCTCTCCAGCTATGGTGTAGTCATGGAATACTTTAAAACCAACTCTTAAACCGTTTAAAGTATCGAATAAGGTATCTTTTTCTGCGTTACTTCTTCTAAGAATGTAATCAGTAAAAGGTAGCTTTATCTCTTGTGCTCTTAAATCATCTACTATTTCATCTGAACGTTTTAAACCAGATGCACCAATTTCAGCAGCTTTATTGAAAGTACCAGGATCTGTTATACCTCTACCAAATAAGAAACGTGTTTTAGCAGCTTCATAAGCTTCTGCCAAAGTACCTTGATAATACTTCCAGATCTTAGTGTTCTTCTTAGCAGCTTGTAGAGCGTCTAGATAAGTATCTCCAGTATTCCTTCTTACAAATCCTTCAACACCAACATTAATCCAACCAGAACCAGTTAAACCAGCCTGTCTTAGAAGCATCTCACCTCCACCCATAACAGGTATAGAAGTAGCAGTCATAGGGCTTGAGATCATTGCCCCACTCTGTATCTGTCTTAATACTTGTGGAGCTGTTACTGATAACTCTTTTAGTTTTGTTAGATCACCTTGAGCATCGTAGACCTTAGATACCAAGTTATCGATACCATCCCAGTCTTCTACACTGACTGTTCCTTCATCTACCTTTTTAAAGAAGTCTTGGAACTGTGCATTAATCTGTTCAGAAGCTTGTTTAGTTGTTTGAGTTAACTCAGCAGCAAAACCCTCAGTATCCTTCCATTTGCTAGCTATTTCTCTAAAGCTATTTATAACAGTTTCTGGTCTACCTGCTTCAAACTCAATACGATTGCTTCTAGCCATTAACCTTAAACCATTACCAAAGCCTTCAAATAAATTACTAACAGTCTGTACGTTTGAAAGTAAAGATGCGAATGAGTCTCTAAAGTTCTTAAGTAATACTGGATCTGTATAACCACCTTCTGCAGGTAAACCCTTCCTAGCATCTTGAAGCATTTTTGAAGTCTTCAAAAGAGCCTTTGAATTGTGTTCTATTAATGAGGTGGTAACAACAATCCAAGGTAAACCAGCTTTAACTTGTTCAGCATATTTATCACCTGCAAGTACAAGATCGTCGATTATATCAGGATTATCTGCAGCCTTCTTTAATAATCCAGTAGCAGCCATTATTGTATGACGGCTTATTTTAAATCCTCTTTCTCCTAATATATCGACGGCTATTTTAGCAACCTTACCTGTATCTAAATCAGCCGTATATTTAAGAGTATCTGTATTGAACCAATTAAATTTTCCAAATTCATCAACATTCAAACCTCTAGCTGCTAACTCAGTCATCTCTTGAACACCGTCAGCTAGGATGATACCTAACATTTCAGCATCATCATCACTCTTTATCTTCTGTAAGAACTTATTATCTTTGTTTAAATTCCTAGTTAGTTCAGGTACAGGAATACTGTCCTCATCTACACCTTGAACGGATTTAGCTGCTCTAGTTCTATTAATAGTAGAGTTGTCTACCTTACCGTCTTTAGTAGTAGGTATCTCGTTACTAATCTCAGTAGTTTTATTTGGAATAATATCGTCTGGATCATCAAACTGTGTACGAACAGGATCATCCTCTGGTAGACCTCCCCAAGGGTCTTCAGGGTCTATATCATCACCACCCATGCGGTAACCACCATCACCTTTAGGTCTTTCTTTTAAAGTATCTACATACTCGAAAAATCCCATCTTAGGGTTGGTGTATATATTCTCTAACGCTTCCTCATAAGTGACATCGTAGAATTTAGACAAATCTGTAGCTACGTTCTCAATTGCTTTAACTCTTCCTGGTAGTGGTCCTAACTCTGCTTCAGCGTCTTCAGGAGATAACCTCCTCATATCATCTTCCATACCCTTTATAAGCCTATCTTCTAGATTTTCACTAGCTTTCTGAACCTTATCTACAACATCTCCAGCTAGTTTTCTACCAGCTTTATCGGCTTTCTGAGCACCAGCTTCTAGTACAGGTCTAGCATCAGCTAAGAAGGTTATTGTTGTATCTAAATCTCTTATAGCCTTTTGAACTGTTTCTTCAGTAGCTACTCTGGCTAGGTTTAAAAGATTAATAAGGTCTCCAACAGTATTAAGAGCTGTTCTTTCTTCTAGAGGTATATTTAAACCTGCTTCTACCTTTGATACAGCTTCCTTAAGCCTGTCAAAAGCTATCTTGGCTTGCTGCTGCTTAGGGGCCATCCTAATAAGCTTTGAAAGAAAAGTCTTATTATCAACAGGTGTTGGTACACCATCAGCTATGACTTCTAACTCTCCAGCTTTATTAGTTCTAGGTTGTAAAGGTTTAGGAACATCTGGAGCT
>Ga0209404_10002601_pt1 | contig 11029 bp, 9 predicted proteins | sample TroAtlMetagenome_2_FD_187447 | JGI IMG/M metagenome (GOLD analysis project Ga0209404, IMG submission 187447) | Marine eukaryotic phytoplankton communities from Atlantic Ocean - Tropical Atlantic ANT8 Metagenome (SPAdes) (version 2) | ecosystem: Environmental > Aquatic > Marine > Oceanic | place... | reverse complement strand
CAAATTGCAAAATTACGCCATGGAAACTGGGAGGGCGGCGGGCGACTATTAATAAGTGCACTAATCTTTTTACCGCTCATTCTTTCATCATAGCATACAGACGTACTATTACCCACTGGTTTTTGTTGTGGCACCTCTTGACAATCACCTGCACCACACACCATTGGTACGCCTCTCTCTGCCGAAACTTGCGATGTTAAATTAGTTGGATCAATATTGGCACCATATTTTAATTTAACACCTTCCCAAAAGCCATTACTATCAGCAAATTCACAACTACCCGAATATAAATCAAGAGTTGTATCTGTATATGCTTGTCCGAAACAATAATCCCATGGCATATTTCCAACCTTCCCTGGAGTACAAGGTTTTAAACCCTGTTGCGGTTTCGGTAAAGGAGGTTGCCTAGGGCGACACATTTTAGCTGAACCTAAGGATTTTGTCCATCCTAGTTTTACATTATTTTGTAAAGCAGCATATTCCATAGCAGGGCTTATACAAAGAGTATCGCCTTCTTCGTCATCAAACATAATACCTTCTATCTGATAAGCTTGTTTGTCTTTCATTACCTGTTCATTTAGTTTATTCATACAATCTTTATATTCTTGAGTTCCAGGGCCACTACAATTCGCCGAATTGCAAATAGAAAATAAGGCGGAGTCCTTGCCAAAATAGTATGCAAGCCATTTTGTCATTTTAAAATCAGGGTTAATTAACTTTGCATCTTCAACCAATTTTAGTATTTCTGGATTTAACCATTGTTTTTGAAACCCGCCTGCATGATTACCGATGACACACAATGTATGGAAATTGTTCGCTACTGTTTTAGCATCAGGAAAACCTTCACGATCATCAACATCAAAGCCACCTGTTTCAGGGTATAAAAATAAAATACCCTTGCCATCTTTTGATGGTGGAGTTGGAGTTGGTGTTGGGGTTGGAGTAGGTGTCGGCGATGGACCGGGATCTGGTTTTATACCACAAGTTATCTCCTCACACCCATGACAATGTTTATCTTGTTTACACCAACTTCCAGAACCACATTTTGTCTGACAAACAGAATCGGTATTGTTGCCAATTTTATCCTTGTCTAAATGTTTTTCTACAATTTCAGCTACTCTAGATGCAGATACAAAAGCTTCTTTATACCTTAAACAACCATAGACTAAACAAACTATTAATATCACTACAAATAGACCTATAAGTATAGTTTTCATATATAAAAATACTAATATAAAAATATATTTCATTTATAATATAAATGAGCAACCAAAGAAGAGAAGTAGTTTCATTAAATACCGCAAAACAATTTAGCGATTTTGTAAATAGTCACAAATATGTGGTGGTAAAGGTAACAGCAGATTGGTGTGGTCCATGTCAAAGAATAAAGCCATTAGTTATTCAAAAAATTCAAGAATTGCCGTTGGATGTAGCTGTGATAATTGTTGATATATCAAAACCCAATAGACTGAAGAGTTATTTAAAGGTTGGATCTATTCCCTACATGATGAATGTAATTGATGGCGCACCAATGGATGTTGTAAATACCTCAGATTACAATACAATTAATAGTTTTTTTGCAAAAACATCACAGCGTGTAAGTGGAAAATAAAAAAAATCATATTTTTGTATATGGAAGACTTAGATTTAAACATACAAAATTATGATTTAGAAGATATCTTGAACGTTTTTAAACTAAATTATCAATTTACAGAAGCCGAATTAAAAGGAGCATACAAGATGGTATTAAAAACCCATCCTGATAAATCAGGATTAAAAAAGGAGGTTTTTTTATTTTTTAAACAAGCATATTCAGTTTTATCTAAAATTTATTATTTCAGACACCGCAAAAAAGAGTGTGCTCACCAAACAAACTATACGGTTGAAACGGATGAAGAAAAGGCTAAACTATTACATAAATTAGATGGAAAAAGTGTAAAGGATTTCAATAAATGGTTTAATAAAATGTTTGAAAAAACAAGAGTTTCAGATGATTCGGTAGATAAAGGTTATGGCGACTGGTATAAAAATGGAGAGGTAGATCCTGCCAAAAAAATAAGCATGAATGATATGGCCAGTGAATTTGAAAAGAAAAAAAATGAATGCAAAGCATTAGTCGTTAAAAGAGATGTAATGGAAATTGGCGCTCAGTCAGGATATAATTTAAGTAGAGATGCGCCACAAGAATACAGTTCGGAAATATTTAGTAAGTTAAATTATGAGGATTTAAAAAAAGCTCATACAGAAACAGTGGTTCCAGTTACTAAGGAAGATTTTGAAAGAACAAAAAAATTTAAAAGTGTTGAAAGTTATAGACGACATAGAGCGGCTCAATTGAGCGCGCCGCCATCATTGCAACAAAGCAGAGCCTTTTTAAGGAAAAAAGAATTAGAATCTAGTGAGATGGAGACAAGAAGAGTATATTCTATTTTAAAACGCGATGAGGAAGTTGCGCAGAATAATGAAAAATGGTGGGGGCACCTTAGACTGTTAGGTAATAAATAATTTTTTATAAAATAAATAATTCGTATATATATAGATGTTTCGATACATATCAGTAATTATTATTTTAACCGTTTTGGGTATTCTTTATGAAAAATACAAGTTAAAATTCATGCCAGATGAAGAATTGCAAAAATATGACTTAATAAGGAAATATTTACTGAATGGCGATGAAGATTTAGGTGGTAAACCTATCTTATGGATACATTCTACGCACCATGTAAATGCTAGAAACTGGGAGAGCTTTTATTCCCGCAACAATACAAAACTTAACCAGCCGTATATATTATCGTGTTTAGAAAGCATTGTTAAAAAATGCGGCGATTCATTTAATATATGTCTTATAGATGACAGTTCATTTTCAAAATTATTACCAAACTGGGATATTCAGGTTAGGAAACTAGCTAACCCTATTAGATCGCATATTCGTACACTTGCAATGGCAAAACTATTGCACAGTTATGGGGGAATGCAAATCCCCGATAGTACTATAGTTTTAAAAGATTTGAAACCTTTATATAATAGATGTTTATCTGATAAATGTTGTTTTGCTGGAGAGACATTAAGTAGAAATGTAACTGCAACATATACATCTACTTTTCCCAATACTCAAATTATTGGGTGCAAGAAAAATAGTCCTGTAATTGAACATTATATATCCAAATTAGAGTTATTAAACAGTAGAGATTATACAAATGAAATGGATTTCTTAGGTGACATGGGACGTGAATTATATCAATACATCATATCTGGTAAAATGAATAAGATAGACGGATGTACATTTGGGGCAAAAGATAATAATAATAAAGATGTTACAATAGATAGATTGCTAGGAAATACGTTTATAGATTTTAGTCCTAAATTATGCGCTATATATTTACCTAGTCAAGAAATTCTAACTAGAACAAAATTTGACTGGTTTGCACGTTTATCACAAGATCAGTTGAGAACGTGTGATACTGTCGCTAGTAAATGGATGATTATTGCTCAGAATTGAAAAAAATAGAGTAGGAAATTTCATATGTTGATTTATCATATTTTATTGTAGATGTAAATGGAATATGATGATACTTGCAGATCTGTCTTAATATAGTGACAAAGTTTTTATATGTCATTTTTCTTACAACATATTTTTGTTTCGATGGAAAATAATGATCTTTTATACTTGTTAAAAATGGGTCTATTAGTTCTTGATACTGTGCGGATTTAAATATTACCTTTGAAAATAAATAGTAATTTGTTTTTATAGTCGCACAAGATTCTAAAAAACTATAAAATGCTTTTTTTGGAACGGGTGTTTTGAAAATCTGGCTAGACATATATAAAACATGCGTTATAAAAATTTTTTATCGAGCACTTTTCACGAGATCGTATGTGAAAAAAACTAATTCTATTTCATCTTCATGAAGTGTATGAAATAATGAAATATATGAACATATTATTGTAATACTTTTGTATTTTGCCTCTTCATTTAAAATATCTGTAATTTTAACAAATTGGAAATAACTATCTAATATATCCATTACAGAATATCCTTTGTCAAATATTGCATTAATTACTTTTAAAGCTGTTGATAGCTTTTTATTATTGTACCATTCGTTTGTAAATTTTTCAAAATCATAATAACTAATATTTGTACAAATATTTTTAGCTTTTTCTAAAGTAATTTTTTCATCAAGTAAATTAAATTTTTCCATATAATTTACTAATAACCTGATTGAATTATTGCATACATTTAAAATAAATTCTTGTGCTTTTTTTGTTATTTTAATACCTTCTTTTCTTTTAATTTTGGTTAAAATTTCAGCAAGTAATTTAGTTTCTACTGATTTTATTTTTATTAGTGTACAACGTGATTGTAAGCTTTCTACAACCTTTTGAGTGTTCGTACATGAAGATATAAAACTTACATTATGACTATATTTATCAATGCAATTCCTGAATACTTGCTGACTTTGATCATTTATGATGTCAATATCGTCTAATACTATAAATTTCTTTTTACCTGATATACTGGATGGTGTCTTACAAAAAGTTTTAACTTCTGTGCGATAATATGATATTCCTTGTTCTTGTAAGTTATTAATATATAATACGTTATCTCTAGGGATATAATCTTTATCGTAGTATTCTCTTATTGTTGCATCCAATAAGGATGTTTTACCACAACTAGAATCACCAATCAAAAGAATATTTAGACTGTCCATTTTTACTAGTGTGCTTAATAAATTAATATATTCAGGGTCTATGACAAAATCCTTATATCTTTTAGGTTTATATTTCTTTAGGAATGGTTCGTTCATATGAAAGAAAATATAAATTTGTATTTAAGTGATACTTATCGGAGAGATTTTATCTTTGATTAATATATAACATGGGAGGAATTTTAAGTTCTGTAGAAAAAACTGGCAAAAATGTAGTTGGAAGTGTACAACATACAAGCGAACAAGCAATGCAAGGAGCTCAGAAACTAGTTGGAGGTCGTAAAAGACGTCGTAAGGGTGGTAAAACCAGACGTAAAACTGGCGGAAAAAAGCGAACGCGTCGTCATCCACACAAAGGACAGCGCTCCAAAACCAGAAAAGGTCGTAAGGACTTTATAACACACAAAGGCGATAAGGCTTACAACAGAAGTGGTCATAGGCAATACAGGAAGCGCAGACCCTACAGTAAACGTAGACGCTAATTATATATTAATTTATATTTAGTTAATATATACAAATGGTATCAAAAAGAAGAACTCGTAGAAAAAGAGGTGGTTCGGGAGGAGATAAAACTACTCACGTGCAAGGACACAAATCATCCCCACTTGCCCCTGTTGGTAATGTGATTCGAATGATGTCAGATACGGTAGGAGGTTTAATTAAAGGTACGGGCGAGGGTATTGCTAGTGCAATGGGTTCAAGCGATCCCAAAGGCGGTGATAAAACATCATCTTCCGATATACCTCAACCCCCTACTATTGACGCGTCCAAAGTACCCGATGATAGTAAAACTAGTGATAGCAGTCATAAAGGCGGAAGGCGCACTAAGAAAAGAAACAAACATACAAAGAGTAAAAGGCGCAAAAGGCTGAAAAAACATAAAAAACCAAAAGGAGCGAGTGCTCCTGATATAACGCCAATATCTCGCGAATGGGAGGTTAAAAATGATCCAGTACAAATTAATCAATTTGCAAATGACCCTACTATACCGGATCGTGAAAAATTTGATAAATTGGTTAATGAAATGAGAAACTCTGGATTAACAGATGGTTATTTTGTTATTGACTATAACTCTAGTCGATCGCCAGGTCACTATGGAAGATATCTAATTTCTTTTAGTGAAGACCGAGACGATAACTTATTACCTGATGCTACAATTTATACCGGTGGTTATGCTGACAATATTTCAGCTTATGAACTAGAACAATTGCGACGTGAAAATAGGAGACGCCAACGAGAAGCAGAAGCAGAAGCAGAGAGAAGAAGATTGGAGGAACTGGAAAGACAACGTGAATTAGAAAGAGAAATGGCAGAAGCGGAAGCAATGGATTTAACATTGCGGGAATTAAGAAATATGCGTAGAATGGAAAGGATTGCAAAAGAAGAAGAAAGGCAAAGAGAACAGGAAAGAATCATGAGAAAAGAGTATTTTGAGAATCTTCCTGAAAATAAAGACGTTATTGTTATTGAAGATCCAGATGGCGATATTAATTTGGGAATCAGATCTGAAAAGCCACTTACACCTCAAGATGAAATACCGGTAACAAGACCTTCTTTTTTCCAGCGCATGAGATCCACTATCAATACTTTAAGAAGAAATAGAAGAAATAGACTCAGAAGACGGGCGACAACGGTTCGTCCAACTGGTATGGGGAATAAAAAGAAAAAAACACGTCATCATAAAAGAAGAAAACATAAAAAGAAAGGTACCAAAAAAAAGAGGAAAAAAGCAAAGAAGAAATAAATCGTATTATAATTTCAAAAATGATTTAGCTTAGAATATTATTGTAAAATATTTCGAAGCTTAAAGATTATCAATGAGAATATAGTAATTATTATTTTAAACACTAGAGCTATAATAACTCTTCCTAGGAACCAGGTTAATTCTTCAATCATTTAGTTATTAAATTAAATTTTAAGAACCTTCAATTTTTGTTATTGAAGTAAATAATTCGTTATAAGTATTTAAATTTTAGATAAATACTTATACATACATGGAGGACTATTACAAAATGTTGGGAGTTAACGAGAAAGCATCTGAAGAGCAAATCAAAAAAGCTTATAGAACAGCATCTTTAAAACATCATCCTGATAGAGGTGGCAATAAAGAAACATTTCAAAAAATAAATGAAGCCTTTCAAACATTAGGCGATCAACAGAAACGGAGAGTGTATGATATGCAAAAACAGAATCCTTTTATGGCGGGTATGGGAGGTATGCCAGGCATGGATGGTATGGAGGGAATGATGGGTAATCCTGATGATATACTTAAAATGTTTTTTGGAGGAGGTATGCCATTTGGAGGAGGTATGCCATTTGGTATACCAGGCGGTGCACGCGTTCAAGTGTTTCATAATGGAAGACCAGTAAGTATGAATTCCAGGATGAAACCAGCGCCTATAAATAAGACAATAGATATAACTTTAGAACAGTCATACAAAGGAGTTAATATTCCTATAGAGGTAGAGAGGTGGTATCAGGAAAATGATATAAAACGTATTGAAACGGAGAGAATCTACGTGCCAATACCCATGGGTATTGATAATCAAGAAATCATTATTCTTGAAAATAAAGGTAATGTAATTAGTGATAGAATTAAGGGTGATGTTAAGGTGTTTATTAATGTTAAAAACAATACTGAATTTACTAGAGACGGTTTAGATCTTTTGTATAATAAAAAAATAACTTTGAAAGAATCGCTTGTCGGATTCTCATTTGATATCAAACATTTATCTGGTAAAACATACACCATAAATAATACAAATGGTAAGATCATAACCCAAAATTATACTAAAACAATACAACACATGGGAATGAAAAGAGAAAGACCTCACCCTGCTTCTCCTATGGTGGGCAATTTGGTAATTGCATTTGATGTTAAGTTTCCTACAACTCTTACTGATAAACAAAGAGAAGAAATAGCAAAGATTTTATAATTAATTTGTTACATTCAAAGTGGAACAAGATCCCCACCCTATCACATTAGGAGAAAAACTACCTTGAGCCGTCAGCATAGCCGCTGTTAGCCCAACAATTATACACGTAACTATCCAACCAACTGCTGTTTTTGCAAATACCTTACAGTTAATACCAGAACAACTTTTGGTATTTTCTAGCAAACCGACTCCAACAGTTGCGCCTACCTGACAATGCGTTGTGGATAGGGGGATTTTTAATCTACTACCAGTAATAATGACAAGTGCTGAACTTAGTTCAATTGCAACACCGCGTGATGGTGTAATTTTACATAATTTTTCACCAATTGCATACGTAATTTTTTTACCATATACAAATAAACCAGTTGCTATACCTATACCACCAACCCCCAATATCCAATAAGCATCGTCGCCCATAGATGTTTTCTTAGATAAATCACCGTCCGAATTATATATAGTATAAATAGCAGCAAACGGCCCAATTGCGTTTGCAACATCATTGGCTCCGTGACTAAAACTGTCGCAAATAGCAGTAAAAACCTGTAAATATTTAAATACCTCTTCGGTCTTAGGGTCAAATTTTTCAGCCTCTGTGTGTAATGAAACTACTCTATCTAATTCTTCTTTTGTTTTAATATTTAAATCTGTCTTACCTTCGGTAATTGTATCTTCTATTGTTTTCATTTCAATGTCTGTCTCTTCTTGTTGATTATATTTTTTCGCAACGTACTTTTTAATTTTTGGAACTATTGGAATGGTAATAATGGCACTTAACCCTCCGGATCCAAATGCAATAGCAAAGGCGGTTTCAATCGGCATCTTATCTAATCCCAAACCTTTTGCGCCTTTATAAATTATAAAGAATGTATTAATAGTAATAGTACTTCCGATCAGTATGGGATAAACCAAATTTAATCTTTTTGTATTAAAGTTGTGTCTTAACACACACGCTCTAGTTGAATAAAAAACAAGCATAGCAATTAAAGCACTGAAAAGAGGTGATATGACCCATGATAAAACTATGCCACCTACGCCACCAACATAAGGGAAAGTCTCTACAGGCTTGTACCAAATTACACAGTCGGAACCGCCTAATACCATAGCCATTCCTATCATTCCGCCAACACAAGAATGGGTTGTAGATACAGGCATTTCGAGATAACTTGCCAAAAATAACCAAATACCGACAGATAATATTACCCACATACATCCATACATTAAAACGAATGGATTTTCTTCAAAACATTCATAATCAGCAATGCCTTTTCTAATGGTGTCTGTAACATGGTTGCCCATTAATATTGCACCCGCCGTCTCGAAAACAGCCGCTAATATAACTGCTTGTTTTATAGTTAAAGCTTTGCTTCCTACAGATGTTGCAAATGCATTCGCGGCATCATTACTTCCGATTCCAGCCGATGCAAAGAATGCAAATAAACCCCCAACGATTACAATCCATAAATACATTTTATTTATTTAAAAAATCATCTTTAAATAAATTAGTTAAAATATATAGACACAGCATAGAAAAGGTTTACACAGTCTGTGTAATTAAAACTATAATAATTGTTGTAATGAATGCTCCCAGAACAAATGATCCCAATAGACAATTTTTTTTGCAGCAACAACTATAATCTTCATATTCTTCGTGTTGAAGTAACATATGAGGTAGCCCTAGAATTTCGTGTAACATTTGTTCTGTATCTTTTTTTTCAAAACACCCATGTTTTAGTGCGATATTTTGATATTTTTGTGGAGGCCATTCAAATATTGATCCAGAAACATCATATTTTTGATGCATACGTTTTGCAAAGTTCAGTTTTCTAATATAATTTTGTCTATCAAGAGAGCTAAAAGGGTCAGTAATTAAATTAGTAATAGTATTTACTCTTTCGGGTCTAGGTAACTTTGCATAACAACAACACCAATTACAACACCATCTCCGTCTATTTTTTTCGGCAAATTCCATTTCATCTGCCAATAATTGATCAATTATACCAAACGAAGATTTTAATAACTCATATTTTTCAAAACCATACATTTTTTCATGATATTCTTGATCGATCATTTGTTTTAGTTTTATAACCTCTGGACTATTGTAGGGTTTTTTGCCGTATTTAATAAGATGATTATGTTCGAGTTTATAAAATTTAATTTGATTAATTCTATCTCGAATAAAATTGACATAATGCTTTTTAAGCCCGCTAATTTTTTTGATTACAGAAAAAATATTAATATTATATGCTATTTTATACCGATGACGTATAAGTCTAGGAACAATAAATTGGTTAGTTTCTTTAATTTCTTTAATTTTAGTTTCTAATTGCGATACGGTTTCTTTTAATTTTTTGAAAAACTCCGGTTCCTCAGCTCCTTCGCCCTGTTTAAAGGTTGACATATCTGTAAATAAAAGTAGATCGCCAGATTTAAATTCACAAATAGACTGAAGTTTATCATACTGATGTGCGGATATTTTATGAGCTTCACTTTGAGCATCTAATTTAAGATAGCTAACCACTGCCAATAAAAAGGAAATTCCGGCATTTATACTTGCTATCATTGTAGCTCCGAATGCAGTATTTTCGAAAGCGGATGCCAATACAGATGCTGTTGCAGAGCAAAATATTGATGGGAACATCAAAAAGTTAAGTCTATTCTGACAATGACTTTCCGCTTCCATGTAAATAATTTTTTGACCTTTTACATAACTTGCTAGAATATCCATAGCAGAAGAAAAATATTCATTTTTATTATGATAAATCTCATTTAATTCATCATAAACATCATTATAAGTTACTTTTTTTTCAACAAATTTTATTGATCCGTCAGGAGCTATTGGCATTAATTTGGTGTATCTGTCATCCTGTTTACTACATTTATCGGATTTACCGCCATCTTCTTGTGTTGGACCTCTAAAAGGTGTAGGTATATTTTGATTTTTTCTTTTTCTAGGACGGTTATAAAATACACTATTAACAGATGATCTGCGCGAAAAAGATTTATTGGGAACTTTTTTGCCTGCGCGTTGATTATGTCTAGTTCTTGTCGTTGAAGGTCCGAATGAGTAATCAGGTTCATAAAAATTATCACCATTATTAATTTCATCCTCACCCTGATCCTCACTATCTGTTTGATATGAATTGCCTCTACTATTACCTCTAGTTAAGCTTAAAAATGGTTTTACAAAATTAAATAAAGTTTGTGGGGTTCTAGAAATAAGAAATGCTTCGTATAAAACATTATAATTCAAAATATTTCTTGAATGTTTTATATTCCAAAATCTGTTTTGTAAATTTTTTGCTATAATCATGGCTTTATCTTTATTATTTTTAATAAGTGTTAAAAATTCTTCACTTACATCTTTGTTGGATGTTGTTTCAACTTTTA
>Ga0209404_10002600_pt1 | contig 11034 bp, 14 predicted proteins | sample TroAtlMetagenome_2_FD_187447 | JGI IMG/M metagenome (GOLD analysis project Ga0209404, IMG submission 187447) | Marine eukaryotic phytoplankton communities from Atlantic Ocean - Tropical Atlantic ANT8 Metagenome (SPAdes) (version 2) | ecosystem: Environmental > Aquatic > Marine > Oceanic... | reverse complement strand
AAAGCATTGGTAGCGGAACGTGCTATATTCTTTGTTATTTTGCCTTTCTTTAGGTTTTGTGGCGATCCTGGTCTCAGAACGGTATCAGCTGATATTTCCAGAGACGAACAAATACACGTCGCCTGTAATTCTCTCGTTTGTTCTGCTATGGGTCTACGCCCTAGTAATTCTTTGGACAAACTTAGGAAGGCCACGATTAATTGGATCTTTCAACCACTAGGTATAAATACTACCGATAAATATTTGGACAAAAATTTTTGGCTGGATTCATCAGACCGATTAATGTATGAGGGCAAAGCACCTCAACTTTCTGACACCAGATCAGCCCGTATGCCAGCTTTCTTTGAACATGCCAACACAAATTTACCCCAGTACGCTTAACATCCATTCGGAGAAGCTAGAAAAATTAATTGAAGATTTAGATAATCAATTTCCACCTCACACCATCCATCCAAAAGAAGAGATTAATTCTATTATGTATAAGGCTGGACAACAGTCTGTAGTAGAATATGTAAAACAATTATTAGAATAATATTATGTGTTTATTTGGACAGAAACAAGTGACTACTGCAGGCGCACCTCCTATAATGCCTACGCAGAATCAAGACACTAGTTTACCTGAAACAAGAGAAACAAAAGATGCAGATGAAGTAACTGGTATTAAGTATGGCAGTTCTAAAAAAGATACAGGATCAGCAGCTGCTAAAAGAACAGGTACTGATGCTTTAACAATTAACTTGAATCAAAATCAAGGTGGTTCAACCACTGGAGGAGTAAATGTATAAGGCAAGTCAACGATACACCCAACTCTCAAACAATAGATCACAGTTTCTTGATACAGCAGTTGAGTGTTCAGAACTTACCTTACCTTATCTCGTACAACACGATCTAAAACAGAAAGGTGGCAAGCAACACCTACTACAACCATGGCAATCAGTAGGAGCCAAAGCGGTTGTTACATTAGCTTCAAAATTAATGTTAGCAATGCTCCCTCCTCAGACAGCATTCTTTAAACTACAAGTCAGAGATGATAAGTTAGGAGAGGATTTAGATCCAGCTATAAGAAGTGAATTAGATCTTTCTTTCTCTAAGATAGAAAGGATGATCATGGATTACATAGCTGCATCAGATGATAGAGTTGTAGTACATCAAGCATTGAAACATCTTATTGTCTCAGGCAATGCACTTGTCTTTATGGGTAAGGATGGTTTAAAACATTTCCCACTACAAAGATACGTTGTTAACAGAGATGGTAACGGTAATATAATAGAGATTGTTACTAAAGAAATCATAAGCAGGAAGGTGCTAGGACTTGAACCTAAACCAGCATACCCTAATGATCCTAACAATCCATCAAAAGAAGGTTCAGATGAAGACGACGCAGAAGTATACACATGCGTTAAAGTGGACTCTAGCAGCGGACGCTGGGTTTGGCATCAGGAAGTAGATGATTTAATGATTCCTGGTAGTCGCAGCACAGCTCCAAAGAATGCTAGTCCCTGGTTAGTTCTTCGATTCAATACAGTAGATGGAGAGGACTACGGACGTGGTAGAGTAGAAGAGTTCATAGGAGACCTAAGATCACTTAACGGACTATCACAAGCTCTTGTAGAAGGGTCTGCGGTAGCTGCTAAAGTTATCTTCTTAGTATCTCCTAGCGCAACTACTAAACCACAGACACTTGCTAATGCAGGTAATGGTGCTATCATACAGGGAAGACCTGAAGATGTAGGCGTAGTGCAAGTAGGCAAACAAGCTGACTTCGCTACAGCCTCACAGATGGCATTGAATTTAGAAAAAAGAATACTAGAGGCATTCCTTATACCAAATGTTCGGGATGCAGAAAGAGTTACAGCAGAAGAAGTAAGGATGACACAGTTAGAATTAGATAATAGTCTCGGTGGATTATTCTCTTTACTAACAGTTGAGTTCTTAGTTCCATATCTAAATAGAATACTCCTTGTCTTACAAAGATCAAATGAAATACCTAAGCTACCTAAAGATTTAGTTAGACCTAAGATAGTAGCAGGTGTTAATGCTCTAGGTAGAGGACAAGACAGAGAAGCTTTAACTTTATTTATACAAACTATTGCACAGACATTAGGTGCAGAAGCATTACTTAAGTTTGTAGATCCTTCAGAAGCTATCAAGAGATTGGCAGCAGCTCAAGGTATAGATGTACTAAACTTAATCAAGACTCAAGAACAACTTGATCAAGAGATGCAACAACAGCAAGCACAAATGGCTAATCAAGAACTTGTTAAGCAAGCTGGATCACTAGCTTCTTCACCAATGTTCGATCCATCTAAGACTGAGAATGCTGAAGATAATGCAGCTGGTATGATGCAACAACTACAACCACCACAATAAGAAATGGCAGAAACATTAACATATGATGCTGGTACTGATACAGTTACCACAGGAGATACTCTTACTCCAGATGAGCAGAACTCACTGGAAGTAGGAGAAGCTTTAGTTGAGCAACAGGAAGGATTACTAGCAGGTAAATATAAAGACGCTGCAGAATTAGAGAAAGCCTATGTTGAACTCAGTAAGAAACTTGGAGAGAAAGGTAATCAAGATAGCGGAGAAGCTGGGGACACCGAAGATACTGCAGAGGTGGAGTCAGAAGAAACAACAGAAGAAACGGAAGAAACTCCAGAAGTATCTGAAGCAGCTGAGTTGATAACATCAGCTTCAGATGAGTTTAGTGAGAAGGGAGAGCTTACACCTGAAACTATAGAGAAATTCTCCAGTATGGATAGCAAGGAATTAGTAGAAGCTTACTTACAAGTTCAAGATTCCTTACCTCAAGCTCAAGCTCAAGCTGCTGATATAGCAGATGCTCAGATCAATGACATAAAGAACTTTGCTGGAGGTGAAGAAGCCTATGGTAAACTTGTTACCTGGGCTGGAGAAAATTTAGGTCAAGCTGACGTAGATGCTTTCGATGAGATCGTTGGTACTGGTAGTGTAGAAGCTATCAAGCTAGCAGTCTCAGGATTGAAGAGTCAGTATGACAATGCAAACGGATACGAAGGACAAATGTACTCAGGAAAAGCACCCAAAACAAATCAAGATGTCTTCAGAAGTCAAGCAGAACTAGTAGCTGCTATGAATGATAGAAGATATGATCAAGACCCTGCCTACCGTCAGGATGTTATTGCAAAACTAGAACGGTCTGAAAACTTATCATTTTAAATCATGCCTACAAAATGTGTGCAAGATAAAATAGCTGCCTACAAGAAGAAACATAATAGGCAGCCTAATCAATCTATTGTTGGTGAATATCAAAGACAGTGCTATCAAAATGAGGATAATAGAAAACAGTTAGAGATTAGATCTAAAGCAGCTACAATGGCAGCTAAAGAAGAATCCGGAAGAGCTAAAGCAAAGTATTAATCATGGCATCAAAAATATATCCTAGTGTTAAACCAGCAGACGGTACTTCTAGATTACAAGCTAATGCATCTTCCAAACAGATAAGAGGTGCAATAAAACCTCTTACAAAAGGTTTAAGAGATTATGATAAATCAGGTGGAGGTCGAAACCCAGCTGTACCTACTGAGAGGTGGATTAAAGCATTAAAAGATGCTATTGGATAAGTGTTTAAAGGTAGACACATGTGTGATAACACTCCAGTCTATGGTGACTGGAGAATATCAGACCATGAAACTGAACTACATTTACTTGACATTAAACACTTACTGACTGAAGATAAAATACAAAGAGTATGCTTTGATGACATTGGTTGGAAAGGTAAGGGTATTGATTTCCCTTTAGATGAAAATAGATATAACCGATGTGATGTCAGCTACCCTTGCATACTAACCGAAGGTAAGAACCCATATAATTGTAAGTACAGAATGATCGATGGAAGACATCGTATTACAAAGATGGTTAACATGGGTTTTAAAGATGCTGATTTCTATATAATTGATTATAATGTGGTAGTTGATTATCACGTGGCGACCTGAACCTTCATCATCGCCTCGGTCAACTTATTATTTAAACAATGAACGATACAGAAGTTATCGCATTACAACCCCCTATTGAATATACCATGAACGAGAACGCAGAAGTACAGAACGGACGCTGGGCTATGCTTGGCATCTGGGCAGCTCTTGGAGCTTACGCCACAACAGGTCAAATTATTCCAGGCGTATTTTAAATGAAAAAAATTACACTAGCTCTCGCAGCATCCTTATTCTCTAGTCCTGTTCTTGCAGGACCATACGTTAACGTTGAAAGCAACGCTAACTACACTGGTACAGATTACACATCTCGTGCTACCGACCTACACATAGGTTATGAAAACAATATCGGCGATCTTGCTTACTACGTACAAGGTGGTAAGACAATTAATGCTGCTGATGGCGTTGATTCAGAGTCTAATTTCTCTGGCAAGCTTGGTGGCAGTATCTCTGCTACAGACAAACTTGGTGTCTATGGCGAAGTATCTTTCTCACAAGTGGAAGACGCTGACAACACCTACGGTACAAAACTAGGAGCAAAATACTCTTTCTAATTAAATGACTACAGCCACACTAACAAAACCAAATACCAACTGGCAGAGTTTATGTGACTGGGTTACGAGCACAGATAACCGCCTCTACGTGGGGTGGTTTGGTGTGCTAATGATCCCTGCACTCTTAACTGCTACAACAGCTTTTATAGTAGCTTTCATAGCTGCTCCACCAGTTGACATAGATGGTATACGTGAACCCGTTGCTGGCTCTCTACTCTATGGAAACAACATCATCTCTGGGGCAATCGTCCCGTCATCTAACGCAATCGGTCTTCACTTCTACCCAATCTGGGAAGCTGCAACCCTCGATGAGTGGTTGTATAACGGAGGACCATATCAACTCATTGTGTTCCACTTTCTCATTGGTATCTCAGCTTACTTGGGACGACAATGGGAACTTAGTTATCGACTAGGAATGCGACCATGGATTTGTGTCGCTTATTCAGCACCAGTTGCTGCAGCCTTCTCGGTATTTCTGGTATACCCATTCGGTCAGGGGAGTTTCTCTGATGGTATGCCTCTTGGTATTAGCGGTACTTTTAATTTTATGTTCGTTTTTCAAGCAGAACATAATATTCTTATGCATCCATTCCACATGCTTGGCGTTGCTGGGGTGTTCGGTGGAGCATTATTCGCTGCTATGCATGGAAGTCTCGTCACTTCCTCACTTATTAGGGAGACAACTGGTCTCACCTCACAAAACTATGGCTATAAATTCGGTCAAGAAGAGGAGACGTATAACATTGTTGCGGCTCATGGCTACTTTGGACGACTTATCTTCCAATATGCCAGCTTTAACAATAGTCGCAGCTTACATTTTTTCCTTGCTACTTGGCCCGTCGTTTGCATATGGCTTACCAGTATGGGAATCTCCACTATGGCTTTTAATCTCAACGGATTCAACTTCAACCAGTCCGTGTTAGCCACAGGTGGTAGGGTTGTCCCTACTTGGGCAGATGTATTGAACCGTGCTAATCTAGGTATGGAAGTAATGCATGAAAGAAATGCCCACAACTTTCCTCTCGACTTGGCAGCTATAGAAGCAACGCCAGTCGTTTAATCAACGTCCGTTCATCCCTTTCAATCAGGGACGCATGACACCCAAGCATGGAACGGGGCTTGGTATATGGATTTTACAATGACTGTAACTTACGTATATCGTGGCGTTGAGTACACCAAAACTACAAAGTAAATTGATGGCTCATCAAACATCAGGGATGAACGCTTATGTAACATCCCTGTCACCAGAACCCGAATCTCATCACAACAAACCAGAAGAGCATGAGGAAAAGAAAGAAACCTTTGACGAGGATATTTCTTTAGAAGAAGCTCTGTCTACCTTGTGAAGAAATTCAACTCACTATGGCTAGTGGTCTTCGGACTGCTAGCTTTTTTTTTACACGTGGAAATTCTTCATTTGAACTACCACAGGTTAGAGACACCTCAGAGTCGGACCTCTAACTAATTGGCTTTTGCCCTCTACGGAGGATACCATTAGCCGTCTAGACGGTGGGATAGACCACAACAAATGATCAAAAAATTTGCATGCAAGAAAGTCAATATAAACTTATTCCATATTAATGGCACATCAAAATTCGTCATTACTCACCTCGCTTACAGCTCCAGGTGCAGATAATGCTACAAGGGCAGGTTCTACCTTTACAACAACAGAACGCAGAGCACTTTTCCTTAAGCTATTTTCAGGAGAGATGTTCAAAGGGTTCCAGCGCAATACAATTGCAAGGGATCTAGTCACAAAGAGAACCCTAAAGAACGGGAAATCTTTACAGTTCATCTACACTGGTCGTACCACAAGTGAGTACCATACTCCAGGTCAGTCCATATTAGGTAACAGTGACAATGCACCTCCAGTAGCTGAGAAGACTATTACAGTAGATGACCTACTTATTAGTTCAGCTTTCGTTTATGAATTAGACGAGACACTTTCTCACTATGACCTACGTGGAGAAATATCTAAGAAGATTGGTTATGCTCTAGCAGAGAACTATGACCGTAAGATCTTCCGTGCGATCACAAAGGCTGCACGTAAAGCCTCACCTGTAACAAAGACAAACTATGTCGAGCCAGGTGGAACACAGATCCAAGTAGGTACAGCAACTAACTCAGGTGCTGAAGCTTATGATCCTGACAAGCTAGTGACTGCATTCTATGATGCTGCAGCGGCACTAGATGAGAAGGGAGTTTCGACTGAAGGTAGAGTCGCAGTACTTAACCCACGTCAATACTATGCTCTTATCAAGGGACTAGATGGATCAGGTATCGGTGCTTACTTAGTAAACAGAGACGAGCAAGGAGATGCCCTACAATCAGGTAAGGGTGTATTCGAGATTGCTGGTATCAAGATTTACAAGTCAATGAACATACCATTCTTCGGTAAGTTCGGTACTAAGTACGGATCTGCATCTGCTACTGCTCCTGGCACAACTGATCCTGGTAACACAGGTTCATTCGTTGGTGAAGCTATGGGCGATCAGCACAACCAAACTGTAAACGACTACGGACAGGAAGCTAAGTTCAACAATACTTGTGGACTTATATTCCAGAAAGAAGCCGCTGGTGTGGTTGAAGCAATCGGACCTCAAGTTCAAGTTACTTCAGGTGACGTATCCGTGATTTATCAGGGTGATGTTATTCTAGGTAGATTGGCTATGGGTGCTGACTATCTTAACCCTGCTGCTGCTGTTGAGTTGTTCTGTGGAACAGCTACAAAGCCTGCTGCATTCGGTTAATGTACATATGGGGAGTTCTCACGCTCCCCTTTTTCTTTATATAATTCTATGGCTTCCACAACAATTGATACCGAGACCGAACTCTCCGCTGTAAATGCAATCTTGGGAGCTATTGGTCAATCCCCAGTAACTTCTTTAGTATTTACTAACCCAGAAATATCCTTCATATATAATTTATTAAGAGATGCTAATGTAGATGTACAGAATGAAGGCTGGCATTTCAACACAGAAAAGCATGTTAAATATACACCTGACTCAACTACAAATAAGATAGCTATAGGTAACGATATTCTAAAGATGGATGTTACTGATGGTTGGTCTAGAAAGCATTATGATGTAGTTAAAAGAAATGGGTTTCTATATGATAAGTATGATCACACAGATGTATGGGATGATGTTACAGAAATGTATCTAGACATCACACGTCTCTTTACTTATGTAGACTTACCTGAAGTATTCAAAAGATATATAGTATATAAAGCTTCTACTAGAGCTGCTACACAACTAGTAGGTAATCCACAATTAGCTAGGTTACTAGCTCAACAAGAGGGCTTAGCTAGAGCTGCCTGCTTAGAGTATGAATGTAATCAAGGTAATCATAGTATGTTTAACTTCCCTGAAGATTCATCCTTTACTACCTATCAACCATGGAGAACACTTAGAAGATAATGGCATCAATTACACAAAGTATACCAAGTTATACAGGTGGTATATCAGAACAACCAGATGAAAGAAAGTTTCCAGGTCAGGTAATTGATTCTATTAATGCTATACCAGATGCTACTTATGGATTATATAAGAGACCTGGATCTAAGAGAATAGGTACTTCACCGTTAGCTTCTGTAGCTTCTGGTGGGTCTTGGTTCCACTACTATAGAGATGAGACAGAAGGTTCATACATAGGACAAGTACAGACAGATGGTACATTGAATGTCTGGAGATGTTCTGATGGTACTAAGATGACTACAGCTTATGGTACTGGTGGTGAATCAGCTATTAAGACATACTTATCTGCTTCTAATACAGAAGATGTACAGTTTCTAACTATCAATGATACTACCTTTGTTACCAATAGAGATACAACAGTAGCTACTACTGGTACTACTGATGCTGCATCTGATACTCATTATGCATATGTAGAGATACTTAGAACAGAAAATGGTAGACAGTATTCTCTTAATGCATATAATGGTGAAGGTACAACAAATATTACTAGAGCTACTAGAGTAAAAATTCAATCTGATACTTTAGATGAAGGTGGTGGTACTGGTCCTTGTCCAGGTATAGGTACTCAAGTATTTAGTGTGAATAGCGGTTCTAAAAAAAATCTTATATTCCGTATTACAACTTTAGGTCAACAAGGCCAACTATTAACTATAGATGATAATGATACTGTACCAGCTTCTTGTTACTCTTGCTCCTATAATAGACGTGTAGAATTACTACATGGTGGAGAAGGCTGGGCAATTGGAGATCAGGCAACAGTTACTTTAAATCAAGCTAAAACTAGTTATAACTATACAGTAGAAGTTGATGATATTGAAACTGTACCAGTCAAATCTGATATAAAAGCAGCTCGTCCAAAACCAACACCATTCGATGCTGATACAGCTGTAACTATTGATACTATTATAGGTGGTATAGTTACAGAATTATCAGGTACTGGTATTACATGTACGGTTATCGGTAACGGTATCTACATGACTAAGTCTAGTGCTTTTCAAATAGAAATACTAGATAAAGACTTGATGAGAGTTATGCAGTCTTCTGTTAATGATGTATCTCTTTTACCTAGTCAATGTAAAGATGGTTATTTAGTTAAAGTTGAAAACTCTCAAGAGTCAGATAAAGATGATTACTATCTTAAATTTGAAGGTGAGAATTCTAAAGATGGTTCAGGTACATGGGTAGAAGTACCCGGTCCAGGTTTAGTCAAAGGCTTTGATAAAGCTACTATGCCTCACGTTATACAACGTACAGCTTCGACTACATTTACTGTTAAACAATTTGATTATCCTGATAGATTAGTAGGAGATGATACAACTAATCCTATTCCATCTTTTGTAGGAGGTAAGATAAATAAAGTTTTATTCTTCCGTAATCGACTGGCATTCTTATCAGGAGAAAATGTTATAACATGCCAACCTGGCACATTAGGTGCTCCAGATTTCTGGGCTAAAACTGCTTTAGCTGTATCTGCTGCTGACCCAATTGATATATCTAGTAGCTCTATGTTCCCATCAGCTTTGTTTGATGGTATAGAAATCAATGCAGGTCTACTAGTGTTCAGTAGTAATCAGCAATTCTTATTATCTTCTGATGATACTATATTAAATCCTGATACTGCTAAACTTAGAAGTGTAGCTACATATAATTATAATACTGATATACCTCCTATATCTATGGGAGTATCAGTAGGTTATGTAGATAACTCTGGTAAGTATAGTCGTTTCAATGAGATGATTAACACTGCTAGAGAAGGAGAACCAACAATAGGAGAGACAAGTAAAATTGTTCCATCCTTACTACCTAAAGATATAGATCTGATAACTAATTCTAGAGAAAACCAATTAGTATTGTTTGGAAAGACTGACTCAGATATAGTATATGGGTTTAAGTATTTCCAGTTAGGAGATAAACGTCAACAAGCATCTTGGTTTAAATGGAAAATAAACAATCCAATTAAATACCATTTCATTATTGATGATGATTATTACTTCTTAGATACAGATAACTTCTTACAGAAGATGAGTATTGTACAAGCTGATGCTGACATTAGTATTGATCAAGATAATGTTAATTACTTATTACATCTAGATAACTATACAACAGTTGCTAATGGGTCTTATAATTCTACTACTAAAGTAACTACCTTTACTAATCAATCTGATTGGATAGATCAAGTTACATCACCTAATGGTACACTAGTACTTGTTGATAGTAATACTAACTCTACAAGAGTAGGTAGATACGCAGCATGTACTGTTGTTAATAGTGATGATTTTACAGTACCTGGAGATTGGTCTAGTGCTACATTAAATATAGGATATCTATATGAGTATTATGTTAAATTCCCAACAATATATAGTGTTAAGACTGAAGGTAATAGAACAGTAGCAGATGTTAATGCTTCTTTAATTGTACATAGAATCAATCTAAGCTTTGGTAAAGTTGGTCTATATGAAACTACTTTAACTAGAGTAGATAGAGCTGACTATACTGAAGTATATGAATCTCCAGCATTGAATCAATATAATATATCTGATGCACCTTATGTAGCTGAAGTGGTTAAGACTGTACCTGTGTATGAGAAGAATAAGAATGTAGATATAACACTTAAATCTAGACATCCAGCTCCTACTACATTACACTCAATGTCATGGGAAGGAGATTACTCACCCTTATTCTATCAACGTGTCTAAGTTTGATATACAAAAACTAACAACTGAGGCTGCTTACGAGGTAGCCTCTAATTTACTTCTAGAAGACCGCAGAGAGGTCGAAGAGGGTCACGGGATAGATCCTATAGACATAGCACATTTGGCTCTTCAGAGACCCTCTGCGATATCTTTCACTGCCCCTAACGGCAAGGCTGCCGGAATGGCTGGCATAGAAGATGATGGGATTGTATGGATGTTATGTACTCCAGTAATCCATCAATACCCAATTGCATTTGTTAAAGGAGCTAAGGAATTTATAGATGGTCGATCTATTAATTTTATCCATAACATAGTAGATGCAAGAAACAAAGTCCAT
>Ga0209404_10002598_pt1 | contig 11038 bp, 18 predicted proteins | sample TroAtlMetagenome_2_FD_187447 | JGI IMG/M metagenome (GOLD analysis project Ga0209404, IMG submission 187447) | Marine eukaryotic phytoplankton communities from Atlantic Ocean - Tropical Atlantic ANT8 Metagenome (SPAdes) (version 2) | ecosystem: Environmental > Aquatic > Marine > Oceanic... | reverse complement strand
CCGCCCACAGGACCACCCATAGCTTTCCTTTCTGGATTTTTTCTGCGGCGCAATTCCATTTCTATTGATGTTTTTTCGAGGTCTGCTTTGGCACGATTATATGGCGACAGGTTTTCTCTCAAAGTTCCTTCGAGATATTGCAGCCTACTAAATAAATAAGAGTCTTTTGTGCCTTTGAGGTCGATTGAAGACGCCGAGCTGGGTTGATACCTTCTGTTAATCTGACCACGATCGGGGTCGAGTGTTTTACGGACCAAAAATCTTAAATCACTGGGCGAGCCAAGTTTTCGAAGCTCGGGCCCTGAAATGTTTTCTTTTAATTTAAGACCTTGATAAACGGGAGCGTATTGCCCCGAAGGTGTAAATGCGTTTTTTTCAAAAACATCGGGCCTCGATTGGACTAAAAAGTCAGCCATTTGTTCCGGTAATCTATCAGATGAGAAAAATTTCCCTTCCGGTAATCCTTCAGAAAACAATTCGGCCAGCCGTGCATTGGTTTCTCCAGGATTAGCATAGTACTTCGCTCTGTACTCTTGGTCTTTTATTCGAATGCTGTCTTCAGTCTTTTTTAATTTTGTCAGACCGGGGGCAAATACGCCAACTAACTCTTCAAGATCAAAAAGAATTGCGTCATTAAGTTTTTCAGACACTTTGTCTCTTGCCTTGTCAATTTGACCCTGACTTGCGTCAAGCGCCCTTTTTTTTATATAGTCTGTCGCCGTGTTTATAAAATCGCGGATCTCGTCTATTTTAGGCTCGGTAACCGTTATTTTTCCCAGTGGGTTAGTCGCGGAGGGCGGTCCTTCAACATCCATCTTCATGCCGATGCCATGTTTTTTTATCAGAGGGCCTATTAATTTTGGAAATTTTTCGTCTATGTCTTTCTGAGTATCTTTTTTTACTTTTTCAAGTGCTCGATACGCATCATCCTGAAAATCTGAAGGACTAGCACCCCCAGATTGTTTTTCAATGTATTGAATAGCGTGTTGAATTTCATGTAACAACGTGCCTTGAAATTCTTGACGACCCTCTGGTGTATTGGGGTATGACTTAACAGCGATGGTTCTTGTTTCGGGTTGAAAATAACCACTTGTACTCAGGGCCTGTAAACCTTCTACAGGTCTAACCCGGTACCCTCTCAGTTCAGGATATTCCTGAAACAATTTTTTATGATCTAAGATCTGCTCTAAAGTCGTCGCGGGTATCGAAGAGCTATAAGGCGCGGCCCCTGCTATATTCTTTGCAAATCCGGGCACCCCAGTCAATTCGTCCATTTCTCTTTGGACTCTAAAGGTTAAGTAATTCGGGTCTATAATTTGTATTCTTTCTTCCCCGAACGTGTTTTTTCCAAGGGCAAGACCACTTATGTTCGGACGATCTGCAACTTTTATCCTACGTGCTAAAGTCCCATCCGGGGTTTGTTCAATTAATTGTTTTTGCTCTTCCAAATCCAATTTTGTTCCGGCAATTTTGAGCGAAGCTTTTTCGTCGGGAATAAGAATTCGTAGATCGCCCTCTATTTCATCCCTGAAAATCGGAAAATTATTTTGACGTACCCGATATTGATTTTCCATTTGAAGGTAAGCATCTCTGTCCGACATACCCGATTCTTTCAAATCTTGAAATTCTTTTTCCATTTTCTTAAAAGACTTGGCGCGGGACCCGCCCCCTACTCCAAGAACCAACCCCTCCGGTGCGCCGCCCACTAATCGAGCAAGACTAGAAGCTCCCGGACCGTATAAAACACTTTCTGCTGTATCAATTAATCGACCGTCTTCAGGCGATTGTAATGTCTCAATACCTGCGCCGGCTGCTGAAAGTACCTCTGCCGCTTCTCTGCCAGCTTTGCTTATGGTGGACGGCAATTGTTTCATCACGTTCGCCGCTCGTTCCCGTGTTTCGGGATCCATGATCAAATCACCAAAAAACTCGAGCCCTGCTTTACCAGCACGATATGCGGGCATAAACTCGAGTCCGAACTCAGCCGGTCCATATTCACCCGGCTCGCCTGGAATTGCTTCATACAAGTTGTAAGTTCTACCTGTCGCCGGATCCATTCGTATGTCGATTATCTCATCGCCACGTTGGGTTGGCACAGGGGCCTTTTCGACAGGGAACCGGAAAGGCAAAAACGCTTGGCCCATCTGACCCACGACACTCAAACGCTCGTCGTCCGGTAGGCCGTACTCGTATTCTACTTCAGACATAACGCCTCAAGGTTAGTAGTATGCTCGAACTCTAGCAGATTGATCTGTATCTTCCCAGTCATCTGAGGGTAATTGTACAAAATTACCTTGCCGATAACGCATCAACGCCTGTGTCATGCTGTCAACCAAGTCATCATATTCGCCGTTCGGAAAAGCCGCCACCTCCTCGATCAGCTCTTCAGCAAAGACTTCATCGGGGGCCCAGACCATACCTGCTTCAAAAAGTGGTGATACGGCGTGTACCCGGCTGACCTTATCGTTGCCCTTGGACGGCGTGAAATTGACCACCGGAATCCCGGTCTGCCGCATTTCCTGCGTCAAAGGCGTGCCGCTGGCCTTGGCTTCGACAATGACGGTGTCGGGGTCCCAAAAATGATATTGCTCGAGCGCGATTTCTTTCAACTCCGGAAAGTCCCATCGACCTTTCTTACTGTCCAGCAGGATCAAGTTCGGTCCTTCACCTTCAACCGGATAAAACACACCCCAGGTAGTAATCGCAGAATAGTCTGCGGTCTCGCGTTTCGAGAAAGCCGTGTCGTAAGACTGGATCACATACTGCAACTGGGGCACCTTGTCCTTTTCCCACTTGTTCCACCACTCGCGGGGTATGATTGCATTCTCTTCGCCCGTCGGATTCTGCTGATACTGCGCGTTCCACTTGCTCGGCGGGATAGATGCGCGGACCGCGGTCAAATCCTCAAGACTCCAGAACTCCGGCCAGCAGGGCTTGCCATCATCAAAAATGGCCGGTAACTCCACAATTTCCCACTGATCGGCTAACGGATCTTTAGCCATCGCACGGATTAACTGACCGGTCATGTCTTTCTCGGACCAGCGTGTCTGAACCAAAACGATCGAACCACCCGGCTGGAGACGTTGTCGGGGGCCCCCGGTGTACCATTCCCATGCATCGTCAAATCCATTATTGGACATTGCTGTTTGCTCCGAGTGCGGATCATCGATAATCACAAGGTCACCACCACGTCCAGCGAGGTTTGATCCGACGCCCACGGCATAATACATACCGCCCGCGCTGGTATCCCAACGACCGGATGCTTTACTGTCAGCCGCAAGTTTGACCTCGGGAAAAATTTCTTTGTAGTCATCACTGTCAATCATGTTCTTGGTCTTTCGACCGAAGTTCACGGCGAGTTCTGTCGTGTGCGTTGCCTGAATAATCTTCATGTTTGGTTTACGGCCCATCATCCAAGCAGGAAACAGAAAGGAGGCAAACTCTGATTTCGTGTGTCGCGGTGCCATGTTGATGATCAAACGCTTGAGTTCGCCCTTGGCTACCCGTTCAAGCTTCTCGGCGATTATCTCGTGATGTCGTCCTGTAATGAACTCGGGCCAGAGCCTTCGTACAAATTGTAAAAAATTATTTTGACACGCCTCATTGCGCTCCAATTGCGCTAAACGAAGCTCTAATTTTAGCTCTTGCTCCTCTAAAGACTGCCGATTCATCCGGGGGACCCTACAAGAATATATGCGAATTTAAGCATATTTATACGAGAGTGAACACCGTAGCAAAATACTGGGAAATATTTGCGAAAAACTTACAACTACACCCTTGCTCCCAAGTCCCTATGCTTTTGGTTTTGCGCGCGGCTCGCGGACCGTGACCGACCGATTCTGACCCGATCTGCTGGGGCCCCTGCTCGTTATTGGGGCGCCGCGGTCCACGGTGCACGATTCTGGGCGGGCTCTGGAAGTCTCTTTTAACGTCCTTTTGTCCTCGCGGACGTCAAAAATAATGTCCGACTAAACCGTAGTAGTTCTTCCCGTTTGACTTCCATCTGCTCGAGGTGCGCGGATCTTTGAGACTGGGGCAGCTCCTCGAGGTCCGAGGATCTCGGGCCAGTTGTCCAGGGTGCACGGTTCGAACCGGTGCGGGCCGCGGATCTGGGGCAGGGGGCCGGTAGGTTTTGGGCTCGGGGCGCGGGCCAAGGGCCGGAAAGTCTCACTCTGAAAAACTCGCGGGGTTTTTCTTTCGGCTGCACTCGGTTTTTTTCTGCGAGCGGGCAAAAAAAAGGCGCCTCAAGGGCGCCCAGTTGTTCGGAGGGGGATTAGTCGCCGGCAAAGTATTGCTCGTCGAATGCGTGAATGTTCGGCGCGTTCCGGTGGGCCTCGCGATTGTGAAGAACGGCGACGGCGTCGAGCATGTTGAGCGCCTCTATTCGGTCATAATGCTGATTATCCATAAAATGATCATCGGCTCCGCAAGGTAACGGCGGGCACGGTCTGTGGGAGCTAATCAAAAGATTAAGGGCTCGGTCGGCCAGCTCGTCGGCGTTGGCGGGCGTGTACTTGGCGGGCGCTTCTGGCGTGCTCTCCTCGACTACAAAACGCCGCAATTTGCACATCGCTTTTTTATAATTTGTGCCGGCAGTTAAGCCGTTCTTAAGGTCGTTTACTTTGTTTCGCTTAATTCGGGCAATCTTGCGCCGAACCTCGGCACGGTCGCGCAGCCATTGCTGACCGTCAATTTTTAAACCTTCCATTACTGGGCCTCCTCTTTGAATTTTAACCGGACCACGTCAAAACCGGCTCGAGTCTTTCCGACGTCGGGCACTACCTCGGGCGGGTTAATTGCCCAGATCTTAGCGACTAACTCGCGGGCTGCTGCTATCACGTTGTCGTCATAGTCGAGCGCGTAATCATAGCCGACTATGATGCGCTTAACTGGTCCATCCCAGCCGGCGGACGCAGAAAAGCGCGTTCCTTGTGTGTTAGTTGGTCCCAGATATTTAACTTGAATTAGTTTCATTAATTGACCTCCGCAATATCTTCTATCTGAGCGGGTTCTCCTAATTCCCACTCCCCCGAACCATCTTCTGATATGAATTCGGCGCCGTCCGTTTCTCTCGCTATCGCCAACGCTTCATCTGCTGACTCTGCTGACACCTCGAGGTATAGATAGGTGTACATGGTTGCAGGAACTTTGTATTTTTTCATTTGTTGTGCTCGTTTTGTGTGTTTTGTGTGTTGAGTCTTGATTCTACGCGATAAAAACAACAGAAACAACAGACAAAAAAAAGCGCCCGAGTGGGCGCTCTCGGTGATCGGTAAGGGTTACCGGTTCGGATCGTCGAACAACTGGAGGTCGTTCGGGGTCATGTTGTCGGGGTGATCTTTCACCCGACTCAAAACGTCCCAGTGTTTGGGCGGGTGGATCCAGAAACCCCGCTCCGTTTTGTTAAGGTCGGCGCCGGTTTGAAGTAACTCCGCGCGCGTCTCGGGGTCTAGTAGTTCGTCCTCTATACCAAATTTAGTTTTTGCCCATAGCTCGACCTCGAACATTGTTCTCGCGCCAAGGATCCGCTCCAAAGCTTTCCGATTGCGTTTGTCACAATGGCATAAGGCATCGTGCAATCTATCGAGGGCGATCTCAATGTCAACGCCACGGCTTTCCGGGATTCCATACAGATTATTTAAAAGGTGTGAGTATGCTCTATAAGGTAAATGTTTCATTCGGCTGCACTCCTATCTAACTGACTGATACGCGCTTTTAAAACTTCCACGTTGCACGCGTCACAAACTCTACCGTCGACTAAGGGATATCCGTCGTTACCGTCCTCCCAAAAGACGACGCCGTCGTCGGTTTTTTTCGGCTGGATGAAATAAGTACAACCGTAACCAGTTTTTAGATCGCATTCTTTCATTTACGAGGCCCTCTTTAGGTTTCGGATGACTTGGCGCTCGCGTCGGTTGTCACGTTCGCGGGCTCTTTCTTGGCGGGCAATCTTGCCGCCCCTGCTGCTGTACTTTCTAAGTTTGGCCATTTTTGGCTCCGTTTGTGTGTGGATATAAGAGTTTATCAAGTTTTGATTCTTGATTTCAACAATTTTTTAGCACGTTCTAGACGTGCAGTTTCCTCCGGGGAGTTTAGCCAAGGGTGCAAGCTAAGGGCTCGGACAATTTGCTTCAGCTCCCAAGTCGGACGGCGGTCGAGATTAATATCGGTCATTATGCGGCCCTAGCGATTAAGTTTTGAGTTTTCAGAATGAACGGACTAGCGGCGATCTTCTCGGGAGTCATATTCTTACTAGGTTTGTACTTAAGAAAAATATTTTTCCCAGTCTGGAAACAATTGATCATGTCGGACTGGTCTCCGTCGATCCATTCGGACCGGCCCAAAAAGTGAAAATCTCCGGTCGGCATTTTGTCGATCACGATAGCAATGGGTGCGTTATTTTCAACGGCGGTGTTGACGTGTTTTTGATATCTGGCGGCGCCGCTGTAACTGAAAATCAAACGATAGTTATCCGGGAGGTTTGCGGTTATTCGGTCCGGGCGTTTTGTGTAATCAAGAAAATTAAGCGCCGGAAAATTCTGCGGGATATCGAAGTTTTCCCAGTCGATATCAGATAAAACATTAAGGCGGACCCAACCCTCGACGCCAGTGTCTAAACAAAGTTTTTCATACAATCCCAGTTCATGGCGTAAAATTTTCAAAAACGCGGGTCGGTCATTCAACCAAAAATTTAGCTTTCGAACTCGGGCCTTAATTATGGAGCTGTATGTCCGAGCCAGTCCGGAGAAATGTAAACAAGGGTCGGCACATTGTGCGATTTTTGAACTAGGACAAACTCGAGGGTCTGGTGCTATAGACAGCGCCGCATATCTTACTTCTTGATTGATGCCAAAATGTTGACGGTAGTTTTCAATTGATTTTCTGATCTTGGTGTTTCCGGGGTTTTTTGATCGGTCGGTTAACTTCATTTTTGTGTGCTCGTTTTGTGTGTGAAACCTAAGTATATGCGAGAAAAGCAAGTATTGGAAGCATAAAAAAGGCGCCGATAAGGCGCCCAGTTTGAAGAGGTTTATTTAAGTCTCGATAAATTCGTCGAGTTTTTCATCAGTGAATGTCCAATAATCGAAATTTTGAACGTGGTTCTCAACTTCTTCTTCAACTTTTTGAGATATGCACTCTTCTATGGTTCCGGCCAGTAAATCTTTTACGGCATCGTTAACGGCGTCCTCTAAAGTTGAGTTCATTTCGAGAGCTTGATTTATGGCCTTTACAGCATGATCAAGATTTAGTGCATTTTGAACTGCTAATTTAACGTCTATTGTCATTTTTCACCTCGCACAAAAACAGACAAAATAATTTCGGTAAGTTCTTGCTTTCGAATTCTCTCCTGTCGAGTTGAGTGAGAGCCCCGGTGTTCGGCAACATACAATAACAGTTGATCTAAGCTTTCTTCCGCCATGATCTTATTAGCAATTTCTTCTGCCAGTTCCGCCTTGGGTTTCTGGCGGGTAGCCTCGGCAAGGAAGTTCCACGTCAAATTGAGAATGTGATGAAGGCTAAAGCGGTCCTCCTCCTTGTGCCCTTTGATCCAGTTGTCTGTTTCAGCTTGAAAAGCTTTGAAATTTTTTGGAGTGTTCCACACCCCAATTTTTTGTATCAAATAACCGTCGTCTTTCTTGGTTTCTGTTGTCATTGTTAACCTCATTTGTGTGTGTTCGATGAAAGAATAAGCGATAATAACAACCATTGCAACAAAAAAAGGAGCCGCTTGGGCTCCCTTATTTTATCGACGTCGACGCCGTCTCGGATTGTTTCTCCGGTTGAGTTCATCGGCAGTGTCTTCACCATACAAAAACTTGATCAGCCAGTTCAAAAACCAGAACACTATTCACCCCCTTTTCTATTGTGGTTTTGAATGACAAGTTTTTCCAAACCGCCATAAACGTCGCCAAAGGTATCACGCATTACAGCTCTCGTTCTTGCCTCCACGTCAGATTGCTTTTCAGACTCTAGCCGTTGCAAGACTTTGGCGTAACTTTTTGCCAAAAGCTCTACCTTTTCATCCATGTAGTGAGGGTCTTTTTTGATGAGATTGTGATACCGCTGTTCATACTCTGCGAGTTCGGCTTGGTCTTTAAGATATTCATTAAGGTCTAATTTCATTCGCCACCCCACTTAATTTCGTCCTCAGTGAGATAAGCTTTAGCAGGGTTTCTGGTGACATTCACAACTAACATCGAACGTCCGTCCTCGAGTTTTTTGAAGGTGAAAGCAATGGTATCGCCGACGTCTACCTGCTTTTTTAAAACTGGGGCGGGAATAGAGTATCGGCAATCTTTACGGCCCCCCTTACCGTTTACCCGGTAGAACCGGATGGTTGTTTCAGTCCCATCCTCAAAAAAAATAGGCAGCCGTTGCTTTTCTGGATTGTCGAAATCAACACCAAACAGTAAAGCAAAATTCTTTAGCTCTTTCCAACAATCAGGATTGCCCTTTTCGAGCATAGTTTTAGTAATGGTTTTAAAAACCGGGGGTATGCAAACTTCTATCAAATTACTCTCCTTTTGTGCGCGTTTAGGAGAGTATAAGCGACTTTTACAACAGAATCAAATCTATTACCTCTTCCCAGTCAAAAGGGCTTTCAAGTTCAGCATATGATTCTACCGCGGTAAGACCTTCCATCTTTAGATCGACGGCGTCTTTTCCACCAAATAGATAGAGTTTGGGTTTAGGCATCTTCGAAGTTTCTTGTTTGACAAGTATCCAAACACTGCCGTGCCCATGTTTGGTAAGCCAACTAACTTGGTGCGGGCGTAAATCGACAGCATTTGACCCAGTTGCTTTCAACTCGACAAAATGAAATCGGCCTTTATGATCCTGCAAGACAACATCGGGAACCCCAGGCATCGCCCATGTTTCCAATCGAGTCCAATTAAGAGTCTTCTCTTTCGCTCGATTCGTTAAGGCTGTCCGGAACTGCTTCCAAAAGCCGGCCTCTCGCTTTTGAGCGGTTTTGGGTATTGTTCTGTCCCGGGGCATCGCCTCCGTTATACGTGACCGGCGCATATTGCTCCTTGATATCTTTTAAAGCTCTTTCGACTTCTTCTTTGCTCATGCTGTCAATCGAACCATGTCTAACTTCAGATTTATTAACATAAATATTACCTTCGGCCTGACCTCGCCGGTATTCGGCTTGGACCGCCGCACTCCAAGCTCCTGCATCGATCGCACCGTCGCGAATCCGTTGCATATCTCTCAGGTGCCGCTTGTAATCGACACCGTATTTAGCGTCCAGTTCGTTTCGGTATTCTCGAATTTGCCTACAAATATTTGGATAGATGTTGGGGTTAGTCATTTCATACGCTCGAGTATGAGCTGATCGCGGGGCAAACCCGGCATTGATGGCCGCGTCTCTCATAGTGATTTGACCATCCTTCGAAACAAGCTCCTTTACAAACAGCTCCTGCTTCCGGGTCAAAGGTGTTTCTGAATTGAGTTTAGGGCGTCCTCGAGTTTCTTTCTTCGTAATTGACTTTGGCATAAGACAGTTAATCATCGATAGTTTGGTGAAAAATAGCCTTCTTACTTATATAAGTCCAGAAATATTTTTTTATAAAAAAATCCTCAGACCCCCTTAACGCACTTTTGGATTTTTGGTTACATAAACTTTGGTTACGTTACATTTATTTTGTTGAGTTTATGTTTCTCTATAACCCTTATATATAAAGGCTTTCTTTCCAAAAGTTACACGGTTACGCCGGTTACGGCCATTTTACCAAAAAATATTTTTTTATTTTTCAGATCCTATATACATAGACGTTCTTTTGTACCAAGCACCGGGATCCGTGATCCGCGCCTCCTGCTCCGGGGTAATTGGCCTCCAGAACGCCTTCATCAGCTCCTGCGCCCTGATCGCAAACGCATACTGCCGACTCTCCACGTCTTTCGCCTTTCGATTGTGGCAAGGCTTACAATGGCTCGAGGACCAATGCCCAAACGCCGTTTGATCAACAGTCCCACACACTACGCATTCTTTCATGCTTCTACCTCCACTGGAAATACGTCGCCGTCCGCATAGCTCAAATTAATTTTCGAGAACTCCCCGCAAAACCAATCGTCATAATCTTTGCTTTCACTATCCGGGATCCGTGATTCCCAGTCTTTGACCCATGTCTCAGGACAATCGGTCCAAGTGTTTGCTTTGACAGTCCAACCGGCTTCGAGGATTAACGAAACAACCCTCTTGTCACTAATGTATGTATTCATGCTTCTACCTCCTAATAAAAAAGGGGGGGCTCAAGGCCCCCGGGTTAATTTTATTTTGAATCAGGAATCGAGATGTTCGGGTGAAGCTCCAGATATTTTTCTCTGGTAAGCTTGCAAACTCCGTTTTTAAGACTCCAGATCGTGTCTGCGACTGTCCATTCATGAACAGCCGAACGCCCATCAACATCATAGGGGTAGGCAAGGTCAACCCAGTAACCGTCTTCTTTGCCTTCGTACCACCAACCTCCTTTTCCAATCATTTCTGGATGATCCGTACAAAACTTTTCAATCAACTTGCTCATACTCATTCCTTTTTGAAAAAGGGGGCTCAAGGCCCCCGGTTAATGATGTAATACCCTTCCATTGTAGGACTTTTACATTTTGTCCTTTTGGACTCTCTCGAGTCCCAACTGTCATGAACTGTTCCGTCTAGGACGGCGACATAATGACGCGGTAGACAGGCAATGTATGTTCCTCGTTTTGGAAGGTCTTTTAAGTATTGACCCTTGGTTAGGACTAACTCGTAACCATTTAGGTATCGATGACTGACTGGACCAGTTACGCCATTAGCAGCGCTTGTTTCTAAACCGCCGGTCATCTCCTGGGTCAATTCGGTGAGGGCGTCTCGAACTTTCTTATAGCTTTCGCAAGTTGCGATGGCAATTGCTCGAGTGACGCAGTCTCTACCTGTTCCTCGATAGCCGGCATCTTTCCGCCCGCCATCCGTTCGATGATATTTCATCACTTTCTCCTTTGTGCGTGTTTTTAAAGAACGTAAGACATGGGGCTCCCATGCTTAACTCTTATAATA
>Ga0209404_10002597_pt1 | contig 11039 bp, 9 predicted proteins | sample TroAtlMetagenome_2_FD_187447 | JGI IMG/M metagenome (GOLD analysis project Ga0209404, IMG submission 187447) | Marine eukaryotic phytoplankton communities from Atlantic Ocean - Tropical Atlantic ANT8 Metagenome (SPAdes) (version 2) | ecosystem: Environmental > Aquatic > Marine > Oceanic | place... | reverse complement strand
GCGTGTCTGGGGCCTGGAGCACCCCCGCCGTCGCGCAGGCGCGCGCGAACCCGTCGGTGTGGGTGTGTGTCGCGTTTGGCAGCGCGCGCGAAACGAAACGACGCGGTTTTCTCTCGGGCGTCAAAAACGCGACTCGGGAGATATACCGGATTCGAGCTGCGCCTCGTCGGTGGAGCTGTTGCGGCTCAGGGTCAATTGCGGTTGGATTTTGGAGCGACGACAGGTGCTTACATCCTCGGCGCTGCGCCCGAGGTGGTCGGCAGCTTCCAATGTCAACACGCGATTATCCTTGCCTAGCTCCGCGTGCGCGGCTCCGTCGGCCATGAAACTTTTAGAACCCACCAATATCCACAAGAAGATGCTGCTGACCGACTGCGCCCTATGTACAATTGCAGTCGGGGCTGGATATCGACCCTATTACGTCGATTGACGCTATTGCATTTCAGAGTGTGGCTTTTTGGCGATTGTTGATCATCGATCGGCCCTCGGGCGCCACCCTCCAGGGCCGACTCTCCCGAGCCTTGCTGGCCGCGAGGTACAGCTCCCAAGCGCAGCTCGGCCTCTCGCGGGCGCGCGTCGCCCGCATCCTCGACGCCATCGCCGCCACCGCACACCAAGAAGAGAGAGATACACGCATTAAAAGGGGAGGTTGCGAGCCGTGACGAGCCGACCAGCAGGTTCGCGTTCCAAAAAATGCAAGCTGCGGGTTTTCACCCCACGCAAATATCGCAGGCCCCTTTCAAACTTCAATCGAGCGCCTCCTGGAGACCAGTTCCAAGGCCCCCGCGCGCGGAGCTGAGGTACCGACCCTAGAGACCATGGCTAGCATCCGCAGCCACGACGAAGGCCGAAGCGCTGCCGCGCAGAGCTTCTCTGTTAGCGTCCTGAGGGACGACGGTTTACGCACACGAAGTTTCGGCAGCAAAAACGATGCTTATGACGATTTATGCCCCGTTAACGATGCGAACGGGCGCGGCGCGCGGCGCGGCAGCGGTCGATTAGAGGACCAGCGGGCGTCGCCTACGAGCGTTGCTGCGCGGCGCGCTTATGACGGCAGCGGTCGGCGGCCGGGCGTCGTAGATGATGCTCAGCACCCGCGAGACGTCGACGTGGTGAAGCAGTGGCTGTGCAGCGGCAGCCAGCCTGATGCTCCGCCGCGCGCAGCAGCATGGCGCCTAAGCGCGTGCTCGGGCCCAGGGCTGGGTACGAGTGATGCGCTGCGCAACGCTTCAGCTGCCGCGGCGTGCCTGCGGCACGGTGCGAGCCTGGGCGGCGCCGCCGCGGATGAGGAACCGCTGGAGCCTTCCCGCAAGAAGCCGAGGCCTCTGGCCGTGGAGACGCCGCCGCGCGCTCTGCTCGCACCAGCCGCTGGACGGGGTGGTGTGCTGCGCGACGTCACGATTAACGGCCGCCGCTATTTGTTGAGTGCTGACGCAATCGAGCCCGTCGTCGAAAGGGTCGAAGCGGGCGAGGCGGGCGAGGCGCTGCACTTCTGCGACAGCCGCGGCGTGTACGTCGCGCTCGACGCCCTGTATGGACGGGGCGACGTGGACACGGTCCACCGCGCGTGGAAGAGCAGGCTCGGCGCTCATGCCATCGCCTACGCCGAGGCGTCCAACTTGATGCTCCGGTCCCTCGAAGCGGCCGTCGCGAACTCTTGTTTTAGAGGGAGCCGAGCGGTGGTCGTCCCGCAGCTCACGAGCACGGACACGGTGCTGAAGGAGACGTCCTTCGCCTGGAAGACTGCGGAGGCCGTCGCCCGAGGGGCCGGCGGTAGGGTCGTGCCGCTCCTGTCTCGGAGGGTCGCAAAGGGCAAGTCGCCGGCCGGCGACGTCGTCGCGAGAGAAGACTTCCACGACGACGGCGAGTTGCAGGTTGATTTAAGGGTGCTCGAGCGGCTCGTCGTCGAAGAAGGGGTCGAGGAGTTCCTCGTGTCCGACGACGACGCCGGTACTGGGGCGTCGAACCGCGTGGCACGGAACGCCATCGTCGGGGCGCTCGCAAAGCTGAACCGCAACGCCGAGGTCCACGGCGTCGTGGCGGTGCGCTACTGCCACGACACGACGGGCCGCGCGCTCACGGCCAAGGTGCGGGACGCGTTTGCCAAGGTCGCTTTGCGGGTCCGATCGGCGGACGGTAGCGAGACGGGCGAGGGGGACCACGCGGGCATCATCTATACGTACGGGGGCCAGTTGCGGCGCTGCGCGCTCCCGAGGCGGTACGACGGGTCCCACGGCGTGCCGCCCGAGATTTGGGAGCGCGAGCGGTCGAATTTAGAGGCTGCGGTCGCGAAGGGCGAGGAGGGCCGGGCGGAAGTGCGCGAAGTATTGGCGCGCCTCGCCTCGACGCGCCTCGGCCAGCACCAGCGCACCGGCGCGCGCGGCGAGCACAACGACCCCGTGAACACGTTCTTCGACGATTACTCGGACGAGAACGGCGGGGAGACGTTCTGCATCCCGGACAACGCCGAGGTCCTGGCCGTCTTGTATAGCAAGCAAGACGAGTCGCGGACGCAGTTTTTTGAGGAGCTGCGCGAGTACGAGGACCTCTACCTGGACCAGATGGAAAGGATGGTCGAGGGCGCCGTTCCGTGTCGAAGTCGACTCGTATCCGCGCGACTGAAACCGCGCGACCTCACGCGAGCGTGCGCGTGCGCAGGCGGCCGAATTGTGAAGCTCACCGTCGCGACGAAGGCGACGGGCGCGGCCGCGCTGACCGAGCTCGTGCCGGATCCGCGGCGGCCTGGCGCTGTGTGGAAATCATCAACCAGTGAGTTATGTTCTGCTGAGAATTATTGCGGAAACCTTCGTGAACCTCTACGCCGTCGAGCTGCCGCAGTTAAGGGGACAACGTCGCGTCGATGGCGTGGAACCTCCACACCATCGAGCAGACGCCGTTACGGGACGACGTCGCGTCGATGGCGTGGGCGTCCGGAGTTTGATTTCCACACAGGCCGGGCGTGATTTGCCGGCGCTGCGATTTGTGGGTGGAGGACCCGCGCCGGAAGGGCGTTTTCTGCGCGAGCTACCAGACGCTCGACGCGCGGGAGAAGCTGTCGAAGAGCGCGTCGCGGCGTTCTGGAGGCATCGCGGTGTTGTGGCGCCTTCACGCCATCGACGCGCGTCGTCTCCAGGAGAGCAGGCGGTGGGTGGTCTCTTTTTCGATTTTGAGGCCGTTCGGACCGACGTCTTCATTACTTGAACCAATCTCGCGCAGGTTTGAACGATTATTATGCGAGGCTGACCCCGGAGCAGTGGGCCGCGCACGGGGGTCTCAACAAGACGCCCGAGACGCGGCAGAAGCTGTCGGAGAGCGCGTCGCGGCGTTCTGGAGCACTAGTCGACTTTTTCATTACTTGAGCTCGCGTAGGCGTGGAAGATGCGCACGCCGACGGGGCCTACGCCGAACTCTACGCGCGGAGACGCGCTGAAGCTCTGGCGAGGATCGAGGCCGATCGGGCGAAGGGGGGGCCTTGGCTGCGAAGGCCGATAGAAGAGAGAAGGCCCTCGATGGTGATAAAAATAGGCGCAAGCGGAAGAAAGAAGATAAGGAGGCCGTCGCGCGGGAGGAGACCGAACTCAAGGAGTGGATCTTGATGTTGCGGGAGCGGCTCGGCAACGGGGCCACAAAGATCGTATTATGTGTTTTCGTCGGCGACAAATACGGCGGCCTTTTAGAAACGAAAGATTACAAAGCGGACGTGGCGGCGCTGGCGAAGCTCGAGGCCGAAAACGCGGACGCCCTCGTTATTGAAAGAAAAAAGAACGCCATCAAGAAGAAAAGATCGAGGGCGTTCCAGAGGGTCGCGGCGGAGAAGGCCGAGGGGCGCGTGGAGGCGCTCGCGGGGCAGGTCGAAGAGTTGTTGGCGGAGGAGTGCTACCTCGGGGAATTGTTAAGTATGACATAGTGTCCGCCATCACACACCAAGAGAGAGAGAGAGATATACACGCATTAATAAGGGGAGGTTGCGAGCCGTGACTAACCGACCAGCAAATTCGCGTCGCCCGTGAACTTGTAGGGCGGGATCTCGAGGTTCAGGGGCGCCGGGCCCTTGCGGATGCGGCCCGAGACGTCGTAGTGGGACCCGTGGCAGGGGCAGAACCAGCCGCCGTAGTCGCCCGCGTTGGCAATGGGCACGCACCCCAGATGCGTGCAGATGCCCATGACCACCAGCCACTCGGCGGATTCGACCCTAGCAGCGTCCGTCTCCGGGTCTCGGAGTTCGTCCAGCGAAACGGCTTCCGAGGACGCGATCTCGTCGGCCGTCCGGTGGCGGATGAACACGGGCTTGCCGCGCCACTTGACCTGTGTGGCGTCGACGGCGTGGCGGTGGGGCAGGGGCGTGCGACGGCGTCGCGTCTACGGCGTCGCGTCGACGGCGTGGCGGTGGGGTGGGTGCGTGTTTGTGCTCTCGCCGCGACGGCGTCGAGTTCGGTGCACGCGCCAGCGACGCGACGGGAGCGTGACGCTTACATTACGGACACCGCTTCACTACCGTGATCGTCTGCCCCTCCTCCACCGCGGAAACATCAAATTCGGCAGAAGCCAATGCTAGAACGTCTTTTGTCGCAGACATCGTCGCGATGAACTTCAACGCGCCAATACGCACCGCCGACGCGTAGATGAACTTGTTCGCGCCCATCAATAAGTAGGTAAATCCCCTATTCTCGGCGGCGCCGGAGACGCCGCCTTTGTCGATGCGGTCCTTAGTGAAGCCGTAATCAAAACTGCCCAGGTCCTCGCCGGGGCTGAGGGTCGCTGGGGTCGTGGCGAGGGGGCGCGCCCACCTCGCTTGGGTCTGAGGGGCCCGCGCGGCGGCGGTCCTCAGGCCGCGCCGCAGGATGGCGGCGGCGGCCATGGTGATTTTGGGAGACGGGCCCGCCCTACGCAGCTACCCTTCTCTGGAGGCCTGGCGGCGCTTCCAGCGCGTCCGTTCGGCTGCGCGCGGCTTCTACCCGCTGTTCTCAACCTCCTTGAGCCGGCCTTCCTCGTTTGGCATAAGGAGGAGGCTAGTATCCGTATTACGCTGGCTCATGTGCGCCCGAAGCTTCTGTGGAGGGGACCGGAGCCATCGGATGCGTCCCTTGACGGGTCATCGCCGCGGAAAAGCATATTTGGCTGGAACACAAAAAGTGGTGGCCTCCGGCGCTTTTGGACGGCTGCACGCTTGTGCACAGGCCCATCGCTGGGTTCGACACGCGTTTGTGGACCGCTAGACCTGTGCGGAGCTGCGAGGACGAAAAACGGCATCGCTAGGACCGCCGCCAGGCCACTGCTGAGTGCTGCAGTGCTCAAATTTGCGCGGCGCGCGGACGTAAAGGATGAAAGGCTCGAACCAGACAAGCCGCGCCATCATCCGGGGCGGCGCGAACACGGGCCGTTTTGACAGAGGCGAAGACGTACCGAATGCGGGCGACGTTACGCTGCGCGACCCGGTTTCGCAAGGTCCGATAGAAACCCACGCGCTCTATGGCGCCGCCACGCCCAACGTCGGCAGCGCCTGGGCGCTCCCAAGGGCCCATCCCCTGTGGGCGCCCATTGACTTTGAATGTAAGGAACTAACGAAGGAAACACCAGAACAACGAGAGGAGCGCCTGGCGCGCTTCGAGCCGCCCGCGGAACCGCGACGGCAGCTCACTTCCGAAGAAATCGTTGACGTGAGAAACAAGTGCCGGGCCCACTTCGCGTCCAAAAAAAATACGGAAGCGGGCCGCGTCGACTTTATGGCATCAGACAAATTCGCGGGCAAAAAACCGGGCTACTATTTTGGAAGGAGCGCCAAAGGCATGGGCTACCATATAGACTACGCGCAGATGCGCCGATTGATGACGTTGTCGCCGGGCGACCGGTGCGAGGCGCGCTACCAGAAGGTACGGCGCTACTTCGACGGCGTGGTCTGCGCGGCGCACGTATGAAACGGCGTCCTTTGTCACGGCGCGTCGCGTCGATGGCGTCGAGTTCACGGCGCGTCGCGTCGATGGCGTCGGGGGTCCACGCCGTCGCTCGAAGCAACCGCGTCGCACCGACGCCGTCGCGGCGAGAGAGCGAGAGCGAGTGATCCACAACACAGGACGACGACTGCTCCTACGACATCAGATTCAGGCACGGCCACGTCCAGCTGCGCGTCCCCTGCGAGCACTGTCGGAAGAAAGACTGGGTCGGCGTCCTCAAGGAAAACGACGGCGTGAGCCGGTCGCTGATGGCGGCGAACCCTTTAACAGAGAAAAATGATGCTTCGGTAAAATGGTACGAAAAACTATTGATGTGGGAGCAGGGGAAGCTGGACGAGGCGCCGTCTCCCGACTTTGAAGAGGGTGGTAACCCGCTGGCGTTGCTGGAGGCGATGGCGCTCGCCGAGGACCAGGACGTTTCGGACGAAGCGCCCCGACTGGATAATGCGGGCGCGGAGGCCCTCGTCGCGTCTGGTGAGATAACGAAACCGGAGAGCGCCGCCTACCAGCGCGTCTGGGACGAGGACGGACGGCCTCTACGATCAGGACCGCCGACGCACCAGGACTATTATGGTAATGATGCGCCAGCATCACAGGAAGAACTAAGCGCCACGCGCGACAAGCCCTATTTACTAAATGGGGACGACTCCGTCCAGAAGTGGATCACTACACCTAGTGAATCGGAGAAGAAGCCCATTGCCGGCTCTTGCGTCGTGTGCCACGTCATCAAGCGGCACCTCGACGGGAGCATCTGCGCGACGACGCATGAGGGAGAACCTTTACAACTGAAATTATTTTGCGACGAGGACCGGAACGGCGTTCCAAATGCCGACCGCTACGTCCAGGGCCTGCACGAAGGCTTGTCGTCGATGCGCGTCGGGGAAACAGCTCACTTCGTCGTCGCGCCGGAAAAGGCCTATGGTCTGAAGGGTTTGTATCCGACGGTGCCCGGGGCGACGACACGACACCCGCGGGGGTCTTGGCTCTGGTACGAGGTCGAGTTACTAGCCATCGAGGAAGACGCCTCGACGACACAGATCACGGACCCGCGGTCCTTCTTCTTACTGCAGCGGCCGGACGGCTACGACTGGACCGGATTGACGCAACAGGAAGATCAAGCCTGCGGTTTTTGTGGAAGGCCGGAGCGAGCCCTGCACCAGCGCAAATTTAGGAAGTGCGGCCGCTGTAAAGTACAAATCTACTGCTCCGCGGACTGCGCCAAGCGGCACTGGCCCACTCATCGTTTAACCTGCTCAAAACCGGAAGACCATCTCGTGCTCGAGGCCGAGGCGTCTCTCAGTGATGCGTTAACTGTTGTCAAACGAGACGACGCCGTCGCGACATATATCTCCACGAAACTAGGACATGTACCACCAAAGATCTTGGTGATCGTCGCGTATCGGAACCAATTACCCTTACAAGACCGCCAGCCGCAGTTATTTAAATTTGTGCCTTATATGATCGCGTTTCTTGGTTCTTGTCGACCGCGACCAGAGTTCAAAATAGTAGTCGCGACGCAGACGGACGATGGCAGGAAGTTCAATCGGGGCCGGCTGATGAACGCGGCCTTCCGGGAGATGAATGGGGAAGAGTATGATAGTGTGATCTTCCACGACGTCGATATCCTACCTTCCGAGGAACTCATGTCCTACTACGCCACGCCGCCTTGTGAAGGGAGACCCTGCCATCTCGGGGGACGGTGGCGCTCGAAATATACGGAGGATGCCTTTGTCGGGGGTGCGATCGCCTTTCATCCAGCAGATTTCGTGAGCATCAACGGCTACGCGAACGACAACTGGGGCTGGGGCCTCGATGACGAGGAGCTTGGTTTAAGGATGGTCGAGTGCGGGTTGCGAGTCGTGAAGCCTTCTCACGGTAGTTACTGCGACCTCGACCCGATCAACTTATATAACATCGTCCATTCGGACGAGCGGGGCTACTACGCGGAGTGGTGGAATCTGGACATGGAGAACGGCAAGTGCAGCCCGAAGCTGGGTGCTATTGATTGGTCGCTCTACAAGGCGTGGTTCCGGGAGCGGGGGCTGTGTGATATTGCTGGCAATTCTGAATTAATCGCGCGCACTACTGAATTCGGCGGCCGCGTCGTGCGGCTCTTATATGCCCTGGAGAACGACCATGAACGGAAGGAGGGGACCGTCGCCTTAGTTAGCGCTCGGATGTCGATGCGCGCTTGTCTAGATCTGTGTGGAAATCAAAAGTTCACTTCATGCTGAATCGTCGCGTCGTCCTCCACGCCATCTTCATGATATCTGCTCGATGGCGTGGCTATGCCGGTTCCTCACCGCTCGACGGAGCCCGCACGGCCGCGTCGTCGCCGAGAATGCACCCGACGCACTGGTTGATGTCCACACAGGTTTAGATGCGAAGCTGACCGGACCGGTCGCTGAGAGGGCGTTAGCACAAACGCAGCAGCTCGCCGCGCTCGGGAACCTCGACGCGCGGAAGCCTCGAACCATGGACCTGCATAAGCTGGCGCCGGAGCAGCGCCTCGCCCTCCAGGACTCCGCGCCGCCGCGGCCGCGGCGCCGGCTCGCCGGCTAGTTTTGTTATTTTGTCGCGTAAGTGTCTTCCCGTAGTTGGAACGCCCCCCGGGAGCAGAGCTAACACTCGGGGCGACGGCGTACGTGGGCGGGGCGGGCAGACCCCGCGGCGGTCGTGGTGGCTAGGCGGCCTAGGTAGCTCTAAGCAAAGCAAGAGAAAAAAAGCAGGTGGATGCGGGTCCTCTTAGCATCGTGCCCCGGGAGCGGGGTGCGTCGGAGGGCCGGGGAGGGGGCGCACCCTTTCTAGACGGCAAGCGCGGACTGCTGGTCGCAGTTGTCGCTCGTGTAGCCCGTGAAGCACTCGCAGAGGCCGTCGTCGCCGTTGCAGAGGCCGCGGCCCGAGCACTGCTGGACGAACTCGTACGACGTCGGGCCGGGCTCGAACTTGACGATGGAGTGGATGCCGACCAGCTGGGTGCCCGCCGTCGCGCCGCTCGTGTCGCCCTCGTCCATGACCGACCCGCGGAAGGCCGAGCGCGCGGCCGTGGCGGAGCCGTCCCAGTTGATGGCCTTGTCGACGACGAAGTAGAAGCGGTCTTCCGTCGTGCCGGTGGAGGCCGACGGCGCGTCGACGCCGACCTTGACGACGGTGTAGAGGTTGCCCGTGTTCGCCGAGGCGGCCGCGTCGGTCACCGAGACCTTGACGCCGTCCTGGGCGACGGGCATGTACGGCAGGAGCACCTTGTCGCCCTTGTTGAGGCACGCGTTGAGGTGGTTCGAGTCGCAGGACACGTCGGCGGACGTGTAGACCGTGGTCGAGTACTTGGCGAAGCGCGCCGTGACGGACGCCGTGACGTCTCTATCGATGTTGCCGGACGGGTTCGAGTCGCGGCCCTGGCCGCTCGTGCGGTTCGCGAGCACCGTGGCCGTGCCGTCGGTCGTGAAGACGCTCATGTCCACGCCGACCTCGGGCAGGCCGCTGAAGTAGAAGCGCTCCGTCGCGTCGCCCTCCTTGCCCGCGCCGTAGTAGGCGAGGTAGTACTTGCCGGCGTCGTAGTCGTCGGTGACGCCCGCGGTGGTGCGCGCGGTCGGCGTCTTCGTGAGCTTGACGACGTGCGGGTGCCACGTCGTGTTCGTCAGGCCGTAGTCCCAGTTGTAGACCTCGAGGTTGTTCGAGGCGTCGCCGTCGGCGTCTCCCAGACACGCCTTGAGGAGCTTCACCGCGGCGGCGTCGAAGCCGGTGCCGCTCGCGTAGGCGAAGCCGCCGGCCTCGACCTCCGAGGCGCCGCCCGAGTTCGGGGACGCGTCGGCGACGGCCGTCGCCTGGAGCGTGACGCCGTCGCACATCGTCGGGAAGTAGTCGATATTCTCTCCACTAATACCCTCGGCGTTCGCGAGGACCTTGACGTCGACGTCGAATTTCACCTTGTTGTCGGCGCCCTGGTGGCCGATGGCGTAGACCGAGGGCCGCGTGCCGTCGAGGTTCGCGTTGATCTCGATGGGCTTGAGGTCGCCGAGGTTCTCCGTGAAGACGAGGTCGTACTCGACCTTGTTCCGCGAGTTGACGTCGACGCCGGCGCCGGCCGCGATCTCCGTGCAGATCACGGAGCCCGCGGGGACGACGTCGTTCGCCATGGACTCGAGCGCGGCCTTGATGGCCGTGCAGTCGGCCGTCGCCGCGAGCGGGTCCGTCTGGTAGTCCTCGCCGAAGGCGTCGTAGAACTTGATGGCGTAGGTGCCCGTGATGGAGAGGCCCGTGTCCTGGTTGCCGTCGGCGTCGGCGTTGCCGAGGTCGTCGCGGCCCTCGAGCGACCCCGTCACGTTCACGTACTGCAGGAGGACGCGCGCCGTCGGCGCGCGGATCGTCATGTAGTCGTCGTCGATGTAGAGGGGATCCAAACCGTGCTTGCACATCTTGGACTCGCACGTCGGGCCCGAGTAGCCGGGCTCGCACTTGCAGCCCATGGTGACCTCCGAGTCCCAGAGGTTGTAGACGTTGCCGTGGTCCGCGGCGGCCAGGTCCTGCGCGCTCATGCAGACGCCGTGGCCCGAGCACGTCGCGTCGCCGCAGGCCGCCTTCTGGCAGCCCGCGCCCGAGTAGCCCGGGAAGCAGTCGCACTCGCCGGACTTGCGGTCGCAGATGCCCTTGTTGCCGCACTCGGCGTAGGCGTGGCCCGTGTTCGTGAGAGACCCACCCGCCGAGTCGACCATGAGCGGGTACTGCTCGGTCGTGCCGTGGGGGTAGACGGTCGAGCCGGCGATGACGGTCGTGCCCGTGCCGCTCAGCGCGTCGGCGGAGCCGTCGAGGTCGCCCTTGGGCGTGTCGACGTGCGCCGGCACGAAGGGGCAGGTCCGCCCGGAGCAGTCGGCCTCCTGCCAGTTCGGGTAGCAGATGCACTCGTCGAACGTGCCGCAGGTGCCGTGGCCCGAGCACGCGTTCGGGCACTCGGCGTAGGCCGTGCCGGCGGCTAGCGCGAGCACGACGAGCTTCATGGTTGGGGTCCCTCCCGCTGCTGCTTTCCTGCGCGGGGCGGCGGCGTGTTGTTTCTGAGTTTCTCAGCGCGCGCGAGGCGGGGCGGCGGCCGGC
>Ga0209404_10002596_pt1 | contig 11039 bp, 5 predicted proteins | sample TroAtlMetagenome_2_FD_187447 | JGI IMG/M metagenome (GOLD analysis project Ga0209404, IMG submission 187447) | Marine eukaryotic phytoplankton communities from Atlantic Ocean - Tropical Atlantic ANT8 Metagenome (SPAdes) (version 2) | ecosystem: Environmental > Aquatic > Marine > Oceanic | place... | reverse complement strand
CCTTTCTAGGTTTGGAGAGGAGCTTGTGCTTTGGTCTAGCGAAGAGTTCGGGTTTGTAGAAATAGATGATGCGTACACTACCGGATCCTCCATGCTTCCTCAGAAAAAGAACCCAGATATAGCTGAGTTAGCAAGAGCCAAAACAGGAAGAATAGTTGGGCATTTAACAGGACTATTAACAGTCTTGAAAGGACTGCCCTTGACTTACAACAAAGATCTCCAAGAAGATAAGGAACCTTTATTCGATTCTTTTGACACAAACACTTTGGTTCTGACTGCACTAACAGGAATTTTTGATTCAATTACTTTTAACAAGGAAAAAATGGCTGAAGCAGCTGATAAACCTTTTTCGGTAGCAATAGACCTTGCAGAGTATCTAGTTAATGAAGGCATGCCTTTCAGAGAAGCTCATGCATTGATCGGAGGGCTAGTAAAGGCCTCAATAGAAGATCAAAAGGATTTCAACGAAGTGGTACTCGAAAATGAGAATTTCGGACCTGAGATAGAGGATTTTTTCAAACCAGAGATGGCAATTAAACGGCGCATTACGCCAGGGAGTACAGGTTTAGAAGCTGTAGAGGTTCAAAAAGAACAAATGAAAAAACACTTAGAGGTGCAAATTTCCATGATGTCAAGATGACTTATTCAATGGATGTAAAGATCCGTTACGGGGAAGTTGATAAACAAGGAGTTGTCTTTAACGCCCACTACCTGGCCTATTTGGATGATGTAGTTGATAGCTGGCTACGCGAATTTGAAGGCGATTTTGAATCTTTGGGATGGGATTTGATGCTAAAGAATGTCAACTTGGAATGGCATGGGTCAGCAGGCATAGGCGAGGTATTAAATATCAAAGCGCATATCAGCAGATGGGGCAATACTTCTTTTGACGTTTCCTTTGAAGCGAAAGTAGAAAAAAGGCTTGTTTTGACTTCAACAATTGTTTATGTCGGTGTAAAGACAGGCACAACAGAAACTTTAAAAGCACCAGAACAGATCCGAGAGTATCTTTCAAATGAAAAAGTTTCTTGAGAAAAACGGTTTAGACAAACTCACAGGTATTTCTGTTCCTCAGATAGTAACTTCGTGTAGCAACTCAAACTTCCATAACGATTTTTTAGATTTCGTTGATAGTTTTCCGGATCATTTAGAGCGAACTTGTCAGACTGGACATTTAACTGGTTCAGCGCTAGTGGTAAGAGAGAAAGATCAAAAAATTTTGCTCTTGTTCCATACGAAACTCCAAAAATGGCTGCAGCCAGGAGGACACGCTGACGGTGACCCTAATTTAGCTCGAGTAGCACTTAGGGAAGCCGAAGAAGAGACCGGTATAGATAATCTCAAGATCTATCAAATTCCAATAGATCTTGACATACATATTGTGCGTCCACCTGGTGAAAAAGAACACAAGCATTTTGACGTCCGGTATTTAATTCTGGCTCCTGAAGATTCCGAACCTGTAGGAAATCACGAATCACAAGATTTGCGCTGGTTTACTAAGGACGAAGTTAATTCGATGGATCTAGATCATGGTCTGATAAGAATGATTGAAACAGGTCTTATTTTAATCAATGATGTAAACGGTTAGAAGTCACCAGGGTCTATACAAGGTTCCAGATCATTTACACGTGCAAATCCATTCATCCGTTCCAGAACACTTTTGCCACTATCTGTAGCTGTTAGAAGAGGTTCAATATCACCTAGTTCTGTTAAACGTTTTACATGGGCTCGCCGATCCCCCAAATAAGTATTCCAATCCGAAAACCAACTATTAGTATTGAATCTGTCTTTTTCTGAGTTCAGTGGCAAGCTAGCCAAGCTAGCTTTCATTTTTTCAAGGATTTGTGTTCCCTGTTCTATTGCTTGTGCTCGGTCAGTAGGGGTTTGTGATTCTTTTGCTAAGGGAAGCAAAGCTATTTCGTCTAGAGCTTGCGAGCAGATAGTTTCAGCCTCCTTAAGCCATAGTTCATTTTCTATCCGGTCAGGATTTCCTGAAGGAGCGAAGAAGAATGCGTAAGCCCAGAGGCCTATTATTCCGGCAACTACAGCAACCTTGAGAAACAAAGAAGCATTAGGAGCAACGTTTGAATTTTTGGAAATTTTTTCTCTCAAGTTAAGGAGCCATTCGAATTGAGATTACAGAGCCAGAATCGACCATAGTCCCAGGATTAGGATTTTGCGCCCATATAATTTCCGGTTGTTCGTTTTCGTTTTCGGGGTTAGGAACAATGGTAATTTCATAGCCCAGACCCAAAGAAGCCAGCAACGGTGATATATCAACTAAGACTTCTCCTACCAGGTCAGGAACTTTCGTTTTACTTGTTTCTATGGGTTGAATGGCCACTTCAACAAGAATCTTTGAAGAATTAAGTAAGGGTGTTCCGGCTTCAGGGGATTGACCGAGGATTAATCCTGGTTCACTGTCAGCATCTGTTACTTCGATCACAGTAAGTGTTTGATTTCCCAATCTGTCATTTTCTAGGTTGAGTTCCGCATTCTCTAATGTCAGCCCGATTAGTTCGGGCATGACTAGATCTCCCCTGTCGGGGAGTGTGGTGGTTGAAGAAGCAGGGGGAGTTGCAAAATCCTTCACTGGCAAGTCGGCATGCGCGGCCGTCATTACATCTTTCCAAATTAGAGCTGGGAAAGTTCCCCCATATACTTTGCGTTCTGTTAAAGGAGGAACCATAGGGATCTGTCCTTTTGGATAGCCAACCCATACTGCTGTAGCGAGTTGTGGCGTGTATCCGACAAAAAGAGCATCTGCATAGTTTTGTGTTGTACCAGTTTTACCGGCTGCAGGTCTACCTATTTTTGCCCTATGACCTGTGCCTTCAGTGATGGTTCCTTCTAGAACCCAAGTGAGCTGGTCAACTAATTTAGAGTCAAGTGCTCGTTCAAGTTCCCTGCTCCATTTCCACAGTGGAGTTCCGTCCATTCGAGTGACACGAGTTACCATTGATGGAGGTGTATATACGCCACGGTTTGCAAATGTGCTATAGGCGCTGGCCATGTCTAGCAAGGTAACATTTGAAGTTCCCAAGACGTTCGAATTTACCGGTTGAACTGGGGACTTTACCCCAAGTCTTCTAGCTAAGTTCACAACTCTTTCAGCTCCCATTTGCATGCTTAATTGAGCGAAAACTGTGTTATAAGAACTTCTTGTCGCACGAGTTAAGTCAACCATAGGCGGTTGCTCCATTGGTATCAGTTCAGTTTCTTCGATGGGTTCCCAACTCCACCCTGGAACGTCTTCAAGCATTTTGATTCGATAGTCGAATAAGGAGTTCATCGAATATTCCCATTTTCGATTGTTTGTCCATTCATTCAGTCTCACATCTACAAATTCAGGGTCATCTTCTGGATCGTCTCTGTATTCAATGGTTTCCGTGTGATCTTCTGGGATTTCTATATGGCCTTCCCGTACTAAGAATTGGAATAGTGCCATTAGTCCTTTTTCAAATTTTGGTTCATCGGCGTCATGTCCATTTAGGCCACCGCTAACCCACCAGACTCTGTTGTCATCGTCGGCTCCAGGTATAAAAAACTCAAGAACGTTAGGCGCTGGATAAGCAGCAGTAATTTCCCAACCAGATTCGAGGGCAGCGGCGAGACCAATAGGTTTGAAAGAAGATCCAGCTTGTCTGCCATTGCCCATTGCTAGATTTACTTTTGCGTCATCTTCGTCAGCAAAAAAATCTCTTCCACCTACCATCGCAATTATCTGGCCAGTTTGAGGATCTATAACTACTACGGAAGCATCTGGAAGGTTCTGATTAGATGGAAGGTGCATTTCCACCGATTTTTCAGCAGCTGCTTGGAGATCGAGATCTATAGTGGTTTCGATTCTGACTCCACCTTCATAGAGAAGCATTTCTCGGATTGACCTATTTGCTCCAAAAGCTGGATTTTCTAAGAACCATTTTCTAACTTCTTCAACAAAATGACCTGCAGGGTATTCGGTTTCTAATCTGGGTTTATATTCTTCAAGCTTTGGAGGTGACTCAGTTGCTTCGTCGCGTTGTTCTTGTGTGATAAATCCATTAGCCACCATTCGGTCTAAAACAAGGTGGCTCCTGCGAAGGCTTTGGGAGTAGTTCCGAAAAGGGTCGTACCGGCTAGGAGCCTTTAACAATCCAGCAAGGAGTGCGGCTTCGTTGATAGAAATTTCACTGATGTCTTTATTGAAATATGTTTGGGCAGCTGCTTTTATTCCATAAGCGCCATGACCGAAATAGACGGTATTTAGATACTGCAAAAGAATGAAATCTTTGCCGTATTCATCTTCTAATCTGGTTGCGTACCAAAGTTCTTCTAGCTTACGGCTAGCTGTTTGTTCGACATTTTCTATTATTGCCAACTTGACATATTGCTGAGTGATGGTGGAACCGCCCTGACTGATACCACCAGCTTCAAGATTTGAACGAGCAGCCCGCAGGATCCCCTTAAGGTCGAAACCATCGTGTTTGTAGAATCGTTCGTCTTCAATAGCTATTACTGCGTTTCGAGCGATTTCAGGAATTTCTTCTAATCGTCTAGCACTAGTTCGATTTTCAGGAGCTACCAAAGTTGTTATGAGCGTTCCATCCGAAGCAAGAACTATAGAAGATTCAGCTTGTTCTGGAATGTTTATATCGAATTCAAGAGTTTCATAGGTGTAGCAACTTGTAGAAATTAGAGAAATAACAAAAACACTTAAAAGAAAAATTGCATATCTCGGGTTTCTGCTTGTCATACATCTAGTTTGACCTGCTTGGAAGGCAAACTGGTGGCAGGTGCAAGGAACTTTTCTTGATACTTAATTTAAAATTGTCGGCTTTCGGCCTGTTAATGATCCATACTGGTCTAGTGGGTAATACTGAAATAAACGGCATTCTTGAGGATCTAACCCTAAGAGGGCTTCTTCAAGACAGCACAGACCAAAATGCACTTCAAGAGAGGTTAGGGCAAGGGCCTATTACTCTTTATTGTGGTTTTGACCCAACGGCAGACAGTCTTCATCTCGGGCACTTAGTGCCACTGTTAACTTTGAGGCGTTTTCAAGACGCTGGGCACCGTCCTATAGCACTCGCTGGAGGGGCGACGGGGATGGTGGGTGATCCAAGTGGGAGGTCTGAAGAGAGAAATCTGCTGGAGCAAAATGAACTAAGTTCGAATGTTGCCGCTGTTGCGAAGCAATTAGAGTCATTTCTGAGTTTTGATGACGAGTCAAAGAAAAAAGGAATAGCTGCTTTACTGGTGGATAATCGTGAATGGACAGCTGAAGTAAATGTTCTTGATTTTCTAAGAGACGTAGGAAAGCATGTCACGGTTGGGACAATGCTTTCAAAAGAGTCAGTCAAAACAAGGCTTTCAAGTGAGCAAGGACTTTCATTTACAGAGTTCAGTTACATGCTTCTTCAGGCAAATGACTTCTTTGAATTGCATAAGAACTATCAATGCGAGATGCAGATTGGCGGTTCGGACCAGTGGGGAAATATAACCGCTGGAATCGACATGGTTAGACGACGCAGTTCTGCAGTCGCTTATGGTCTTACAGTTCCTTTGGTGACTAGATCGGATGGAGCAAAATTTGGTAAAACAGCTGAGGGCACTGTGTGGCTTGATCCGAAAAGGACTTTACCTTATGAGTTGCATCAATATCTGATAAATGTTGACGACAGAGATGTTGAAAGATTGCTTTTGCAACTAACTCTTGTTTCTGTCTCAGAGATTTCCGAACTGATGGCGGAACATCACAAATCTCCAGAAGACCGAAGTGCACAACAGCGTTTGGCAACCGAAGTCTGTCGTTTAGTGCACGGTGATGATGAGGCTGAACAGGCAGTATTAGCTACGCAGGGTCTTTTCGGAAGTGAATCCACTTCAGAGGAATCATTAGAAGCGCTTAGAGGAATAGTTCCTGAGACAGAAGTAAGAGCATCTGAGCTGATACAAGCGGAAGAGTCTTTGATAGATGTTTTAGTTTTGAGCGGTTTATGCAGCTCAAAAGGGGATTCGCGCCGGACAATTGCAGCCGGAGGAATTTCAGTTAATGGAGATAGACAGATTGCAGACGCTATTTCACTACCAGAAGACCTGCTTTTAAGTGGCAATTATGTCTTAATTCAAAAAGGTAAAAAAAATCGCCATTTACTCGTAATTGTTTGACCAAACAATTATTTAAAGTAGTCCTCTGAATAAGGTGGATCAGCACTCTGCACCGGATAGCGTCTATCTGCCCGCAAGTTCTTGATCTTTTCATCGAGCGCGCTTAACGTGGGTGGGTTGCTCTCGATTCAAGCGAAAGCCCTTCAAGAGCAACTCAGGGCATTAAACAGCTATGAAATTTTTTTCTGGTTGTCTGCCAGATGACTAACGGTCATCAGGTGCTCCTTGAAAACGGGATAGAGGACGAATTAAAGCCAGTGCGGGTCGTCCACATAAGCGATCGCGAGTCGCCGTGGATGAACCTAAACAATTCAATGAAATAAATTAAGCACTGACGGACAACGGTGTTTGACTAAGTCAGACACCTTGTACCTGTGCCTGGTCGATTGGGATTGGTGTCCCTTTTGACCACAAACTCGCAGGTGTCGCTTCGGCGGCATCGCACCATGATTTCAAGGTTTCACTCTCTTTGAGAATGAAACTGAGATTTTGACGGAGAGTTTGATCCTGGCTCAGGACGAACGCTGGCGGCGGGCCTAACACATGCAAGTCGAACGAACTCGACCTTCGGGTCATATAGTGAGTGGCGAACGGGTGAGTAACACGTGAGAAACCTGCCCCGAAGACTGGAACAACCCGAGGAAACTCGGGCTAATACCGGATACCCCCATCGGATCGCATGATCTGATGAGGAAATGCTCCGGCGCTTCGGGAGGGTCTCGCGGCCTATCAGCTAGTTGGTGAGGTAACGGCTCACCAAGGCAACGACGGGTAGCTGGTCTGAGAGGACGATCAGCCACACTGGGACTGAGACACGGCCCAGACTCCTACGGGAGGCAGCAGTGGGGAATATTGCGCAATGGGCGAAAGCCTGACGCAGCCACGCCGCGTGAGGGATGAAGGCTCTAGGGTTGTAAACCTCTTTAGGCAGGGAAGAAAATGACGGTACCTGCAGAATAAGGTCCGGCCAACTACGTGCCAGCAGCCGCGGTAACACGTAGGGACCGAGCGTTGTCCGGATTTATTGGGCGTAAAGAGCTCGTAGGCGGTTCGGTAAGTCAGGTGTGAAAGCTCGAGGCTCAACCTCGAGATGCCACCTGATACTGCTGTGACTTGAGTCCGGTAGAGGAGTGTGGAATTCCTGGTGTAGCGGTGAAATGCGCAGATATCAGGAGGAACACCAATTGCGAAGGCAGCACTCTGGGCCGGTACTGACGCTGAGGAGCGAAAGCGTGGGGAGCGAACAGGATTAGATACCCTGGTAGTCCACGCCGTAAACGTTGGGCACTAGGTGTGGGATCGAACTAACCGATTCCGTGCCGTAGCTAACGCATTAAGTGCCCCGCCTGGGGAGTACGGCCGCAAGGCTAAAACTCAAAGGAATTGACGGGGGCCCGCACAAGCGGCGGAGCATGTTGCTTAATTCGAGGCAACGCGAAGAACCTTACCTGGGTTTGACATGTAGGGAAAAGCCATAGAGATATGGTGTCCTTAGGGGTCCTACACAGGTGGTGCATGGCTGTCGTCAGCTCGTGTCGTGAGATGTTGGGTTAAGTCCCGCAACGAGCGCAACCCTTGTCCTATGTTGCCAGCGGGTAATGCCGGGGACTCGTAGGAGACTGCCGTGGTCAACACGGAGGAAGGTGGGGACGACGTCAAGTCATCATGCCCCTTATATCCAGGGCTGCAAACATGCTACAATGGCCGGTACAGAGGGCTGCGAGACCGCGAGGTTGAGCGAATCCCAAAAAGCCGGTCTCAGTTCGGATTGGAGTCTGCAACTCGACTCCATGAAGGCGGAGTCGCTAGTAATCCCGGATCAGCAACGCCGGGGTGAATACGTTCCCGGGCCTTGTACACACCGCCCGTCACACCACGAAAGTTGGCAACGCCCGAAGTCAGTGGCCCAACTCTTTGAGAGGGAGCTGCCGAAGGTGGGGTTAGCGATTGGGGTGAAGTCGTAACAAGGTAGCCGTACCGGAAGGTGCGGCTGGATCACCTCCTTTCTAAGGAGTACTTATGATTGCAAAATTTAATTTTTAACTTTTACAATCATCAACTCCCAGTTAGTGCACTGGTTTGAATTTTCGTTCTCTATCTCGTTTTGAGGGAGCATTCAGCTCCCTGGCCTCTTTATTTTCTCCAAAGGTGAAAAAAAAGCCTGTTTAACTAATGGTTAGAAACAGAACCTTGAGAACTGCATAGCGAACACGAGCATCTTTAAATTAAAAATGTCGATAAATTTTGTATTTCCAAGCTACAAAGAGCCAACGGTGGATGCCTTGGCGACTACTACCGAAGAAGGACGTGGATGGCTGCGAAAAGCCACGGTGAGCTGCCTATCAAGCTACGACCCGTGGATGTCCGAATGGGGAAACCCGGCACCTGTTAAGGGGTGTCACTCCGACTTGAACACATAGAGTCGGTAGAGGGAACTGGGTGAACTGAAACATCTCATTAACCCAAGGAAAAGAAAGCAACAGCGACTCCCTGAGTAGCGGCGAGCGAAACGGGAAGAGCCTAAACCTGGCTGGTGGCAAGCCTGACGGTATTGCCAGCTGGGGGTTGTGGGACCAGATAGGAGGAGCGTCAGATCCTCCACAAAGTTACAAATTTGTCAGTTAGCAGAAGCACATTGGAAAAGTGCGCCATAGAAGGTAATAGCCCTGTAAGCGAAAACTGAACAAACTTTGTTCTGTGTTCCCGAGTAGCACCGGATCCGGGAAAGCCGGTGTGAATCTGCGAGGACCACCTCGTAAGGCTAAGTATAAGTAGTCGACCGATAGCGAACTAGTACCGTGAGGGAAAGGTGAAAAGTACCCCGTGAGGGGAGTGAAATAGTACCTGAAACCGTTGGTTTACAATCAGTCAAAGCGTCGTTTCAAGCTTCGGCTTGAAGCCGCAATGGCGTGCCTTTTGAAGAATGAGCCTACGAGTTACGGTGTGTGGCAAGGTTAACCCGTGAGGGGAAGCCGGAGCGAAAGCGAGTCTGAACAGGGCGTTCAGTCGCATGCTGTAGACCCGAAGCCGAGTGATCTATCCATGGGCAGTGTGAAGCGGGGGTAAGACCCCGTGGAGGCGCGAACCGACCTAGGTTGAAAACTGGGCGGATGACCTGTGGATAGGGGTGAAAGGCCAATCAAACTCGGTGATAGCTGGTTCTCCGCGAAATGCATTTAGGTGCAGCGTCGCATGTTCAGCCATGGAGGTAGAGCACTGGATGGGCTAGGGGGCCTACAAGCTTACTGAACCCAACCAAACTCCGAATACCATGGCTCCATAGTGCGGCAGTGAGTCCTCGGGGGATGAGCTTCGATGGACGAAAGGGAAACAGCCCAGACCGCCGACTAAGGTCCCAAAGTTCTAACTAAGTGGTAAACGAAGTGGGATTGCCAAGACAGCCAGGATGTTGGCTTAGAAGCAGCCATCATTAAAAGAGTGCGTAACAGCTCACTGGTCAAGTGGTCCCGCGCGGAAAATGTAACGGGGCTAAAGTTAGGCACCGAAGTCGCGGATTTCTGCTTATGCAGGAGTGGTAGCGGAGCGTCGAGCTCGGATTGAAGCAGCGGTGTAAACCGTTGTGGACTGAGCTCGAGTGAGAATGTAGGTATGAGTAGCGAGAGAGGGGTGAGAAACCCCTCCGCCGGAAGTCCAAGGGTTCCTGGGGAAGGCTAATCCTCCCAGGGTAAGTCGGGAGCTAAGGCGAGGCCGAGAGGCGTAGTCGATGCACAACTGGTTGATATTCCAGTACCACAGGTTGCGCGCCCAACGCAGAACTATGGTTGCTAAAGGGATGGTCGGTCCTTCGGGACTGACAGGAACTGACCCACCGTAGGGAGCGAGCGAAGCGGGGACGCAGGAAGGTAAGTGATCCCAGGCGATGGTTGTCCTGGGGCAAGCGTGTAGGCCGGGGCGTAGGTAAGTCCGCTCCCCATAAAGGCCGAGACGTGACGCCGAGCCGCACAAGGCGAAGTCACCGATCCTATGCTGCCAAGAAAAGCCGCTAGTTAGCGCAACCAGTGCCCGTACCCCAAACCAACTCAGGTGGACAGGTAGAGAATACTAAGGCGATTGGGAGAACTATGGTTAAGGAACTCGGCAAATTGCATCCGTAACTTCGGGAGAAGGATGACCTTGCTAGGGTGACAAACTTTTCGTTTGTAGCCCGAAGAGGTGACACAAACCAGGGGAAAGCGACTGTTTACTAAAAACACAGCAGCGTGCTAAGTCCTAAGACGACGTATACGCTGTGACGCCTGCCCGGTGCCGGAAGGTTACGGGGAAGGGTTAGCCCTAGGGCGAAGCTCTGAACCTAAGCCCCGGTAAACGGCGGCCGTAACTATAACGGTCCTAAGGTAGCGAAATTCCTTGTCGGGTAAGTTCCGACCTGCACGAATGGCGTAACGACTTTCCCACTGTCTCAACCATAGACCCAGCGAAATTGAAGTACGAGTAAAGATGCTCGTTAGATGCAGAAGGACGGAAAGACCCCGTGGACCTTTACTACAGCTTGGTATTGGTGTTTGTTTTGCGTTGTGTAGGATAGGTGGGAGACTTTGAAGCGCCGGCGCCAGCCGGTGTGGAGTCAACCTTGAAATACCACCCCGCGTATGACGGACATCTAACCTGGACCCGTAATCCGGGTCGGGGACCGTGCCAGGTGGGTAGTTTGACTGGGGCGGTCGCCTCCTAAAAAGTAACGGAGGCGCCCAAAGGTTCCCTCAATCTGGTTGGCAATCAGATGGCGAGTGCAATGGCACAAGGGAGCTTGACTGCGAGACTCACAAGTCGAGCAGGTGCGAAAGCAGGGCATAGTGATCCGGCGGTTGCGTGTGGAAGCGCCGTCGCTCAACGGATAAAAGGTACCCCGGGGATAACAGGCTCATCTT
>Ga0209404_10002593_pt1 | contig 11044 bp, 5 predicted proteins | sample TroAtlMetagenome_2_FD_187447 | JGI IMG/M metagenome (GOLD analysis project Ga0209404, IMG submission 187447) | Marine eukaryotic phytoplankton communities from Atlantic Ocean - Tropical Atlantic ANT8 Metagenome (SPAdes) (version 2) | ecosystem: Environmental > Aquatic > Marine > Oceanic | place... | reverse complement strand
AGACGCCCATGGGTACTGGAACAGTCATCGTGGTCGGTCGCGGCGGCGCCACGGGCTGCGCGACGGCGGTGGGCTGGTACACGGGCACCGGCGGCGGCGGCGGCTTGTAGGCCGGCGGCGGCGGCGCGGGCGGCGTCGCCGGCTCGGGCTCCTCGGGCTCGGGCGGCGGCGGCGCCTCCTCTTTTTCGGACGTTTCCTCGGGGATCTCGATGGGCGCGTCGGGGTCCGCCAGGGCGTCGGGCACGGACACCCAGGCCATCGCCAGCCGCTTGTAGTTGCCCGAGCACTCCTTCTTGATCGAATCTTTGAGGTGCGACGTGTACTTTCTTTGGTAGGCCGCGGCGATGGCTAGTATATCCGCCTTGTCGTGGCCGCCCAGGACGCGCACCACTACTTTATCAGAAGTGCCGAGTCCCACAAAAGCCTTGCGCAGGCGCATCGCGTAGTAGTCCGCCGGCGGGAGTAGCAACGCTTGCAGGCACTTCGCCAGATTACCGGACATCTCCTTCGTAATCAGGTTGTCGAGGGACCGGCCGTACTTGTTCTCGTAGGCCGTCCGCGTGGCGACGTTCTGCGCGGGCGAATTCTTCGCCAGCACGAGGATGAACGAGTCCTCGTCCGTGCCCATGCCGCGCGCCGCCTTGTGCAGGGTCTCGGCCTGCTGCTGGGCTAGAGTGGGATTGGGGGCGCCCTGTTCATCTCTTTCGCCCTTCAATAGCTGTAAGGCTAGCGTTTTGTTCGAGCCGTGCAGTTCCGAGCGAATTCTATCCACCAACGACTTGTCGTGCTTGCCCTCCCACTTGGCCTTGGCGGCGCGCACGCGCGCTTGCGAGTGGCCCACGAGGAAGTCTACAATGGCCATCCCATCAGCGCCCAGCCCGTCCATCGCGCTGTCGAGGGCTCGCACGTCCGCGTCCTCCGGGCTTTCTACTAAGTACGTCAGCAGCTTCTTGTACCAGCCGCTCGTCTCCTTCCTCAATCTATGTAACATGGGCTTGTCCCTCTGTTCATAATACGCCGCGGCGACCTTCTGCAAGTGCGGTTTGGAGCGCGCACTTACAATCTTAATGAGCTTCGAATCCGAAGTACCAAATCCATGACAAGCCTCGTAGATCGCGCGCGCGTCCAAGGACGCCATCATGCCCCCCAGTGACTCATTTTCCATTAATAAAGCGTCCAACAACTCATCCGTGTCCTCGACGCTATCAAAGGATTTGGTGGTCAATGCTTCGTTGGCCTGCGCCGGGTCCTCCAACGCACTGATCCATGCCAGCGACGCCTTCAGGAAGTTGCCCGAGATTTCGGAGCGCAGCGCGTCCCGTAGAGTCCTCCCGTACTTCTTCTCATAAGCTTGCAAGACCGCGGGCATCGACGGTCTCGAGGAGTGGTCCAGACCACCGAGCAACCGCACCAATTTCTTCTCATTGGTCCCGAAGCCCTTCATCGCACCCTCGAGCCGCATGGCCACGAATTCTTCGGGAGTGACGAGCAGCGCCGTCGCGGCCTTGGCCCAGACCTTGGGGCCCTTCTTCTCGAGCTTGGCCTTGAGGGACTTGCCGTGCTTCTTTTCGTAGAGCTCGGCCAACAATCGCGTCTCCGACGGCGGGCCCGCGAGCAAGCAGTCGGCGACTTTGTTGAAATCCATGCTATTGAACATGCCCCGGCCTTCCTGCTTGATGATGTCCGCGTTCGTCGCGGCTCGGGCCTCGTCTACGGGGGCATCCCACTGCTTTTTGCCCTTGAGGATCTCGAGGAGCAGATACTTCAAGTTTTTGTAGGTGATGTCGGGGAGCTCCTTCCCCAGATAATCGAACAGAGCCTTATCTTTTCGGCCCTCCCAGCACTTCTTTCCTGCGGCTAATTGTTCTGGGGATCGCGTCAAGCACAATTCGATGAGAGCTCCCTCATCGCAACCCATGCCGTGGCACGCCGCATGTATAAGGTCCGCCACATATTCATCCGGACCGTCCAGGGCATAGGACATCATCTTGCCGTAGTTGCTACCTAGCACGCCGGACGTCTCCGACGCGACCTCCTTCGCCAGGTCCTTGTCGTAGGCCTTGCGGTAGGCTTGTCTGGTACGTTGTAAGGCCGCCTTCGTGCGCGTGCACAGTACAGATATTAATTTGGTATGGTCGCACCCGAGGGCGCCCGTGATGCCGCTCTTCATGGCCTCGTGGGCGGCCAACGCGTCGGCGTCGGCGATGCGGCCCTTGAGCTCCCCATTGATCTTCTGGAGCTTCTCGACGCACTGCTTTTTTATGGTCGGGTCGCTCAACGATCCGCCCTTGCTCGCCTTGACGATGCGCGCGACGGTGCTGTTCGCGAGGCGCGTGGACTCGTCGACGAGGACCTGGGGCGTGGCGGCGACGACCGGGGCCATGGTTGCTGGGCTCTGCTTGATCTGTCTGCGGTGTTTTTATGCAGCTGGCGCGGAGCTGGCCGCGGCAGGCCTCCAAGGATGTTCAGGTGGTGTTTGCGGCGGACGAAGAGCGTGCTGCAGCAAGGTTTGCAGGCGTTCTTCTAGGCTCGCAGTGGAAGCGGAAGAGCTATGAGAGCAAGCTTGGGGGCGTGGCTGCGGCTCAAAAACGAGCTCGAAGTGAAAATGATCTGCGTAAAACGCTAGCGGCCTGTAAGACACTAGCAAGAATGTCTTTTGGAATTTCACAAGAAAATAGCCCAAAAGAGCAAATTGCGGGAACACACACCTATCACATCCACCCCAACTCCTCGGATCTATCCTCTCGACATTTCCAACGCTCAAGACGGCTCGCCACCCGCGTCCGCAGCAACCAGGAATCAGGATAAATACAAGAACGGCCAGAGTAGATCATAGTTAAACACAAGATAGCATAAATCACAGCCCGCGCGCCCGCGCCTCGTCGTCGGCGTCGCCGCGCGCGCCTACGGCCCGCACCAGATAAGCATCATAATCCCGGACGGAGCGGCGCATGGTTTTGGTGGGCGGCTGATTTTCGACGCCGGGCCGGCAGCCGCAGGGCGCCGTCCCGTTTATCACGTAGGGCGCCGCCACGGCGAACGCCTGAGGCACGACGGCGAACGCGTCCGCGTGTTGGGTGGCTAAAGCCCGCGCCAGCAGTCCGTCGTAGCAACCGGGGCCCCGGTGCTCCTCGACCTCCCGCACCAAGCGCCGGTCGCCCCGCGCGTCGACACTATCGAGCACGACCAGCGCTCCTGAAGCTTGCCACGCCAGAGCCTTTTCTGAACCCTCAAAGGTGTTCTGATAGGTGTCGACGACGCCTTCGACGCCGCCCCACCAATTTTCATATTTCTTCGTGGCGAGGGCCGGCGTCGTTTCGGGACAGCGGTTCGCCGGCGCCGCTTGCGCGCGTCCCGACCGCACGAGTGAACGCAACTCGTCCATTGTAGTCGGCACACTTTCAGATCTAAATTCCGGAATTATGAGGGTAGTGCCCATAGCCACTTCCATATGAGAGATGGCCTCGTACGTATTGTACGACAAGTGCTCGTCGCCTCGTAATACCAAGCACCTTCGACACGGGCACGACTCCAGGCCCAGATTCGCCAGGGCCTTCTCTAGACTTTCACCGTCGTCGTCTCCAATCCGTCCTAGTAGGACTGTGCGAGGGCAGGCCCGGAACGCTTCTACACTAACATCCCACCCTGCTTCATCCGCCGCTAAGACAACTAGAGACGGCCCCGGCCACCCACAGGCGTTCTCCTTCACTCTTAGTAATTTCGCATCGAGGTCTTTCCTCAGTAAAGACGCCACGACCACCAACCCGACGCCCTCCTCACCCGCGTTGCGGAACGGGCCAACTCCAACACTACCGGAGCGGGCCCACCTTAGGTCGTCGCGCTGAAACGCCCGGGGTATGTCCTCGCAGGCCTTGAAGGCGCAGTACTCCACGGACCGCGCGTCGCGCAGCCTTTGAGCGATGGCCTTGTCCACGCCTAGAGGCGTCAGGGGTGGCACCTGCGTGGAAATCAAATTCGGGCGCCCCACGCCATCGGCGCGACGTTGTTAACCTAATTCACTGGTTGATTTCCACACAGGGCGGCACGGGCACTAAACCAAAACGCGTGCCCAGAATCGTATCGGACGTAGCGACCCACGACACGGAGAAGCTCCGCCACTTCTTCTTCCACTCCTGGACGTGGAAGAAGGCCGCTACGGAGAACGAAGTCCCCGGCACGCGCAACGCGTCAACCGGCCCCCGTTTCCGTTTGTAGGCACCGTCCGCATCCAACACGACCGTGTCGCCGGCGTCGTAGTCCCCACCCTCTAAACACGTCTGGTAGGCGGGATTCACCCAGTTCATGCACCTCTTCGCTCCCACCGGCAATCGTCGGACCCGTTCCCAGCGGTTCTGGTTCGACCGCTTCTCCCGAGGTGTGCGAGGTGCCAACGGCCTACAATGCCGGCCCTCGTCGTCCTCGTCGCCCGCACACCGTCGTATCTCACTCTCAGCTAACCACGCCGCGTCCCTATCTCCCTTCTGAGTAGCATCGGTGAAGTGTTTTGTCGTGATCTTGAACCGTAACGACGCCTGCGCTAATGCTGTAGAATAACACCCTTCGGCGCTCTCGTAGTGGGCACCTCTGATGAGTCGATCTTCCAAGCGCGCGGCGCCCAAGAACGAACAGTAACTATAAGCAGCGTTCACATGCGGTAGATTCTTGTGGTGCGTCCACTGGCCCCGCGCGTAGGCCCGCCAGCTATCGCCAAAACCAAAAGACACGACATCGAACGCTTGCAACTCGTCCTCGTCCAGGAAAGCGTTCATGTCGCCCATTAGGATATCAAAGTCCCCAAAGGCCCAATGACTATAGTTCCTCAAGTACTCCTGGAAGACGACGCCGATGGCCGGCTTGAACTCGACGAGTTGTCTTGGATTTCGTACGAAGGCATCTCGTAAGGCAGCTGCTAAAGGCTCCCGCCGCTCATCGATATCTTCGTCTCCGGGATAGATCTGCCTTGCGCGAGGGTACGGAATTCTCGCATGTAGCCTAGCGAATCTATTTGCACCGACCTTCACGAAGTGCACGTTCTCGGGCAGCCACGGCGGCCTCGACTCTCGGGCTTCGACCGGGACAGCACTAGGATCGCTCAACAGCAGCAGCACATCAACAGCCCCGATGGCGTTGCCACACGACCGCGCGAAGGCCTTGAAGAAGGGAGGAAGGCGCGGCCCGACGAACGGCAGCGCCAGGGCGACGCGCGCGCGTCTCGGTGGTGGTGGCTTTTTTGTGCCTCGGAGCTGCGGTCCCTCTTGATGGTGATGCGTCGCGCGGTAGTAGAACAAGGAGGCGACGAGCGCGTACGCGCCAACTATAAACGCGGCGCACTTCGCGAGGCGGTTCGACCGGCGCTTGCGGCGGCGGCCGCTCCCGCCGCGGTACGTCGACGGCGACGCGCTTCCGCGCGATGAATTGCGGCGCATCTGTGCGTCCGACGACGTGCGCGCTCGCTTGACTGTGCGGCGTCGCGACGGCCGTCGCTGGGTCAACCACCCACCACGTCGCTATGCCCAGCGGACTGGCGTTACGCTTGGCGCGTTTTGCTGATGCGATGCATGGCAGCCACGGCTGCTCCTCAGTATGCACTGCTGACCTGCTTGCGCGTGTTGCAGGTTTGTGTGGTTTTTTAGTCCCCTAGCGGCCAGTAACACACTAGCAATGCACCCCGCGACGTAACTAGCCTGAGCCTGAGATGACTCTGTGCCCACTAGGCCTAGGCTCGGAAGTTCCGACGCGCAATGGAGCCCGTTGGACGCGTCCGGCGGCGCGACTGGCGCCCGCGGACGCTCGCCTGGATGCGGGACGCCGCCACGACGGTCGCGAAGAGGGGTTGGTTGACAGCGGCCTCTAGCCACAGGTCCCCCGCGAAGCCGAAATTCCAAAGGATGACTCCGGGAGCTATAAACATTACACACACAAGGCAGGGCGGAGCTAGACTACCGCCCGAGCCCCTCGAAGCGCCGGAGGCGCTCGGCGATGGACGTGAACATCGTGTCCCGCGCCGCCGGCGGCACGGGCGCCGGCGCGCCGGCGCGGCGGCCGAAGACGCCCACCGTCGCGGGCTCCGGCGAGGACTCCGGGGCTGGGGCCGGGGCCGGCTTCGACGGGGCCGGCGCCGGCGCACACGCCACGAAGCAGCTGGCGGAATCGGTCGTGAGCGGTGGCTGGTCCGGTGGGGCCGGCGGCGATGGCGGGGCCGTCGGCGGCTCGACCACAACGGACGAGGATCGAGGCGGCAGCGGCGGCGGGCGCGGCGACGACGCCGAGCGCGCGGCGGCCAGCAGCGACCGCGGGCGGGGCGGCGGCGGCGGCGAGGCGGGCGCCCACGACGGCGCGTCGTCGTCGGATCCGAGGTCGTAGGAGCTTCGGGGCGACAGCACCGAGGCCTCGGAGCCGCGCGGCGAGAAGTCGTAGACGTCCGGCCTCGAGCGCCGCGGCGAGAGCCAGCCGCGCCTCCGCGGCGCGTCCGTCGCCACGGGGGCGAAATCCAGGGACGGCGGCGTCTCCTGGTGCGCCGCGACGTCGTCGAGCCACGCCCGGGCCTCGTCTTCGGAAGACAGCTCGACGTAGAACGACTTCCGCGGCGACCGCACGACCAAACACCGCGTCCCCGCGCGCTCGGCGCGCAGCGCGTCCTGGATTCGGGCGAGGCGCGGGTCCTCGGCCGCGGCGAGCTCGAGCTGCTCGGACGCGGCGCGGTCGCACCGATTGGATAGGGTCGCGAAGGGCGCCGCCTCGACAACGCACCGCGTCAGCGGCGCGTAGAAGCGCAGGCGGTAGGGTTGTGTTGTTGCCGGCGGCCGGTCGCAGGAGAAGAGGGCCCGGTCCGTGAGCCAGAAGGTGAGCGTTTCGATCTTCGACGTCGAGAGCTTCCGCACGTCGCCCGTCCGGACCAACTTGTGGGCTACTAAGGAAGAGAGCTGGTTCGCGGGGTCGTGGATCTGACTCTTCAAAAGCTGCATCTCGTTGCGCACCGCGTGCTCGCCCAGGATCGCGTCGATCTTGGCGCAGGCGTCGCGCACCAGCGTTAACGCTTCGTCGAGATCCTTCCTGTCCGCGTGGTCCTCGTTCGTTCGCAGGACGAGCGCCTCCAATAGTAACCGGTAGCGCGGGACTCGTTGCACGGGCGCGACTAAGAACTGGGCCAGGTCCCTGCCCTTACAGCGCGCATCAAACGCCTGGCGCGCCAATACCAACGCCACGTCCCGGACGGGGCTGCCCCGGTTGTTGCCGTCGCTCGCCGCGCGGCGCGACCAGGCCCCGTAGGCCTCGGCGTAGGCCGCCGTCATCTTGAAAAACGGGGCGAATCGCTTATAAACGCGGCCGAAGCACTCGTCCCTCGCCCTTTCTGAGCGCAGCTCGCCCAGGAACGTCGCCTGGAATCTCTCGAGCAGCGCGAGCTCCTTCATCACGCGGCCGAGGACCTCGTCCCTCCCCAAAAGGTCCCGGAGCGGGTCCCGGAAGACCTCCAGACAAATACGCATGTTCGCGACGTACGTCTCCTCCGAGGCGACGATTTCGTCGAGCGCATGACCTCTCGCCGTCTCGAGCGCGTCGGCGCCGCGCAACTGGTCCGTGGCCAGCGCCGCTCTCAAGCAGGCCGCCTCGACGGCGTCCTCCTTCATGGTTGTGGTGGGGGCAGCCCCTCCCCGTGTCCTTTTGGTCACAGCTGGCCGACTATGGCCGAAACAGCGCCGCGAAGCAGGACAACAGGCCGACTGCACTCTGCCAATCTGCCTGCATGCTAGTGTCTTACCGGCGCTAGCTCAGCCCGCGCGACCGAGACCCCCAAGACGCCGCCGAGCAGACAACAGACAAGTTACAACCGGTCGCAGGCGCCCCAGAACCCGCCGCGCGTCGGCAGCGCGCGCACGTGCCGGAAGACCGACGAGTTGAGCCCCTCGCGCCGCGCCGCCTCGATGAGCCCGAGCTTGTGCTTCGCGTGCTGGCAGTAGTGGTCAATCACGCAGAAGTGGCGCGGCAGGCCCGACAGGCAGGGCCAGGGCGGCCGGTACTTGCGCGAGATTGACGCCTTGTACGTGGCGTAGTCGGCCGCGTATTTCCGGTTCATGGGCACGACGGCGACGTCTTCAATAAACTCGCGGGAGTTCGCCACCATATTCAACCCGTACTGGTCCTGGGGCCAGGCCCGCGTGAAGTCGATGTCCAATGCGTTGCGGCCCCGCGCTTCCTCGGACGAAGCCGTCCGCCAGAAGGCCTCGACGAAGGCCCTACCCCTATCTCCTTTCCACGCCAGCGTCCCCGAGTTGAGGAGGTAGCGCCACCGGGTCACGTTCTGCGGCGCCCGCCGCAGCCAGTACGTCCGGTCGGCCTGGTTCACCAGTACATCCGACCGGGCATTGGGCCAGCCCGCGGCCGCCGTCAATATGTGTTCTAGTGGGCGGTCGCTCCACCGATCTCCCGTTTTTGATGGAGTCGTAGACACGGCCGCGTCGCTATCCAACAGGAGGAAGAATGACGAGGATGGAAAATCTATACAAGCCTGCACGGCGGCCGCCGCCTTGCCCCAGTAGGGACCTAATCTTGACCCGTCGCAGGCGTCGAGGCGCGCCGTGCCCTCCGGCAGCGTGTACAGCACGAAGTTGTGGCCGTGGCGCGCCGCGTAGGCCGCCGCGAGTTCGTAGCTCGCGCGCCAGTAGGTTGTTGGGCCGTCGAGGCGCCGCGTCTCGTACATGACGACTGTTGGCGGGGCTGCCGCTGCGTATGCCGCCGCGACGGTGACCATTGCTCGGAGGCTGCCCATTGCTAGGCGTGCATTATGCTGTTACGCGTGCAGGAAGTCGTCTGCACTGCACGAGCGATGGAAAATAGTGCAGTTGTGGGCTGCCCCGAGGCTATATGCGGTAGGTTGGTGCAGAGCACACTGGCATTGCATGGCTCTGCGAGACGGCTGTGATTTGAGTGCGCGCGCCGGAAGGTATGCCTTGGCGGGACGCCACGCGCTCTTTGGCGTGCCCAGAGCCCTCAGATTGCGGTGCTAGTGCCTTTGTGCCGCTATCGATTATGCTGCCAAAAAAGCATCCTTTTGCCTTGGAAGCTGCCCACGCTTCAGCCGTGGCTCTACAGTATTGACGACACCTTCCAAAACGCACCAAGGTTCGGCCAGACAGCTGGCTTGAGCCGAAGCACCGAGTTTCGATCTCTGAGAGCCCCAATTGCCAGCGAGGCGTAACCAAGACCGCAGCGACCATGGACGTCGAAGGCTTAGATACTTTCTCGGCGTACGACGCCGCCCCGGCCCTGGACGACGGCGAGCCCCTGGGCCTCGGCATGTCATTAGACGAGGCCATCGCCGAGCGGTCGGCGGCCAAGAAGCCCGCACCTAGACAGCCGAAGAAGCAAGGTGGCAATGCGAGCGCACGCGTTTTTGTCGGAAACATGAAGTACGAGACGACCTGGCAGCAGCTCAAGGACCACTTCGCGAGTGCCGGTAGCGTCGTCCACGCGCGCGTCATGGAGAACCGCACGGGCCGAAGCCAGGGCTGCGGCGTGGTCGAATTCCAATCAATACAGGATGCCCAAAACGCCATCGCTACTTTACATGATTCGGAACTAGACGGCCGCAAATTACTCGTGAGGGAAGATAGGGAAGATGGCCAGAAGCCCCAGCAGCAGACGCAGCAGAAGAAGAAGCGCGACCGCGGAAGTGATGACGTCGTCGTCGTGGGCAAGAAGCTGTACGTGGGCAACCTGAACTACCAGACGACGTGGCAGCAGCTCAAGGACCACTTCAAGGACTGCGGGAAGGTTGTTCGTGCGGATGTCAACCGAGGTTACGGCACCGTCGAGTTCGAAAAAGCTGCGGATGCCGCTGCTGCAATCTCGCGGAAGTCCAATACCGAATTGGATGGCAGAAAGATCAACGTGAGAGAAGATAGAGAAGCCTCGAAACCGTCCCAAGCGAGGAAGCGCGCGAAGTCGAACGAGGGCGGCGTGACGCGCGTCGGGAAAAGAGTGTATGTGGGCAACCTGAAATTTACGACGTCGTGGCAGACGCTCAAGGACCACTTCAAGCCCGTCGGCGACGTCGTCCACGCGAAGCTCATCGCGCGCGGCTGTGGGATCGTCGAGTTCGAGACGCCCGAAGACGCCCGGCGGGCGATCTTGGAGCTGAACGACTCCGAGTTGGAGGGTCGGCCGCTGCAGGTGCGCGAGGATCGGGAGGACCGCGACCTGAAATGATCTAATTTACTTTTGGGGCCCCTTCATGGGGTCCTCGGATCCAATCCCAATCTCGCTCGACGCGTGGGGGTGGGCCTGCAAGTCCGGATTCAGCGAGTAGCCCTTCGGCAGCGGGAACGCGTCCGTGCTCTCGCCGAAGCCTGCGTTTCGCGTCGTGAATCGCGTCGATGGCGTGTGGTGTGCGCCGGCGCGCGCGGACGACGACTTTATCAGGCGTCGTCTCCGAGGCCGTCACGCCGCAGATGGCTTTGATCACGGCCTCTGCGACCTGCTGCCTTACTGCTGCGTTGCGGCAGGCCTTCGGCAGCCAGGTGATCCTAGTGAGAGCGTGTAAAGAGAGCAAGGGTGTTGATGGGCGCTGCATGCGTGCTGGATGAACGGCATTGCTTTGCGTTGCTGGTTCTTTGATTGATGGTGTTACGTTTGCTTGACTACTCTTGCTGCAAGGCTGCAAGTGCTGGCTGTGAGAGCACTCCAAACCTCGAAGTGCAGCTTGCTCTAGGCATCCCTAGTGTCTTACATGCCGCTAGCTCCACGATTTTTCAACCAGCGCTAGCGGCGTCGGCGCGAAGAGTCATCGGACTGTGTTATATGCTATTCGAGCCTGGCCTAATACCATCAATATCGGCGGCGTACGGCTCGCCCCGACGGATTTTGAGGCTTACCAAAAATTGCATTGCCATCATCAATTGAAGCCTAGCGCGGCGTCGCCGCGGGACGCGAGCGCGGGACCCAAAACTAGAAAAAGAATGGGCTGCGCCGCGAGCACCGGCCCCTTGTATCGAGACGAGCACGACTTCGCGACGACCGCGGCCTACTACGACATTGTGACGCCTTC
>Ga0209404_10002588_pt1 | contig 11052 bp, 4 predicted proteins | sample TroAtlMetagenome_2_FD_187447 | JGI IMG/M metagenome (GOLD analysis project Ga0209404, IMG submission 187447) | Marine eukaryotic phytoplankton communities from Atlantic Ocean - Tropical Atlantic ANT8 Metagenome (SPAdes) (version 2) | ecosystem: Environmental > Aquatic > Marine > Oceanic | place... | reverse complement strand
CCCGCGGTTAAATGGTCGCAGCGTCCACTAACTAAAGAGGGCGATGACTACGTAGTAGATTCGGAGGCATACGCTGGTTATCAAAACTATGTAAATAGTTATGATGGTCTCGCAACGGCTCTAAGAGTAAGAGCTGGATCGGACTATGCTCGAATGGGCCAGCATTACAATGATGCCATGTCAGACCTAGTTGCTTCGTCGGGCGGTTTGGCCTCAATTTTCAAATTCGATGAAGATGTATTCATGATGCTTTCTGATCAGTCAATTATGGAACATAATACCCTAGTAAAAAATAGAGTAGAGCTCGCGTATATGAATGCGGAAAGATCCCTCAGGGGATCTAGATTTAACATCTTCAGTGGAGAATGGTGGAAGGATTGGCCACGACCTGACGCACCTGATTGGGATCATACTAAAGCTATGAAACAACGTATAGCTGTTAAAACCGGAAAGGATGGATTGCCAACTAAAATAGTTGCTCTTAAAATAGGACATAATGGAAGATTTATAGAGGCCGAAGAAAGTATTCCGTATAATGAATTAAGAAATAGAATAGACGCAAAAGACTTAAAGATTATATTAAACAACGCACCTATTATAGGCCAAGGCGGTGGCCCAGACGGGATGACTGCAGAATGGATAAATAGTCAGCCTAGTTTAATTAACCACATACAAGCTATATCACAAGGCCCGCAGGGGTAGAGGTATGGCTAACCAACCCAGCCAGAGCACTGTAGAAAAAGAAGGTAAGAAGTTTTTAACAGACCTTGGACAAGAGTACGACCAATTTGAAGACAAGCTTAAGTTCAATTTTAGTGTTAATGTTTATGATGCCCTTAGAGAGATTGGTATTCTAGATGATATCTGGAAAACTTACTCCAATACTAAACACCAAAAAAAGAACGTAGAAGGCGCACTTGAGAATACAACTAATGATATTCGAGACGTAGTAGAGGCTGTAAAGTTTAACTTAGTAGACCTTCCAGAACAAAAGGTAGAGCGTCTAAAAACCGAATTAGAAACTGATATTGCTTCATTTTTGGGTCCGGAGCTTACTTCTATAGCCAGATCAAACGACCCAGAAGAAGCTTTAAAAACTAATATATCCAATAGACTAGGCGAGATACCTAACCCTTTAGAGGGGGTTAAAGACAGAACTATTGACTCAATCCTAAGCTCTTTCCCCCACCTAGAGAATACGGCAAAAGGAATAGCTTTTAAATATTCAAATGGTGGTTTAGACGTATCAGCAACAGATGATGATTATTCTGCTATTTATCAAAATGATGGCTTTACCGCTTCCTTAGATGACCGAACAGGGGCTAATCTAGCGTACAGAAAAAAGTTTGACTTAGGGAATAGGGGCTCACTTGGGGTAGATTTTGCTTTAAATGATTTATTAGAGTTAGATGCAGCTTTAGCCTATGAATGGGAAGGTAAACATGGGGGGAAAATTAAAGCTTCTTATGGCGGCACTCCTGTACGTAAGAGAGTAGACTTTCCAGACGAGGTTTTTGATGCAAGAGGAAATTCAATACCAGGAATTGATATAGACAATAAAGCTAATATTGAATTTAGCTTTCCACTGTCTTTCGGCCAAAGGAAAAGTAGCAATAGTGCTAGCGTAAACCCCAGGACTGGACTTCAAGAGTTTAACTTAAAGGGTAAACCGTCTTTAGGTAAAGTTCTAGACACTATAGAGGATAAAGGCAGAAACGGGGATACTGAGTTAGTTCACGTAACCCCAGGAGAACGAATCCTTACCCAGGAGATGTTGGATGAAGACCCAGAGTTTAAAGCAATAGTAGACCAGAAGTACGCGCAATATGGGATTCACCCCAACCAAGCTACAGTAGGGACTGGAGATGTAAATGTTGAAACTGGTTTGCAGGAGTTCAATTTAGATGATACAGATCCTATGGAGCAGTTCATTACGCACGGTAGTTTTTCTGAAGTAGGCCAATACCCGGATACTGCGCAAGTCCTCACCGATCTCCCGAATACAGGGTATGAATTTGCTCCTGGCCAACGTTTCACAGAAGGATTTACAACAGGGGCTTACACCTTATCTTCTAATCTGAATTATATGAAAAGTCTTTGGCACTCCATACGGGGTAATGAAGATGCAATGGATGAGGCTATATACGAGGCTGAACTTGATAGGATACAAGGCGCATCGTCTCAAGTTATAAGTTCTGGTGAAATTTTTCATAAATTCCTAGATGAACCTACTTTTGGTGGTTTTATAGAAGCTAGTATGGGGTTTATGGGGGAAATGGGACCATCTGCTGCTGCTACTATAACCTCGGCTTTAGCCGGTTCTGCTCTGGGGGCTCTAGTAACCGCTGGCACAGGTGGAGGTGCTTTAGCTGGCGTAGCTGGTGCAGGGGCTGTTGGAACGGGGGGCCGACTAGCTACAAGTCTTGCTCTAAAGGGGTACACTAAAAAACAAATTAAAGAATCTGTTAAAAAAGCCTTGAAAAAAGAGAAGCTAACAGATGATCAAATAGAGTTAATGGAGGCTGTTTACCAGAACTATAGAAATAAAATCCTTACGAGGAATACGAGGATTGGAGGGCTTACAGGAGCTGCTGCTCAAGAATACCCACAAGGAGCTGGTACTTTCTTTGGTAATTATGCAGAACAGGGGATGACAGATCCTATGTATGCTTGGATGGCTGCAGGGAAAGGTGTGCCTTTTACTGCTATAGGCCTTGGGTCAGAAGTTGTTTTATATAAAACAGTGACAGGGATAATGGGTAAGAAACAGGTTCAGAGAATGAGCTTATTAAATCCTAAACCCCCTAAGAGGTCTTTCTTAAAAGATGTAGGTATGGGGACAGCAATAAGTAGTTTATCAGAAAGTATCGCTGAACTGGGGCAACAAGAATTAGAGATACATCAAAAATTCGAGATTGATGATACGTATACAAAAGAGCAAGCACGGTTAGACAGGATTACATCAGCTTTTGCTGGTTTTGCTGGAGGTTTTGGTATCGGGGGAACCCTTAGTTCTACGTCTAGTGTAGTAGGTCTGGCTAATGATTATCTACATGAGAACCATGTTAAGACTGCTGTAGAGAAAATGTTTAATCTAAAACAAGAGGGAGATCCTACTGGGTTAGTTACTAGGGAGCCTAAAAAATGGATCCTAGCGCAATTCGCTGCTATGTTTAACCCCAATAATGATAAGGATGCTGTTTGGGTAGACGTAAATAGCGCAGAACAGCTAGTAGAAGCTATACCTGAAATAGAAGAAAAATATGGTAAAGACGGGTATACCGTTATACCAGTCGAGACCGCGGTCGGCGGATTCCTTATTACCACAAACCCAGAAAAAGCAGAAAGTTTTAAAAACCAATTATATGGTGTGGTACCTAGCCAAAGTCTAATGGAAGACCTTTTATCTAAGATGTTAGATTACCCAAGAGGACGTATCGCTACGGATGAATGGGTGTTAGAAGTTAGAGATGGAGATGGTGTTCCAATTCATTATCATCAAACAGGTGACCCTAATAAAGAGGGAGCTGTGCATTTAGAAGGCGCCAAAGCTCTTTTTCGTAACAACCCAGAGTACACCTACGAGATTGTAGAAGGGGAAAAACATTTACTAGAACGAGGCAAATTAATATCCCCTTTTGATTACAAAACCATGAGCGCTGATAAAGAAGAAGCAATGGATATAGATTATGAATCAACTGCGGACCCTGTCTTACTTGCTAGATATAAGAAGTTACTTCAGAAAGCTGTAGCAGCTGGGGGGCTAGAAAATTTAAGTCCGGAAGACCAGCAAACCTTAAAACTCGACTTTCAGGCTCTAAGAGAACAAGAAGCCAACCCAAAACCAAAAGAAGGACAATTGCAAAAGGAATTAGAAGGGGTAAAAGAACAATTAGAAACAGACGAGGATGATACTTTTAATGAGGGTGTACTACCACAGATGCAAGAGGTTAACCTCTACAACGCGCAAGGGATGACAGTAACAACTGATGGCGATCTTGGGTCAGATACTAACCCCTTCTTGGGTAGGGGCGGAAAGCCTTGGGCTGTACCTAGTGGGAAATACACCAACGAGTTCCCTACTGAAGAACAAATAGATGATGTTTTAGATCTATACCCACCGGGCCACCCTTTTAGGGAAGAGTTTCAAAATATGCTTATGCAAAAACAACTAAGCAAGTCAGTAGTCTCACAATTAATTAAACTAAGTGGGACAGAGATTAGTAATATTAATCAGGCCTTACGTATTGAAAAAGCGGGAGTACCAGGAAGGACAGATACTGCTTTTCAAATTACTAAATGGAATGTTCCTATAGAGTCTGCTATGGATTTAACCTATAACGCCGAAATAGGAAGGATAATACGTACTGCCCTTAATCCAAAATCCCCCCCGCTACCGCGTTGGTCCCTTAGACGAAAAAACAGTGAATCCGAGTCAGGCACGCCTGTACATATGCCTATGTTAATAAACAAAATGCAAAAATACATAGAGAAGACAGGCATGACAACAGAGGTAGAATACGGAACCCAACTACAAGATGCTATTGTTACTTTATTTGATATGTTAGGACAAGAGCAATCTGAATTTGAACTTTTATATGATTTTAAACCTCCAACGGAGGAGGTGTTGCGTACCGAACCTATATACATGAGAGGTAGTCAACGAAACCCAGAAAAAGGTAAAAAACCTGAATACTTTACTTTTAGTGAACTTAGTAATCTTAACCCTGACCAACAAGCTGCAAATATGACAGAAGAGGAAAGACTAGCCGAGCTTGCAAAAAAAGAAAAAGAGCTTAAAGACTTAAACGAAGTGATCGATCCTATAGAAGAAAGACTAGAGGTTATGAAAAAGGAGCAGAACCCGAACGCAGACCCTGTTGCCCGAAAAGAACAATATAATGAGTTTATGTCTTTAGTAGATCAACTATATGGCCCTAAGTATAAAGATGATAAAAGAAATGATCCTACTAAAAACCTTTTAATGCAAAGAAGTGCTTTAGAGAACCAGGTAGCTTGGCTAACCGACAAGGAAAGATCTAAAATAGGCTTTGACCCTAGGACTGATATAGAAGATACTACTGACCCTATTAGAGGAGATGAAGGAGACTTTCAAAGTAGCAGAAACGAACAGGGTACTGAGAAATATTGGGAAGCTGAGCATAAAGCTTGGCTAAAACAACCTTTATCTAAGAATACCAAAGTAGGTAAGTATTCAGCAAAGGCCGGAAACCCAAATAGGAAGAGTAAATATAAAAGCGCACCTATTAGGCCTTTACCTCCAATTATAAAAAAAGATACTACTATAGAAGTCTCTGAGACAGTTGATACCCATTTTGGAGAAGAAGCAGGAACTATAAAGACCCTAGTAGAAACGGCTAGAAATATATTAAAAATCAAAAAACCTTTACTTATTTTTTCGACTAACGAAGTTATTGATCTTGGCCATGAGGGTATGAATACCCGTATAAAAGAGGTACAAGAGGAGGTAGCAAAAAAAGAAGGAAGAAAAGCTAAAAATGTACCGATGCAAGATTATGATGTCGTTATTTTAGATACTCAGCAAGGTATGCCCTTCGATCTACAAGGATTGTTCATTTACACTTTAGGTCATGAAATTGGGCATAGTTATTTACGACAGGAGTTATCTGATAGTCTTACAAACCCTAAGTTGCGTGCGCAATTACAAAAAATGTATGAAAAAGACAAAGCTAAAAACCCTTCTATTTCAGCATGGCAAGGGGATAAAGGATTTGATGAGTGGTTTGCTGATAAGATTTCTGGTACTCTCTTTGACGTAGATAAAGGGGAAGTGACTAAAGCCACTAACTTAGCGGAAGCTTTTATAAAAAGAATTGTCAATAAAATTACGCAGTTCTTTAAAGCTCTAAAAAACAGACTAAACCGATCTCCAAGTGAAGAACAAACAACTGCAGTAAATAATGTTCTTAATAGATTCGCGTATAATGAGGCTTTTGCAGAGGCTATAAAGGGTCTCAATACCGCTCAAACTGAAGCAACCAACGAACAATCCCCACAAGAACCTAGTTATCAAGATCGTGCCCATATTGAAGATATGTTAGATGCAGCTTTTGGCCCAGACCAAACGGGGCATAAAGTAATGAGGAAAGCCCAATCTATCGCAAATAAAATTCTAACAACTGGTAAATTGCCTAAGGGTTTTAGAAAACTGTTTGAAACGGCTCATTCCCACTTAGAACGTCTAGGGGTTAAAGAAGGGTATGTAGGTTCACAAATAGCTAATTTTTTCCATAAGCTTTCTGGTACTCCTGGGGCTCCTGGAATGATAAATGAAGCAAACCGTTTACTGAATGAAGTAGTCAACGAGTTATTGGTTCTACTTGGTGAAGAAGAGTATACTTCAAAGGTTCAAGATGCTTTAAATGAAGCCCAAGACGAAACAAAGGATACAGAAACTCTTTCTGAGAATGGACAAATAGTTAGAAATTTTATCGCTTCTTTGCATGATCGTTTTGACCTTGGTTCTCTTGGTATAATACAACGTGCTAATTTTTTCCCACGTATTATAGCTATAAATGCTATAGCACATGACGAAACTAAACGTCAGAAGTTAATAGAGTTGTTGGTAGAAAGGAACCCAGGAAATACAGTAGCAGCAGCTACTACTGTAGTAGATCATTTAATTAATAAAAATCACAATAACTTAGAAGAGACAACAGAAGATGAAAAAGAGTTCGATGTAGCCGTGTCAAAAAAGAGGGTGAAGATGTTTGAAGCTTTAGACACTAAAACACTAGTAGATGAAGGTTTAGCAGAAACTGCCGATATAGCATTCTTTGAATACGTTAGAAAAACTACAAGGAGAGCAGAGTTTGAAAAAAGAGGCGGTACTAAAAAATTAGAAGAACTTGTTAATAAACTACCAAAAGATGAACAAGCTATTGCAAGAGAAGCTATAGATGCTCTTTTAGGCAGGATTAGTCCTATAAAGAATGATATGTGGAAAAAAGCAACAAGTTATGGGTTACTTCTTAACGTTGTGACGTTGCTGTCTATGGCTGTTTTTGCTTCTATACCAGACGCAGCAGGGCCTGTATTACGAGCTAGAGAGTTAAATATGTCTTCTATATCTAAAAATCTATATGCTGCGCTTACCGCTAAAGAAGCGGCGGAGTTCACAAAAAGTGTAGGATCTAATGCTGCAGAATCTATTACTTCTATGGCCCTACAAGCCGGGGAAGTGGAAGCAATGATGCCTAGCGCTAAGAAATGGTCAGATAATTGGTTTAGATGGACACAGTTAGAACGTTGGACAAGATTTACTCGTGTCTTTGCGGCGGGTATGGCTAGAGACTTTTTATTAAAACACGCAAAAAATGTGAAGGAAGGGGTACCAAATAGTGAGTCTGTTCTAAGGTCTATGAGATATCTAAGAGAATTAGGGGTCACAGGAGCTGACGTAGACGCATGGAATGGCGCAGATGTAATGGCCCATCCTAAAATTAAAACAGCTGTTGGTAGGTTTGTAGATGAAGCTATTGTAAGACCAAATGCAGCAGAAAGACCTATATGGGCTTCTGACCCACACTACGCTTTAGTATGGCAGCTTAAGTCTTTCTACTATGCGTACGGTAAAAATATAATAGGTGGGTTATTTAGAGAAGGTAAAGCTTTATATGGGGAAAAAGGTAATATACCTCAATCTGCTGTACCATTATTTATGGGGGCTGCCACTTTGATCCCTCTAACTATGTTAGGTTGGGACCTACGTGAAAGGTTTAAAATAGGATTAGCTTGGTTGCTTCCTGGTATAAGTCCAAATGACCCTGGTGTAGATTACAGGCAATCTCAATCTATGGGGAGTGGTGAATATTGGTTTGACGTAATGGATAGGTCTGGAGCGCTAGGCGCATACGCTTTGGCTATACCACTTTTTATGGAGGATAAAAGATACGGTAATCCTTTCTTTGTCCCTATTATGGGTCCTACAGCGGAAAAAGGGTGGGATTTAGTTTCTGGTAACTTCGATGCTACTGATTATATACCGTTGTACAGCCAGTTAAATACAAGCGCATTAACATACAGACAATAATTATTATATGGTAGAATAAATTATGGCATATTCAGACACAATTAAATTAGTAGTAGGGGACACTTTACCTCAGTTAAATTTTACCCTGAAAGATAGTAATGCGGCGGCCTCGGGCAAGACACTAGATGAAGAAGATAGTGCAACTTGGGCGACTGTTAACCTCTCAGGAGGCACTGTAAAGTTGCGTATAAGAGAAGTTGGCAAAACTACAGTCCTTAAAACTATTACCTTAACCCTTACAGATGCTACTAACGGCACATGTGCATGTACTTTCCCTTCTGGGACTTGGACTACCGCAGGTACTTTTGAAGGGGAAATAGAATATACAACCTCAGGAGGAGGAATCCAAACGGTACAAGATTTTGTAAAGTTTAGAGTTAGAGACGACTTCGATTAAAAATGGCTTTTAAGTCCATAGTATCGTACACCAACCTAAAAGGGGTTGTTGTTAAAATAAACCTAAAAGGCCAACTTACTTATTTAAACCTATCCGTAGCTAATCTATATTTAGATGCTGAAACCCTAGACAAATTCCTTGCTGATTCTTTATCTGCTACTGAAACCCTAGCTTTTACCTTATCTAATAGGATAGATGATGTTGTATATATAGGGGAAGATATAGCATTTACTGTATCTAAAACCTTTACAGATAGTTTCACCTTTTCAGAAACCATTGCAATAGAAAGAGACCTACAACGTGCTGCTTCCGACTCTCTTAGTTTTGCAGACGCTTCAGTTATATCCTTTGGTATGGGGCCTACAGAGACTGCTTCTGTTACAGAAGTCTTGTCTTACGCCCTGTCCGCCGCTTTGGCAGATGTGGCGTCTATAGCAGATAGCCCGGTTTTAGAGCCTAATTTAGGTAAATCTGATAGTATTAGTTTCTCCGACTCTTTAAGTAAAGCAGTTGCTTTTGCTAGATCCTTTACAGACGCAGTATCTTTAGATGATAGAGCTTCTGTATCAGACCCTCTACAAACAGATGTAAACCAAGATAAAACAAACGTTGTGAGCTTTGCAGATGTACTTTCTTATACTACAAGCAAGGCAAGAACAGATGTTTTCTCAATGTTAGATACCCCAGCTTTATCTTTCTCTAGGCCTATTACAGGTGGAGATACCGCTACTATGGCTGATGCTGCTACTTTTTCTAGTAGCCTAGCCAAAACTGAGAGTGTTACCCCTTCTGACACCTTTGCCTATTCTTCTGCCCTAGCTAAGACTGATAGCCTTAGTTTTGCAGATACTTTGGTTTATTCTCAGGCTTTATCTAAGACAGAAACTGTAACTATGGCAGAGGCACTAAGCTACTCTGCAGCTGTTGCAAAAACCGAATCCGCTACTATTGCAGAAAGTCTTGCACATAGTTTTGGTAAATCAGCACAAGATAGTGCTACAATAACAGAGTCGATAGCTATTCTTTCCGCAAATAGAAATAGCGTGTTGAATGCTTCGGCTTTAAATAGTAATACACTTAACTAGGAGAAATTATGTTAAAAGATGGCTTAAAATTAAAAGGTAAATTGTCAATTGCCCTTAATGGTGAGACTGTTCAAGAAGTTCCTAACTTGGTTGTTACTGCTGGAAAAAACTATGTAGCCGATCGTATGGTTAATAACTCTACAGTTATGACCCATATGGCTATAGGTACTGGGTCAACAGCGGCTGCCGCTGGTAATACGGCTCTTGGAAGTGAGGCTGCCCGTGGGGCCCTAACTTCTAGTACTGTTACCACCAACAGCGTCGCATACGTTGAGACGTTTGCTGCTGGTACTGGTACAGGTGCTATAACAGAAGCAGGATTATTCAATGCTTCTTCCGGTGGAACAATGCTATGTAGAACTGTGTTCAGTGTTGTCAACAAAGGTGCAAATGATGCAATGACAATTACTTGGACTGTTACTGTTTCTTAACAGGTAAAAGGAGGTTGGTTTGGCAATTGTTTTTAAGAACAATGCGACTACAACTCTATCGGGAGGCATTAATAGCTCTGTAACCAGTATTGGTGTTACAGATGGCTCAGTCTTTCCCACTTTAAGTAGCGGACAGTCGTTTTATGTAACGTTTGATGACGGGACAAACAATGAGGTAGTTAAAGTAACTGCCAGGAGTGGTAATACGCTCACAGTTGTCCGTGCTCAGGACAATACATCCGCACGCGCTTTTTCTACTGGCGATGCTTGTGATCTACGTTTAACAGCCAAAGTATTAGAAACCTTCCCACAATTTAACGGAAATTCCCAAACAGGTGTTATAGATATAACAGGGGTTAAGATTGATGGCTCTGAAGTCATTGATAGTTCAGGAGAATGGCAGGGTCCTGCCGGTGGTATAAAAGGAGCAACAGGAGCAGCTGGAGGAACTGGTCCAACAGGTCCTACGGGTCCTACAGGCCCAACGGGTCCAACGGGTCCAACAGGAGCAGGCGGTTCAACAGGTAGCGCAGGTGCCAAAGGGCAGAAAGGAGAAGTAGGAGCAACAGGTGGAACAGGACCTACGGGTCCAACAGGTCCTACAGGGTCTACAGGACCTACAGGCCCAACAGGTAGTGATGGTGATGACGGCTCAGACGGTGCCGCAGGTGCCAAAGGGCAGAAAGGAGAAGTAGGAGCAGGCGGTGCAACAGGTCCAACAGGTCCAACAGGACCAGGTGGCTCAACAGGCTCTGCGGGAGCAAAAGGTCAAAAAGGGGAAGTAGGAGCAACAGGCGGAACTGGTCCAACAGGGCCAACTGGATCAACTGGATCAGCCGGTGGCACAGGACCTACAGGAGCAAAAGGTCAAAAAGGTGAAGTGGGTGCAACAGGCCCAGGCGGTTCAACTGGAGGAACAGGTCCTACAGGCCCAACAGGTCCTACAGGGGCAACAGGAACTGGTATCACTATGGAAGGAAGTGTAGCGAATACACCATCTCTTCCTGGCAGTGGCAATACAAAAGGCGATGCTTATATAGTACAAGCCGATGATAGTTTACATAT
>Ga0209404_10002585_pt1 | contig 11066 bp, 5 predicted proteins | sample TroAtlMetagenome_2_FD_187447 | JGI IMG/M metagenome (GOLD analysis project Ga0209404, IMG submission 187447) | Marine eukaryotic phytoplankton communities from Atlantic Ocean - Tropical Atlantic ANT8 Metagenome (SPAdes) (version 2) | ecosystem: Environmental > Aquatic > Marine > Oceanic | place... | reverse complement strand
TCTTTAAAGTTTTTTTAGATAAACCCCTTCGGTCAAAAATATCTTTTAAGTCTCTATCCTTTAAACCTAAAGTTTCAGCAGCGTTCAATACTTGTTTCATATTTTGTTGAGTTTCAAATAAAGTTTTATTAGCAGTGAAAAATCTTTCAATAACTTCTTGTGGAGTTTTTCTCGTTCCACTTAATACTCCATACTTACCACTAGTAAAATTTTTTCTATCTTCTGATTGTTCTTTTTGAAATGCTCCTAGATAAAAACCTAGACTTCTTTCCGGATCTATTTTGATAGGTCTCATGCCAAATATACCCGCTACTTCCGGACCTATCTCAAAAATCTGTGCTCCTTTTCCAGGTTCACCTGTAACAGCTTTGGCAGTTCTTTCAAAAGGTTGCGTTGTAGGTAATAATGTTTTAGATAAATGTTGAAAGATAATATTATATTTTTCCATTTCGGGTGTACGTGGTCCATATAATTGATAGCCTTCTCTAGTCTCTCCACCTCTTGATACAATGTCCATAAATGCTTCTGTAAAAATAGATTCGGATATAAAAGGGGAAGCAGTTTGGGCAGCAGCATCTACCAATCCCTTAAAAAAACCTTTAGATAAAACTGCTTCATCTTCTATACCTTTTTGAATATTATATAAAACTGTTTGGAAGGGTCTTGTTAATGTATCGTACACATTATTTTTAGACCAATCTATGTAGTAATAATCATCTGTAACTGGATTTTTAAATAGGATTTTTTGTGAGTCCCGTGCCCAAGGTGCAACAAAGTAATTGATTGCATCAGCTTCATCGTTTGTTATACCAAATATTTTTTTAGAACCTTCTACTATACTGTAAGGTATCACACTGGTTGCAAAGGTCATGCCAGCTAATCTTTTCATACCAATACTTCTTGTAACAGGATCTTTTATTTCTTTTAAAGCTCGATTAAATACACCATACCCTGTTCTAAATATTTCAGAAGGCCAAGACATAAAATTACCAAAAGGTGATACTCTCATAGATCTTACAAATTGTCCTACTCTTGCATAATTAGGAACTGTATTCTTTACAATTTCAGCGACTTGCTCTTTTAAATCTCGAGGAATTGGTAATCCTTTTTTCGCGTATGCATTTCTAAGTCTTACTAATTCTACTTCATAATTATAAACTTTCCAAAAATCATCTTCAGCAACATATAAATCTTGCGCTACTCTTCCTGTTTTTTTAACCGCTTTACTAATTCCTTTACCTAAGTTTCTTAATAAAGGAAATAAAACACTATCAGTTGCAATATTACCTTGGCCAAATTTTACATCCTTCATTAGATTTCTAAGATCACCAAGTCGGACGTTTGTATTTACAATTCCTAATCTTAAATATTCTCTGTATTTAGCCATGGCCTCGGGCTGTCTCATCCCAACTTGAATAACTTTACGAGCTTCATTCATGGCTTCGGCAATTAATTTTGGACTCGTAAGTAAGGTTCCATTTGCTAGTGCAAATGCTCCAGAGCTTAAAAAATTTCTAATATGAGTAGGAATAGATAGTACAGTTTTTGCAAACTGGGCCCCAGCTTTTGGAGTTAACAACCCATATCTATAAGCAGCCGAAGCAGTTCTTCCCAGGAGTCCTTGTCCTTTTGCTTCACCTCTTAACCAATTTTGCATTTGACTCACACTTTCAAAACCCTCCGCAACATCTCTTGATGTATAAACATTTTCATCTGGAAAATATTTAATCATTCCTTCAGGTAGTTTTACAACGGGGGTGTTGGGACCAAACGCTTGTTTAGCTGCTAAAGGTGTCGCGTGAAAAAATCCTCTAGCACCGAAAGGTGTGTTAGCACCTACATTTCTCTTTATATTTTTATCTAAGTTTTGCATGGTTTGGAAAAGTTCTCCTCGTCTCGCGATGCCCGATAATCGTCCCACCGCTTCATATATAGAGTGACGAGCGTCTTCTACCTCACCAAATAATTCTCTAAAGGCTTTGCTACCTTTACCTATTATTTGAAATGATTGTGTTCCATCAGGTAAATTTTTTTCTAATGTTTGTGCAAATGTTTTAATATTATAAGGAGTATCAGCTCCCTTAGTTAAATTAACATATTCAAAAGTAGGAAGGGTATCTTTTTTAGGGTCCATTTTTCTCACACTGTCAACAATATCGTTTACATAACTTTCAGCCATTTGAGGTGAAATAGGTTGATTATTTTTTGCGGCATATCTTATAAAGATATTTTTTACTCGGTCTAAAGTATCTCTAGTTGGTTTATAAGCTTGTAAAAATCCAGCCTCTTTATTTTCGAATATTTCAAATGTATTTGCTAAAGTATCTTTTACTCTTTTTCCCAAAAGACCAGAAAATTCACCTTGTAAACCCATAGGTAAATCCTGAGCAGCTGGGGAGTTACTAGCTGTTTTTAATAATTCTATAAAATAACTTCTGCTATTTTTTATTCCTTTTAATATAGTTTCAATTCCTTCTTCTGTTGCACCATTTCTACTTAAATTATCAATAAGTTTAAATTGTAATCCTTCGTCTAATCCTCTTGTTAAATCTCCCTCAAATAAAAGATCATTTAAATCTTTAAATAATTCTCTTCTTTGTTTAGTATTGGCAGAGAATAAAAATTTTTTAGTATCAGGAAATATATTATTAATTTCTTTATCTATTCTTTTAACCTGTTCCATAGCATAATTCGTATCAACCATTTTACTAGCGGATTCTTGTTCTTTTGCCAAAGCTTGTCCAATTGGTTTTAGTCCTCTAAATCTAAATATTCCAGCGAACTTATCTAATTTTCTTTCAATAGAGTCATCACTATAAGCTAAAGCTTTACCTTTTTTCTTTAATAAGCTACCAATTCCTTTACTTAATCCATAAACAATAGGGGTAATTAATACAGACTCTGATCCAAATTTAGCTCTGTTTATTAATTTTCTTAAAGAATCTTCACTTCTATCTTCTCTTTCTCTGGTGTCTAATTGTGTTGGGCCCGCGCCAAAAGCATCTCCAATAGTTCCTAGCTGCTCGACATCCGCTACCATCGTCTCGCCTACCGCTCCACCGGCTACAACAGCTGCGAATTTTTGACGACCTGTTAACTTATTTAATTTGTCTGCGGATGCGGCTCCCGCTTTAACATTTTTACTAGTAACATTAAGATAGTTACCAGCTCTTTTTGCTTTCAATGCTTTATTGGCTAGTTTAAGTGCAACTTTAGCCCCTATAGTCCCTGGGATTCCTATTTGGACTAATGCTTCTGTTAATCTTCCAACAGCTCTTTCTTGTGCAACTTCTTCGAATGGATTTAACCAATCGAAAAATTCTTCCACATCAGCAGCTGTATTTGTATCTAAACCTAAATCAATTAACTCTGCGCCTAGAGATACCACTCCTTCAGGAACTTTTATAACTCCTGACACAATACCTGCTAGCCCAGCTGTTATGGCTGATCTTTTATTATTATCTTCTGCTTCCGGAGCTAAAGACTCTTCTTCTGTTTCGGTGATTGTTTCTACACTAGTACCCGACTTACGTTTGTCAAGAATATCTTGGAGACTTATAGTCTCTTCTTCCCCGGTTTCAACAAGGGGTGTTTGAGTAGCTCCCGCATCACGTTGTTTAAGAAGTTCTTCTAGACTTATAGCCATTTAATCTCCTTAATCCGATTTAATTACATTAAATCCGTAATCTACGTAAACAGTATCTGTCTCACCTGTTTCATCATTCCTATCTAAATAAAAATAAACAGCGCCTGCAGGCGAACCACTAAGTAAGGTATTGATTGCATATAAAACATTATTTCTAATTGCAGCTGGATTCTGGGCTAGATCATCATCAAATATATCTACTAAATTTATATCTAATGCGTCATCTCCTTCTAATCTTCCTGCGGCTACTATTTTTTCATGAATATCCCTGGATCTAATTCTATTGAGTTTTTCTACTTCTCTTTCAAGAACTTTTTTATCATAGGCTTCTTTTTGTTCAACTTCTCTCGTATCCCAGTACTCTGTAGGCATCTTTAATTCTGATGGCTCTTTATATATTTTATCAAAATATTCGGTACGAATAGTTTCGTCCTCTTGTATTTTTCCATTTCTAAAACGTATAATAGAGTCAAGTTCTTCCTTATTTAATGTGCCTAAATCTTTCCCTGGAAATAATACGTCGGCAAAATATTTAAAAGTTTTTATATCAGCAGTTTCTTGTTCATCACCAAACTCTTTTTTTTGGTTCTGTTTGTACATTCTTTCTTCATCCCTATCGTAGATTTTTACCGCTCTATTTAATTTAGCTTCTTGAATCGCCTGATCTCTCCCTCTTCTAGCAGCTGTCTCTTTTATTAAAGCCTCTGTTGGGTCACCTAAAGACCTGGCTATATTTTGTAGTAAACTACCACGTGTTTCATTTGCTAATGCAGGTCCAAATCTAGCTAAAAAATTAGTAAGTCTATTATCTTTTTGTGGTTTAAAATATTTGTCCATCAATATTCCAGACTCTTTCATAGCCTGTTCCATAGATGGTTTTCTTAATGTAGAGATGCCTTTTGAATCATTAGATTTTTGGTTTTTCTTCTGATTCTCAATTATTTCCTTCATTGTAAAATCTTCTGAGAAATCACCTACAAAAGGATCAATTTTAATTTTATCTATTAACTCCAAATCGTCAGTACCGGTGGAATATGTTCTTCTTTGAGTAAGACCACCTTTTCTAAACATAGGTCTTTTAAGAATACTATGCATTATTATCCTCCTTTAACCGCCCCATAAATTCCTCCAAGAGATGAACCTATAGATAGTGCTGTTTGTAGAGGGCTCATTTGAGGGGCTGACATCCCTGTTCCAATTGGTTGTTGAGGAGCTGTCATTCCACTTAAAGAACCTAAACCTGAAGAAAGATAACTTGCTCTTTCATACGGTTCATAAGCTTTTAATCTTTGAGCTTGTCTTTGTGAATCTTCTACAGCTTGCCTGTATGCAAGATCACTAGCTCCGGCTGCTTGTAAACCAGCCATTGTTTGACCAGCTAATGCCGGTTGTAAAGTAGCAAGTTGTGATTGTTGACCAAATGCTTGACCAGCTGCAGCTTGTGCTTGACCAAAACCTTGACCTAAAAGTTGTGCTTGAAGGGCTGCTCTATTTCTGTCGGACTCTGCTCCGTATTGTGCTCTTTCAACACCTTCTCTACCACCACCAAAAGCTCCTGCTGTAACTGCTCTATCAGCTATCCCTTTCATTCCTCTTTGTGATTGTAAATCATATTCGTCTAAAGTTACATCAATCACATCTTGTTGATATGGTGACATAAACTGTTGGTAGGCCTGAGGTCCTGAGAATTGACCGGCCTGTTGTAAGTAAGGTTCAAACCCCATTACACCTGTACCTGCTCCAACACTTGTAACTCCACCCGTTTGTGGATCAAATTGAACTGCACCTAAACCTGCTTGTCTAGCTAGTTCTTGTTGAGCAGCTTGTGAAAATTGTGATTGTCTCTGAACTTCTGGAGCAAATTTACTTGTGTCTGTAGGAGTTTTTACTAAGTTCTGTAATCCACCTATATAACCTTTTTGCGCTGCTTCTAAAGCTGGTGATGTTCCCTGTTGTATTGCCATTATGTTACCTGACCCTCTAATTGTTTCATTTGATCATATAATATTTGAGCACCTTTATTGACGCTTCCGCCTCCAGCTGCTCTTACTGCATCTGCAGTCCAAACAAATTCATTATTTGATAACATCGCCGGGATGTCATCAGCTTTTTCTTTTACTCCAACCGGAGGAATAAATCCACCAGTTTCTCTTAAATCTAATTCTTCAACACCGACTGAATTTTCTCTAACAGGTAAGTTTCCCATGATGCCCGCTGCTTGAGCCGTCTCTCCACCTCCATATAATCTAGCTCTTCCGCCTTTAGCCATTCTAATTCCATGCCAGTCTGTTGATTCAAAAAATTTTTGAAAATCATTTCCATAACCACCTTGAATATCATCTGGTAAAACTTTCCAAATTCTCATTGCTCTATCTATTCCCCAAGTGCCTTCTCCTGTAAGATAAGCCGTTTCTCCTTCAATCTCTTCCATTTGATCTGTAGGTCGTGGCTCCATATCTGGTGATCCTATTGAATACCCAATCCTTCCGCCCTGAGCGGCCATCTGTATACCTTGTGCACCTTGACTCATTAATTTTTCAACATCCACCCCTTGCGCTGTAAGAGTTTTTATTAATCCTTGTAATTCCATTTTTTCTTCATCTGATAAAGGTATATTTTCTCTAATTTTTTCAAGAAGTTCTAAAACACGGTTATATTCTCCACCGGCCATGCGTTGATCACCTTCATAAGTAATATCCTGTGCACCAGCATCTAAACTTTTTACACCCAAAGGTTTTATTGGCTTAGGTGCCCATGGGTTAACAGGTTTAGTTGGATCGTCTGGTAATGGAGCTCCATTTCCACCTAATGCAAGACTAACTCTACCACCTTTATTATAGTCTTCATACTCAGGTGTGTTCAGTTCTACAAACTGTTGAATCTCTTCAGCAGTATACGGATTAGCTTCCGGATCTCTTCTAAAATCTATTGGTCCATACTGGTTTAAATAGCTACTTACATCTTGTCCACGTCTTCTCATATAATCTTTGTATTGTTTAAGAGCTGGATCCTCAGGTATATCATCAGGGAAATATTTTTCTTTTATCCAAGTACCTAACATTGCCATTGGTATTGTTTTCTTAGGGTCTGAAAAAATATCCCAGATTCCCCCTTTTTTATCTTTATCTCCTAATCCTAATTCTTCTTTGATTTTTTTTTCTGCCTTTTTTCGGTAATCACCTTGTTGTACTTTTTCTAAAACAGTGTCTTTTAAATTTGTTCCTCCTGTTTTTAGTGCTTCATAAGCATCTATACCAAAATCTTTTATACCACCTAATCCTTCATAGCTTCCTTCTATTCCTGGGATTTTAGATGTTAAAGGACTAGCCATTGTCCCAAACGCAAGAGTACCTAAACCTTGTTTAAGTGCATCGCTCATACTTCCACGTTGGTCAAACCTACCAAGACCTCTCATTAAAGCAGCGGTCCCTTGTTGACCAGGTATCATAGCCACGAACGGCGCAGCTTTAACTGCTACGTCCGCTAGTTCATTAGGTATAAGATTACGAATTGCTTTTTTAGCAGCTGATCCGCTTTTTAATTCATTAGGAATTAAATCATCTTTTATTTTGCTTAATAGTCCCATTAATTTTTTAACACTTCCTTCCCATTTTCAACTTGTTCTTGAGGTTCCTCTTTAACTTCTTTTTCTTTATTTTTTAAATGTTCCTTCATTTTAATATATTGTCTTAAAGCATAATGATGAATAAAATTACCATCTATTTTGCCGGCATCAAAATCTAAATGACACCATAAATCTTCTCCCGCTTTTTTTATTGTTTGAAAGAATTGATAAAAAGACCCTTTAAAATAATCTGGGTCCCCTACTTTTGGATTAGTAAAATAAAAAGGTTGCTCAGTGTCGACAGTTTTACCATCTTCTGTTTTATTTGATAAAAATATTTTATCAAAAACAGAATTATTCTCTTCTAAAACTTTTCTATTAACTTTAAAAAAACCTGGAGATAGAGAATTAACTTTAATTAAATTCGGCTCACCTTCCATAGTTTCATAAGCATCTATATCAAACTCTATAGAGAGTTCTGGAACTTGCTGAAAAACAGGGGTTTTATATGAACCACTCATTACTCTTTTGTCTTCATATTTAATTATCATATCTTTAAGATTGGTAGGATTAAATACAATATCTGAGTCAAGAAAGACAAAATCTGTAATCTCCTCCTCTTCTAAAAACTTATTAATAGCATTATTTAAATTAAATTGAAGATAATTACCTTTTTCCAAAAAAATATGGCCTACTTCCACTTCTTCTTTGTTAAGTAGCTTAGTGCACTGTAGTAAAGAAGTGACGCATTTTCCCTCTAGTTTTAGTTGGTCTTGACAAATTGTGATGATGACTATTTTTCTCATTTTTCTCCTAGTTTATATTGATAGCATTATAATTAAATGTTCTCAATGGTTTATTTGAAGAAAGAATGTATGGTGGTTTCAGCATGTTCATTCTTTCATATTTAATATAATAAGCCCTATTAAATAAGGGCTTACCATAAAATTCTATACTAAAATTAATTTTTAGATTTTAATTTTTCGATCTCTTCTTGTTGCTCTTTCAGAGCTTGGACAAGAATTGGTAATAATTTACCATAAGCTGCTTCTAAAGCCTTTGGATTAGACTTATAAACAATATCTAAGTGATCTTCGATACCATGTTTGCTTTGAGCTTCGTCTAAATCTTGAGCTAAGAATCCCATATCATGTTTTCTACCACTTATTCCGTCTCTTCTATTCCAATCAAATTTAACTGGTTTAAGATCTTTAATAAATGCACTAGCATTTGATAAAGGTTCAATATTCTCTTTATCTCTAGCATCAGATAGAGCAGTAATAGATGTAACTTGACATCTTAAAGTTGCAATACTTGCGTTACCTAACGTAATTTCATTAGTAGCAGAAATACTTGAAGCTGCTGCTTGATAACCTATTACAACTGTATTAGCAAGAACTGGTCTACTTAAACCATTGTTTACGTCATAACCTATGAAAACGTTTTCTTTAGTATCAGTATCAGCGCCTACTGTTCCAAAAGAAGCGCCACTAGCAGGTTTCCCGATACAAATGTTCTTGTTCATACGAGCTACTGTAGTTGCAGAATTCCCCCCATATGATTCAAATTGCCTTCCTAATATAAGATTGTTGTCACCAAATTCTATCTTGTTGTACATACCAAACATCAAATTGTATTCAGAATCTTTTAAATTATGCCCATCCTCATATCTAGTTATTACATTGTTTTCGACACCAACCATGATACACTTCTCTCTCTCTAGTCTTACGCTTTTCTTATCACTAGCGTAGTCATAATTGTTCAGGGTTGCACTAGCGTTTGAGTCTCCTATAATGACACAATCTTCCCATCCTATCTTAGGAGTTTGTGCGGCAGTAGGTTGAGTACCCTGCCAGCCCCATACATTATTTATATTCTCGTACCCTACTATAGTCGTCGATTCCATGTCATGCATAAACACTGTGGTTTTGTCCGCTTCGGAAAGAATTTGATTTGGATTTGCTCCTAGGTTGTTTTTACCTATCCATGTATTAAACTTTAATTGGGGTCCATACCCAGCATTAGCTCGAACTTTGTACTGACCGTTAGCATTACCAAATATTGTGTTACCTCTCATCTCTCTAATCATAGAGTAACCAGCGGCAGCATTAACATAATCTAAATTATCTTCTAACACACTTCCACTATTACTGGTTCCGACAATTGTGTTGTTGGAAATATACATTGTATAACTACCATTCGCCAGTCCTGTGGGCATTGTACCAGCTCCCTCAAAGTTATAAGCACCTATAAAGACTTGTCCTCTTCTAGTTGATTCCTCACTGAATCTATTATAAGTCGGTATAGGAGAGTATCCAGAACCTGTGCTACCAGGAGTATTTACTCCTTCAGTGTAACCAGCTCCAAACATATCATGACCAATTACAATAGAGTCAGCTAGTCCTCGCATATTATCTAACATACATGATTCATAACGAGCAAATTTATAGTTTAAACCTGAGTTATAAGTATTATTCGGTTGGGAAGGTTTCATGTTAGGTGTTACAAGAGTAATGTTCCCTTGGAAATTAGTATTTGACATGTTGGTCTCGCCATCCAAATTGGGTGCTGTATATGGCACCTGAGCTGGTGTCAATTGGTATACTGTAGATTGATTTACTCCTAATTGAAAATTAGGTGCCCCTCTTTGTGGAAATACTAGTTTTTGAATAGTACCTGCACCAGGATCATTGATTGGAGTAGTATTAGCACTCCAGTTGATATTTGAACTAGAAATTTTTCCGTATGTTGTCATAAAATTTTTCTCCTTAAAAGTTGTTTTTTATTTAGTTTTTACCCTCTTGTCAATGCCTTAATTAAGCATTTTTTAGTTGATCTATTTCTTTTTTTAAATCTTTAATAGCTTGAACTAAAATTGGTATAAGTTTTCCTTGTGAAGCTTCTAATTTATCTGGATTAGCTTTTAAAACTAATTGTAAATTATCTTCAATTCCATGTTTTTGTTGAACTTCATCTAAATCTTGGGCAATAAATCCAACATCTTTAATATCTTTCTTAGCACCATCTCTAGTGTCCCATTCAAAAGTAACCGGTTTTAAATCATCAATAAAGTCTAAACCTACTTTTAAATCTTCTATATTTTTCTTGTCTCTAGCGTCTGATAGAGCTGTAATAGATGTAACTTGACATCTTAAAGTTGCAACAGAACTATCACCTAACGTAATTTCATTAGTAGCACTAGTAGTACTAGGTTCTGCATTATAACCAAGACAAGTTATGTTAGTACAACCTGCCGAAGCTGAACTACCTGCGCTTTGACCAACAGCAGTATTATTGGTATGAGAAGCACCATTCCCTAGAGCGCCTTCGCCAACTGCTACATTCCTATCACCTGTACTACTAAATAAAGCTGAACTTCCAAGAGCAACGTTTTGGCCTCCCGAAACATTAGCTTGTAGAGCTGTAGTCCCTAGAGCTGTATTATTTGAACCACTTGTAACTACTTTTAGAGCATCAGCTCCTACGGCTGTATTGTTTTGAACATCCATTGCAGCGCTCATAGCATCATGACCAATTGCGACAGCGTATCTACCATTTACAGTAACATTTGATAATGCTCCTGTTCCTAATGCGACGTTTTCAGTTCCTATTGGATAAGAACCATTCAGTTTAATTAGATTAGTTCCGATTGTAAAATCGGCTGAACCCGCAAATGCTCCCGCATTATTATATTGAATTTGTGTAGTAGCTCCTCCTGGAGTTCCACCACCTGCCGCAGCTTGAAAAGAAGGATCCGCTCCTGCTCCGTTGGAAGTTAAAACATGTCCTGAGCTTCCTTCAGCAATAGCAGTAAAACCTCCTGAGCCATCGCTGACTTGAGTTTTACCAGTACTA
>Ga0209404_10002583_pt1 | contig 11070 bp, 4 predicted proteins | sample TroAtlMetagenome_2_FD_187447 | JGI IMG/M metagenome (GOLD analysis project Ga0209404, IMG submission 187447) | Marine eukaryotic phytoplankton communities from Atlantic Ocean - Tropical Atlantic ANT8 Metagenome (SPAdes) (version 2) | ecosystem: Environmental > Aquatic > Marine > Oceanic | place... | reverse complement strand
TTTGGTGATTTCATAAATGCTATCATCATACTCTGTAGCTTTTACCGTAACCGTACAATTTGCATTAAAATTTAAGTTATTAATTCTAAAGAGTTTGTTAGACCACCCAAAAGAATCGTAGTTCATACTTATAACTTGTCCTACCTTTAATAATAAACCTCTTGGGCCGATAGTAAAATTGATTTCTTTTGAGAATCGAGTTTGGAATAATTCTTTTTCTACTCCAATTCTACCATTATAATAATTAGTTATACCTGTAAAAGGAAAGTTTCCTGTTTTAGGTATGTCTCTATCTGCTTTTAAAAAGTCAGAGTTAAAGAAAGTTATACTTCTTGAACCCCAATTATTTTGAGGATCAGCTACACTGGACTTAATAGTATTTTTACCTTTCTTTTGTGAATCATCTTTTAAAGTTAATTTTCCTATTATATCTGAATTTTCTATATAATACGGATTAATATTCTCTTGAGATGCATTAAGAGTTATTGTAGGGGCAGCCTCTTGAGTTTCTACATCAAGTACATACTTACCATTTTCATATGATAATATCCCATTAAAATGAGACAATAAACTATTAACATTTTCAAACTGAGATTTGCCTGTGTCTAATATAAAACAGGTTTGGTGCCTAGTTACTTCAGCTTGGTGATTTCTTTCCCAACCATAGTATCTCCAATATTTTACAAAGTCAGAATCATATAAAGCATATTCAACTGGATTACCTTTACCTTTTAACATTTTAATAGTAGAAGGCCCGCTTCCAGAAGCTTTATGTAGTGTTAAATCTGCGTTATCACCATCACCGTCAGTATATATACCTACAAAAGTCATGCCATCAGTAGTTCCACCATGCGTAGGCTCAATAGCCGAAGTATTAGTAACAGTAGTTCCTGCTCTATAATAACGGCCTGCAGTTGTATATATTAAATCCCCTTCTTGGTAATCGCCATAGGTAGAGTATGCTTTTGTAAATTTATTGATTACATCTGTAAGAGTAATAATATGATTGGTTGTATCAACTTTTGTAACTTTACCTTGAGCTACTATAGTTCCACTATTAGAGTCTCCTCCAGTTTTTAATTCGTAAATATCATTTACAGCTATGCTACTAGCGCTTTCTAATTTAATTTCTATATCTGATCTTGAGTCACAAAGTTTTGCGGAAGCTATAAAACTATTAATGTCTATATCTGCATCTTCTAACCCTTTACCATATCTGTTATTTCTAAGATAGTCTAAAGTTTGAATTGCAGGGTTTATAGAAGCTCTCTTATCTGCTCCTCTCCCTGTTATTGTAAATTTATGAGAATTTGTAGGGGGTGTATAAAAAGGAGTTACAAGAGTTACTACATTAGTAGTTGTATTAAAAGCTTCAATTTCTCTTTCTTCCCCTGTAGTAGTATTTTGTAGCATACAGCCACGACCTGGGTAGGTACGAGAAGTCCCAGTTAAATCATCTTTAGTAAAAGTACTAACTAACTCTTTTGTATCTGAAAGATCTGCTACTGCTGAAACATTTGAAAGGTCAAGTTGTTTTCCAAGCCTAACTTTAACATGGTCATTAAAATTAGTTAATGCAGTACTTGTTAAACCAATAAGTCCTGCTGTAAAGGTTACTGCATTACCTGACCAAGTTCCTGGTATAAGGCCGTGTTCTAAGTCTGGAAGATCTGACCAGTCATCAGAATAAAACTGATATACATTATTATCTACAGAATTTCCTAAAGCTGTTGCGTCTGATCCTGAAAATGTTGCTGTTAAGTCGCCCGTACTAGTATTTACTGACCAAGTAGGAGTTTTAAATTCATTTGGAAAAGTTTGATCCGTACATAAGGTATGATTCCATGTTATCATATACCAATAATTATTGCTACTATCAACCATTCTTAAGTAGGTTCTAGCTGGAGAACCGTTTGTAATTGCAAGTGATGGTGTTTGATTTAATCTAAATCTATATTCTGAAACTCCTCTGTTTGTTTCAAAAAGCCACTTATCCATGATTTTAAATTGACCACTATAACTTCCAGAAGTATCTGTAGTCCAACTTGACCCATTTGTACTATACTGTACTGTTACTAAGTCTCCTGGTATAAAATCAGTATGGTCATTGGACGTACCAAGTACCGCATCTTCAGCATATGTATTGTCATAGTTAAAACAATCTAGTACTGACCCTCTTACAACGTATTCTATTTCTGGTATTTCTGTGGATTCTGCTCCAATATTAAACCTATTAGCTGTATAAGCTGTGTCTAATAATCTATGGTTTGAACTCCAGTAAGGGTCTGTTCCAGTATAGTAATCTGTTTGTCTTTTATAACCACCTCTATCTGCTTGTGCTCTTGCTCCATTACCATTACCTCCAGAAATTGTTACCACTACATTATCAGCAGCAGTATATCCTGAACCTGGGTTTGTTACTCTTATTGATCCAACTTTTACTAAGTCTCCATCATCATTTTTAGTACGAGTAGCTGTTGCTGTTGCTGTAGTCCCGCCACCGCTAGGGCCTGAAATTGTTACTGTTGGATTTGAAGTGTACCCTGTTCCTCCATTAGTAACTCTAACTCCTTCTATTCCATCAGTTACTTTGGCAGGATTATATAGCATAGAAGATGCAAGTTGGTTAGGTCTACCTTGGAATACAGATTGGTCTATTGGATAGGGTTGGTAAATTGACCAACTTTCTCTGTGCCCTACACCTACTCTTCCTGTTATTAAACCTTGTTGCATTGCAAAATCATTTACAACACTTGTTTGCCACGCTCCCCACGGCCCGCCGCCAGGTGGAAGTTTATGATTTAAAGTAACTGTTTGACCACCATCTACTCTTATAGTTACTCTACTTTGTAAATCTATTTCCTCATCAAGGATTTCTCCTTGTCTTCCATTTAAAGTATCTCCATAGGACATTCTTCCATAACATTGTAATTGAGTATTGTCTAGATCTTGTCCGTTAGGCCCTCTTACGTCATGGTCATTATCATCAGTACATATTAAAGGAATATCATCTATATAAATATTGTATATACCATGAATTTCTCCCTCACATATAGCATCTGCTGTATAAACAATTTGTGAATTGTGATTTAAAGTGTCTGCGAATATTGGATTTCCATTAATTCTTTGCACACCATAAACTACAGGAAGATATCTTCCTTGTAAGTGAATATTTAAGTCTACTTCATTTTGTACATCTACTTGGTATTCTTCTTGATAATATTTTTTACCCCCAAATAAGCCTGAAAGTCCGCCTCTTCTTTTAGACCTCATTCTATAACGAGTTTCTTGAGTTTTATAATTAGCAATAGCACTTAAAGAACTTTCTGCGTGTAAAAAGCCCAAGTCACTTCCGTACTCATTTCTTATTGGTTGTGAGTCACTTGGTTGCCCGTCTGGGCCTATGTTCCTATGTATTTCATCAGTAGTTAATCTTCCACCAACTTGATTCCAATCCCCCCAATGACTAGTAAGGCCCCATTTAACTTTTACTCCTTTCTCAGTTTCATCTATACCTACATTTTGAATTACACCTTTAAATATTCTAATAGCCTCATTACCCCAAATTGTTCCTGTTTCAGGGTCTATAAATACTTTATCAATTATTACACTTCTATTTACAAAGCTAGGGTTTGCTGCTGAGGTTCCCTCTACTGTTATGCCTCTGTCTTGTAAAGGTGCAGTAAGTTCGTCAGACTCAAGGTTTATTGAAAAAGTTTGACTCAGAGTAGAGCCAGGAAAAGAACTTACAATATCTGGGGAAGTACCAATAACTGCTAAGTTTAAAACAGTATTATTTGAAGTAAAACTAGAAATTCTATAAGTTAAAGTAGTATTACTATAAGTAAAAGATATTTCGTCTCCTTCTTTGAAACCTCTTTCAGTAAAGTCTAAAGGGTGTCCTTCATACGTTGTAGAGGTAGGAGTAAATACTCCACTAGTAGATATACTTCCAGCTAAAGATATAGCGGGTTTTATATCTTCACCCGCTAAGACTAGCGACATTGCACTGGCACGAGCTTGTGTAGTTTCCGAGTAATTACCTACACTAAGAATTCTATTTGCATAGTAGGTGTTTCCACCATAAACAATATCATGACTTCCATCTGTATAGTAAGCATACCTACTGTCATCTGTAGGATAAGTTCCGTCAACTTTCTTTGAGAAAGGACGCTCAAATTTTACTAGATGTGCATAAACAAAATCTTCGTTTGAGAGAAGATTTGTTCGAATGGTACTATTTATTGTTTTTTCTGTCGACATTATGGTTGAGCTTCGATTAAGCTTAGATTAAATTGGTATAAATTGTTTGTTCCAAGAGAGTACGAAACCGTATCTCCATTTTGTATAACTCTAAAAGTCGGATTAGTAGTAACTAAAGGTACATCATCAGCTACTGCTTTTTCTATAGAAGGAGTTACATAGTAGTATCTCTCGTCTGTTGCAGGTTGTAATCCAGATATATAATCAGTATTGTTTGTTACACTCGTAACTCTGTATACTTTTTTATGGTTTGAATTATTTGAATCATTAAAAGTAAACACATCTCCAGGTCTCATACTTCCTGTAGTTGCATGCCCATGATTATCTGCTTTAAAATAAGGTGCCCCTGCTACAATTGCTGTGTCTACAGTTAATTGAGTTCCGCTAGCACAGTTTAGTGCTGTTCTTGGAGAAGCATATTGAGGTAGTACTACTTCAAAAGGTTTTAGTCTTCCTCTTTTTTCCATAAGAAAATTAAAGACAGGTTCAAATTGTTCTCGAGTCATAGGATTATAAGTAATATCTATTTTCCATCTATGTCCTACTATTGAACGAGAAGTTACTCGTCCACTATTTGTAACACTTACTGCAGTTGGTTGTACAGAATCTAGTTTTACAGATGCAAAGCCTGGCCCAGTTGTTCCTGAACCCCCTGCTCCTGTTTCTGCTATTGAATAGTTAGGATCTGGTAGTCTATTTGAATGTGTTATAACTCCCATTATACTTTACTCCACGAAGCCCCAGTTAGGTTTCCTACCACATCAGTGTCTACTTCTTCTAAGAATCCTGTTCCATATCCGTTTGCTGCCCCTCTTATCATTCCTATTATATTTCCTCTTTGTCTTTCTAGTACTGATTCTACTCCTTCTGCGTCTATCGCATTGATAGTAAAGTTTACATTGTGCTCGCCTGTTCCTCTCATTGGCAACACATCTACTGGTTGTGTAGGTGTTACTACTTCTGGGCCTTGTTCTCCTACAATTATTCCTTCTCCTTGATAAGCATAGTTTCTCATTCCATATGCTCCACCAGTTGGTCTGAAGTCGTTTGCGTTTGATCCTACCCCTCTTTGCCCTCTCATGTATGCAAGCTCTCCACCTGAAACTCCTCTTGATACATCTACTTTATTGTCTCTTTTCCCTATAGATAAAGCTTGTGGCTTAGGAGCGTCAATGCTTCCGCCACCACCTTGATAAGAAGTTTTTGCAATCATAGCTAAACTTGCTGCTCCCATTGCTCCAATAATAGCTGCTTGTGCGACAGCTAAAGACATTGAGAATAATGGATCTTTTACTCCTGCAAAGACACCAATCATACCTGCAGCAGTACTTGCTACAGTTTGAGCCATTTTCATTTTCTTATCTTGTTCAAAAGCCTTTTTCTTCATGGCTTCTTTTTTCTTTTCCATAGCTTTTATTTTATTAATAGACTCTGAAGACTTACCGTCTCTTTTCTTTTCAGCTTCTATTTGTTTATCTACTACAGCGATAGCGGCTCTTGATTGTGCTGCCATCATATTATTAATTTGACCTAGTGCTTGTGCTGCAAACTCAAATCCAGCTGCTACTTTCTCTCCAAAGGTTGCTGCATTATCTCCAGTTGCAGATAATACGCTATCTAACGTAGAGTAAGCATCAATGATTGCTAATCCACCTTGTACAACGGCTGCGGTTGCTTCTCCTTCAGGACCAAGCTTTTTCATATCCTCAGCTAATTTATTAGTTGTTTCTCTCAAAGCAGTCATTTGAACTAGTCGTGCTCCTTGCTTTTTCTCGTCATCACTAAGTTTTTCATTACCTGAAATAGCGGCTATAGCATCATTTGTGGCAGCTATTCCGCTACTTATTCCACCTTTAAACCCTGAACTAACAGCATTTGAAACCGCTACTACAAGTACTTCATCGGCAGTTTCTAGAGTTTTATTTAAAGCTTCTCTTGTTGTTGTTTGAGCATTATCTAAAGTAGCAAATAATCCTGTAGCTTCTTGTTTTACTTTACCATCATCTCCTACTATTCTTCTTTGTCCAAAATCCTCATTAGCTTGTTTTGCTAATACTTCTAATTTTACTTGCTGTATTGTCATTTCATAGTCAAGCATAGCCATTTTTAATGTAACTTCTTCTTTTGTTATATTATATGCATCTATAGCTGCTTGTACTGAAAGCTTAGCCTCTGCTTGAGGAGTTAATTTTGTTGAGCCTGTCATCATAGCTTGAGCTATTTGAGCAGTAAGTTTTGCTTCAGTTTGTAATGCTGTATTTAACTGTTTTTTTGCTTGAACCTGAGCTTGTGCTGCTTTTGTTATCTGTATATTAGCTCTTTCAGATTCTGTAAGGCTAGCTACTTCTTCTGCCATTCTAGCTGATATTGCAGCATGATGGTCTGCTTGTGCACCATAGAACTCCGTAAGAGTCATACCTGTACCAACAAGTGCTGCTTCTTTTTCTGCCTCAGTTTCAAGACCTGCTATCTTTTGCCCCATTGCATCTAAATCTTTTTCATCCATTTGCTTATTTCGAAGTCTATTAGCAAGAGCTAAGTTTGCAGCATTTAGATTAACTTGGGCAAGTTCTGTCTGTTTTTTAGCTTGGTCTTTAAATAGCTTATCATTAATAGTACCAACTTCACCAAACTTTTTAATTAAGTCATTAAGTGCTTTTTGGTCTGTTTTAAGTGTGATCAAAGTCTTTTGGTAAGCTTTTACTTCCTGTTCGGCTTTTCTCCACACTTTTAATGCAGCGTCTCCGCCTTTTGCAAGTATCTCCTTCTCTTTATCTGTAAATAAACTTGCAAGAGGGTTCTGGTCATTAGTTCCTAAATCTTTTGCAAAAGCTTCATTAAAGGTATCTATATCATCTTTAGTTGTAATTAATTTATCGCTAAGTTGACTGAAGGAAGCCGACATCTCATCGATTTTAGTAGTAGTTACAAAGGTTGCTGAAAATTTCCCCATAGATTCTCTCGCACCTTCCAAAGCACTAGAGAGTCCTTGAACTTGGTCGTCATACTTAGACATAGGCCCTGAAGCTACTCCGTCAATTACTAGATTTGCGTCTTCTATACTATCTCGTAGATCATTAGTATCTCCTGAAAGCTTCCTCTGAGCCTGACTAGTCTTGAGGGTAGCTACAGCAAGGTCTCCTGCTGAGTTTGCTGCTGCTCGATGGGCTTCCGGTAGGGCTTCTAGTCTTGCTTGGGCTACACGCTCAAATGCATCTGCTTTAGCAGGATCAATATTTCTCCACTTCTCTGCTAGTTCTCTTGCTTTTGCTACGCTGTTTATTGCGGCTATTTGATTTCTACTTAGTTTCGTGTCCTCATTATGGATTTCTTCCATTATTTTTTTGTGTTTTTCTTCTTCTGCGATTTGTGCCTTAGTTGCTGCAATAAACTCATCAGATCCATCTAACTGAGCTGCGAACATGTTTACAAGGTCTTCTTCCCCTGCTCGTATGGAGCCTGCAAGGCTTTCTGCAGCGCCTTCTACTATCGCTAGATTTGCATTTGCTTGTACTCCCCAATTACCGAAACTAATAAATCCTATGAAAGAATCCCACCCTACAGCAAGATCGGAACCTTCTCTTAGGAAGTTATCTAAATTATCTCCTACGTCTTTGACTCTGGTAGCAACATCTTGTAAACCTTTTGAAAAAGCTGCGGCGGCTTTTGCTTGTTCTGTAAATCCTAATTCTCCGCTTTTCATTTGATCGGTTTGAGATTTCATTCTTTCACCAAGTTTATCTGTAACTTGATTAAGTTTATCAATAGATTCAGTAGCAGCTTTTGATTCTTCCGACATAAAACCAAGCCATTTAGCAAACCCAATAAGAAGAGGCATTACCATACCAATTATCATCATAATCGGTCCAAGAGACATCATAAGACCTTGTGCTCCAACAGCCGCTATACCAAAGCCTCCTCGTAAAGCAAACATTCCCTTGTTTAGACCTTTAAACTTTTTCTTAGTTCCATCGGCTTGCTTTTCACCATTCTTTAATTTATCTTTTAACTCGTCCCAGGCGGCCCCCATTCCTTTTGTCTCTGCAGTACCTGTAACACTAGCAAGAGCTCCCGTTGTCATAGCCCTTTGATCTAAACTTTGCTGTCTTTTGTCCGCTACTGTGCCAGGATCCGAAACGGTTTTTGCTTTTCCTTCTCTTGTTCTTAAATCAGTAATTTCTTTTTCTATCGCCAGCTCTCTTTTAAGTGCTGCAAGTTCTTCATCATATCCTTCTATTTGTTGTCTCTGTCTCAGTCCTTGTTTCTTTTCTAAATCTTCAATACGTTTTTTTACTTTTTCTAACCTTTCTTCGCCTTTTATTTCTTTATTTTGCAAATCTGCCTCGAGTTTTGAAGAGGCCTTTTTTCCACCAACTTTTAGTGATAAAGGTGTTCTAGCTCTATTTATTTTTTGTTGAGCTTTTAATGCGCTTTTTACCTTTTTATTATCTTCTGCGATTTGTGCTTTTGTAGTATCTGATATACCCTTTGAGTATTCTTTAGCGTTATCAGCTGCTTTTTTTGCACTTTCAGCTAAGCCTTGGTTAAACTGACCAATAGCAGGAACTGCCATTCTAAGTAATGAAAACACAACTGCTCCAAAAACAAGTGTAAGTAACCCTTTAGATTCTGCTAAAAACCCTATGAGTGGGCCAAAAGCTTTGTTTACCATACTGAGTGCAGATTGTGCAACATCAGATAGTGCTGCAGCGATTTTTACATAAGGATCTGGTTTGACTTCTTCAGCGTATGCTTGGAACTTTCTAGTACCTTGATCAAGTATTTCATTTAAGAAACCCTGCCTTTTTTCAGCTTGAGAAAGAGCTGAAGCACTTTTACCAAGTTGTCTAGCATATTTTTCTGCGGCTTCGTCTACACGAACAAAAAGACCAATTTCATCTAGTATTTCTGGTTCTAGTTTGATAGCACCACGAAATATCCTGTCCATAGCATCAGGCAGGTCTCGACCTAAGGAAAGAGCCGCTCCTTTTGCTACTTGGGTTAATCCTTCAATTTCTTTAACATTTAGCCCGGCACTAGTTGCTAGTGATACTTGTCGGAATGATTGTGCTAAATCAATAGCGCCCCCTGAGGCTTCTCTCATATCCATAGCTAATGTTTTGATATATGTTCCACCTGTGGTACTCAATATTTCCATTGATTTAGTTAAGGTGTCAATTTGCGCAGACCTCGAAAGAACTCCGAAAGCTGCTGTTAAGGCAAATACGTTAGCGGCTAGTAATGCGTATGCACGAACTAGCCCGCCTGATCCGCCTCCTCCGTCAATGCCTTGTTGCATTTTAGAGAAATTTTTTGTAGAATTGGAAGATATTTGGGCAGCACCTTTTTCTCGGCGATGGTATGCATCACGAGATTTCGTAAGTTTTTTAGTACTTTTATCTGCACTATCAGAAGATTTTGCTAGTTTATCAGTTTGTTGTTGTACAACCTTAACTCCCTTAGCACTAGCGTGTATCTCAAATATTACCTTTCCGTCTGCCATTTATTTTCTTTTTATCTTATCGTATTCAGCTTTTAGCTGACGCTGTGACTCATTTACTGTTTCATTCTCTAGAAACAGGAGTAATTCCATTATCCAATCTTGTTGGTAGTTTTTAATATCGTAAAGTTTGAAGAGTATCTCTCTATTAGAAAAATCTTTTCCTATATATCCAATCTCTGGGTATACTTTACTCCCCATCGAATGAAATATATTTAAGGCATCTATTACAGAATCTGGAAAGTCCACCAAATCTGGAGGACATCTTTCCCAGTCTATTTCTTCGCCAGTCTGCTCTACCATTCGCAGATACTGGTCTTTAGTCATGCCTATTTTATCATTCTGTAGGTATACTTTCAGGCGTTCCTTTATCGTTTCCTTTGAAGTTAGTACGAAAGTTTTCTAAATCGAAGACTACCTCGTTGAGCCAATTATCGAATTCGCTTGAATTTTCTACTAATAGAAGCGCGTTTTCTTCTGTATATTCTAACTCTGTTTCAGGGTTTTGCCCTTTTAAATCAACTAGTAGTAGGTCTTCTAAATAACCTAGTTGCAATCCTTTCCAACCTTTTACAGTAGCGTGAGTAAACTCTTTTACGAATTTATCATCATCTAAGGATTCTTCGAAAGCTCTTGTCTTTCTGTTAAATTTGTTTGTGGTACATTTCTTTCTTAATGATACCAGCTCTTTTCGGGATAAGTTAGCTAGTTCTACTTCAAAATTTTCTAGCCCTGGAAACTCAACCCAAGTGGTTTTACTATCCACTAGTAAGTTTTTTAATTCCATGTTTTAAATTCTCCTATGAATTTTCGTATTGAGTAATTATAGAATCTACTGTAGCACTTCCTGTATAACTAAAGTCATAACTTTGCATGAATACCTCTGAAGGTTCCATTCTTGCAGTAAAAGTTGCTGGATTTAGTGCTATCTGTATAAAAGGAGTTGCATCTGCTGCATCTTCTATTTTTATACCTTTTAAAGTTATGTTAGCAGTAGTACTAAAATCATCAAATTGGTTTATATTATTGTCAGTTTGGTATTGAGATATAGCTCCCGATATTAATCTCTTATTTACCGTATAATCAGACGCACGCATCACGTTACTTGCATTAGTAACTGATAGGCTGCTTTGGAGGGTTTCAAATGGTATCCAGTCAATATTATTTTGTATATTAACAGTAAGGCTAGTGATATTATTCATATCTAAACTATCTACTGAAACAACTGGATAAACCATTAAAGGTGTTCGTGTGGCAGACTCAGATTGAGCCGAGCCAGGAATGGTATAACTTTCGTCACCGACCTT
>Ga0209404_10002582_pt1 | contig 11072 bp, 8 predicted proteins | sample TroAtlMetagenome_2_FD_187447 | JGI IMG/M metagenome (GOLD analysis project Ga0209404, IMG submission 187447) | Marine eukaryotic phytoplankton communities from Atlantic Ocean - Tropical Atlantic ANT8 Metagenome (SPAdes) (version 2) | ecosystem: Environmental > Aquatic > Marine > Oceanic | place... | reverse complement strand
TCCAGCAGCGTAGTCTTTAATGTCATCCCAAGTAGCAGCGGAGTCAAGGGTCTTTATTTCCATCTATTGTCTCCAGTTTCTTTAATTTATAAGCAGCACTTACTCTAAGTCCGTAATAGTCTCTAGTTGTATCCTCTGCCCAGTGTAGTATATCTGATGGAAAACATACAGCAGATGCTGGTTTTGGAAACACTGCATCAAATTTCCCATCATCTTGAACAAATATTGTTTTGCCTCCCCATGTTAGATCCCATTGTGGATTACAATAGAGGACAAATGTATAATCACTAGCATCTCTATGTATAGAACCATCTAATCCATGAGTATGTCCGTTCATATAATAGTCAAGAATCTCGAACTTAAACGGTAGTAAGAGTTCCATCTTCTCTGGTATATAGGTGTCAAACATAGCAACACCTTTGACATCCATCTTCCAGAATTTCTTATGTGGCATGTTAGTGTCACTCATTGCACCAAACTGCCAACGTGGACGACTAGCAATTCTGTCCACTTCATACATCTCATCCCTATCAAGTATAGTATCGAATGATAATATATCAGTTAATAATGCCATGATTAATCTCTATAATGTACGTGGTTTCTCATTATCTGCATACGAATCCAGTCTAGTTCAATAAATTTATCTCCTAAATGAATCTGATCTTCTTCAGTCAATTTATTATACCAAACATTAAACCTGACCAATGCTTCTCTCATTCCAATATCTGATACAGCACTCTCACACCAGAATGTAAGAGTTCTTCTTTCACCCTCTGTTATTGGATTAACACCATGTATTGCATTAGTGTCATACATTAACAGATCACCTGCCTTCAAATTATATATTGTCTTTTCACCTTTATGGTTTTTAGTATAGTGTTCTCCACCTTCATAATCATCATTCAAATTTAAAACACATGTATAATCTGTACGTATACCATTCATCTGCATATAATCTACATGATCAAAGTAATGCATACCTTTTTCATATTTAAGTATTAAAACATCAGATGCTTTGTTTATATTATAAAAACCTGCTAATTGTCTGAACATCTTATGGATCTCACCATTAATGACTTTCTTTACATCATAGTCCTCATTTTGCAGATTATTCTTCTTCTTTTTATCTTTAGGTCCACTAACCTCACCATCAACCCATCTACCCTGTTCATAAACACTATTAAATCTTATTAAAAAGTTCTTATCTAAGAACCCATCCATTATTTCAACGTACATAATATCTAAGCGATTGGACTATAACCTGGATTTGCAGGAGCACTGTCATAATCAGCAGCAACATAATTAAGACTCTCCAACATAGTAGCATACTTTTGTGCTGCTTGTTGATATTCCTTCTCCATGTTAGGAAATGGTGCAGATATATTTAATATCATATCATATGATACTAAGTACTCAGTATCACGAGACCATTTCTTCCATGGAAGAAAGTTTAATTGTTGTCCATCATTGATTTCAGTAACAACAAATGGAAATGATAATTTATAACATACTTCCTGTTCTAAACCTTCAATCACTTCAATATGTTTTGATACATTACAAATAATTTCATCGCCATTCAATAAACTGACGTTCATTATATTATTTAATATAAGCATGATATTATATAAGTTTATACGTTATTCTTTTCTATAGCAGCGAGTATTGCATCAAGTTCTTCGCCTTGACTTGCGTATTGTGATGTAATATCAGCAGGTGGGAATACATCATTTGGATTCTTAAGTTTGTACATATTAGCAACTTCAGCAGTTATTCTTCTCTGCCATGTATTCATAGATTTGCTAGGGAATGTCATAAACTGATCATCTGTTCCCAAATATGCCTTACCTTCATTAGGTTTTTGCATTGTACCATTAGCATAACGTTTTATTGTTACTCCATTGGCATGTGCAGTAGCAAGACTTTGTAATTGTCCTCTAACTACTGTTAATACATTATCACTAATTGAACTAACAAAGATATATTCTTTAGCACCACCAGTTTCAACTTGTAAATAATCATTTTCTACCACTGCTAAATCAGTGGCACTGGTAACTGTTATTGTTGTAGTACCAATAGATATTTCTCCATTTGCAGTTGTGGATGTACCTGTTTCATTACCTGGTAATAGCAATTCCATGTCCTTCCACTGACTATAATAGGCAGGATTGTGTGGGAACTTAGCGTTCTCTGCTTCCTGACCATTATAATCTTGAGGTAATTCTCTTAACTTCTGACGATATGTAACCCACTGTGCTTTTAAATCAGCAGATAAACCATTGTCTGCCATTTGTGTCCAGTCCGTATCATCTAATAAGAAGTTACGAACCATTCTAATCCCATCCCATGATATTTTATTCCACTTACCATACTGTTGGTACATCTCCTCCTGTACCTCTTCCTGCTCTACATCCTGATACTCAAAATACTTTGCTCTTATTGTATCAGCAATCTCTTTTGCTTGTGCATCGGTTGGTTCTTTCCAATCATATGTTACCCACTTCTTTGTATTAGTGGTACGATTATAAGTATACTTCTTCTTCTCACAACCATATGATCCATTATCAAAGTAATTGAACTGAATCAATCTATCGTTATCTGATGTCCAGAATGGATATAGAAATGTATTGATATGATTATTCCAATACGCTTCACTAATCACCTGTTGCTTTCCATCAACAGTTATAATGCGTGAAAGAGCATTAATTTGTAGTACTACACGAAATTCTGCCATTGTTTTAAGGGAGTTTAAAATACCATCCTGTCAATATGTATTTATCTTTAGTAAAAACAGTATTGCCACGGTGTACATGAGTCATTCCAGCAGGCCAAATCAATAACGTGCCTGTTTCTGGTTTAATTCTACGCTTTTGATATAAAAATTCAGTCTCTGCTTCACCATCTGGCATATCATTTAAGTATATCATCCATGCTAACTCACGATTTGCTGCTTTATAACTAGAATTTTCATAATGCCATGTGTGATACCCACCACCAGGTTGTGTTCTTTGTATTTTAAGACCAATAGTACCTAAGTTTACACGACTAATTTGATCATACTGTTGTCTATAATTTTCAAATGCAGCATTTATATACTGATAGAAATGTACGGAAAGACCTACCTTCACATCATCTAATGTGAATGATGCATCATTTCTTCCTAACTTACCCTGTGGAAATTGATCTGATCCTTGTTGTAATTTTTTAGTCTTAGTAGAAGATACTTGAACTCCTCCAATCTGCTCATTGACATTAGAAAACAATTCAAACTCTTGAATTGCTTGAAGACATAGTTGTTTGTTTACAAATTTACGATATACACCGATGAAATCTTGAAATTCACCCTGTATTTGACTAGGATCTACAATGTTCCCAGCCTCACTTCCTAACATCATCTAGTATGCTCGAATCAAGTACTTCACTAAATGATACCTCGTAACGAGTGGAATGTCAACCTCTGGTTGTAAACTAGGTGTCACATCCAGCTTGACAGCAGATGATAAAGTAAATTTACCATCGTTTACAGTAATACCAGCAGAGTTTAATGGATCACCTTGTGGTGCTATGACCTCTTGTATAGATTCTATACCAAGATCCAATCTACCTGACTGTGTGGTATATGTTGTAATTTCACCTTCTTCATGTATCTGTGTTATCTTTGCTATACCATAGTTATCATTATCTGGACTACCAGATGAACTCCTAGACTGCCTGATCTCAATTAATAAATTACTAACTCTATAGAGTGTAGGAAGAGTAATCTGAACGCTTTCCCATGTAGTAGCACCACCACTAGTTGAGATAGTTCCTAACTGAGTGTAACTACCACCACCATCATTACTACCATATAATTCTAATGGTGCAGTAGGTGTCTCACCTCCATTACTACCGTTACCACGTATTACTTCAAATTCTAGTTTTTCTGTAGCAGTACCAGCAGGATGTCCATTACTAGCATTAATTAATATACTTCTAGCCCAACGAATTTGTGGATCACCTTTAAATCTTAAATATTTTTCTCCATCTGGTGATGTAAAACCACCACTGGATCCACTACCAGTACCACTATTAGAATAATCACATCCATCACTTGATGCATCAATTATTCCAACTGTTGTACTTATTCCTGTTGTAGGATCAGTTGATTCAGTAACACCATATCCAATAGTACCATCACCAGCTTCATGTCCATTGCCAACATATAATGTAGTTGAGTTGACACTGGTAGGTATGTTTGTAACTGAGAATTGTATATATGCTCCTGATCCACCGCCACCACCGCCTGGTCCATACTCTGTAGTATTTTGTTCTGTACTTATTTTAACGTAACCATCAGTACCATCTGCTTGTTGTCCAATATTTACATCACCACCATTACTAGCATCACCTTCACTAATAATACTCTGACCTGATACCAATGAAGACTGTCCTCTGGAAGCACCGAAACCTGGTTTAACAGCGTTGGATCCGTTTCCAGCACCTCCACCACCACCAATACCAGCACCAGAGCCGACACCACCGCCTCCGCCTCCTCCGCCACCACCAGTACAGACGGAGTTGTTACCTGCACCACCAGAACCAGCGAAGCATCCATTTACTAATTGGAAAGAATCATTATTAGGATTTGGTTGACCATTCATAGATGATAGTTGTGTGCCATCTCCAGCAGCACCTCCACCACCTCCTCCACCAGCACCGATGAGAGGACCAGAACCAATACCTACAGCAGTGGAGCCACCTCCACCACCTCCTCCTCCACCGCCAGTACCGCTACCGCCGTTACCACCGCTAGAGAATCCTGAACCACCTGTACCTGGATTTCTACCACTACCAGATGTTCCTCTTTGTCCAACCCATATTAATAATGCTGTTCCACCAGTTGCGTTAATATCTGCAAGAACATGTTTACCATGTCCACCATCACCAGCGTACCAGTTAGCACCACCGTCTCCAGTACCACCTGATCCACCTCCAGCACCTTTTAGTTCAGCAGTTACCTTAGATACAGCATATTGACTAGGAACATTATATGTAATAGAAGTACCACCAGTATTTGCTGTCCACTCTGCATTTTGAGTTTGAGTACCAGTAAGTAAAGATCTAGATCCATCTCCACCAGCACCTCGTGCAAATACTGAAAATGCTCCTGAACCTCCTGTATTAGTTGTACTTCCATTACCACCTGCATTACCGTCAATTGATTGACCAACTTCTAAAGTTAAACCACCTGTTAAATTTTGAGTAGTACCAGCCTGACCTTGTAAATTAATACTTTGAACAAGACTTCCACCTTGATAAACCTCTGCTCTACCTACTCCACCTGCTCCACCAGCACCACCACCAGGTAACCATCTAGTTGAAACCCCACCTGTACAGTCACCTCTGGATGTAAATATGGTTGCACCATTATCAGCCCTTGTGGCAACAAATCCAACAGCACCAGGATTATTATTCCAAGAATTATCACCATTAGCAGCAGCAGTGTTCTTAGTTTTAACTTTCAACTGATACCAACCAGTAGTTGTTAGATTACTAGCAGGAACAACCAATGTTGCACTACTGGTTTGTGGAGTTCCACTGGGATTATTTGGTGGTGTTGCGTTACCTTGTATGTAACCACCACTAGGATTCCATAAATCCATTTCAGACAGACCATCACAATGGAATTCAACATTAAAACCAGCAGCAGCAAGAGATGCATCTACATTAATACCAACACCACATGTTACCCATTGATTAACATAAGGATCACTGTTAGTATATGGTGTGACAGCTATTGGATAAATTCCATTATTCAGTAAGAAAGTAGACCATACAGCAGCAGCACCACCAGATATTTGTCCTGATCCTACTGCAACCCAATCTTTTGTTTGTATTAATTCAGTCCACGCATTTCCACCACCACCGCCACCAGCAATAACCTTATAATCATAACCACCAAATGTCCCTTGCCAATAAGTATCTAAACCAGCAGAACCAGCAGTTAAAGTATTAGCACCTACTCCACCACCACCAGTTAATTGACCAATAATAGCAGTTACTGGTTCTTGTTCTGTAGTTGATGCAGGTACATTATAACTACCAGCAACACCTTGTGCCTGTAAAACATATTCTACTGATCCATACTCAATACCATCTGTCGTTATTGTTTTACCACCAACAACATAATTGTTATCAATATCCCAAACTGTTGGGTTTGGTGTGGTAATTGTAGTTGTTGGTTCTGAAGGGAAGTTACCAGCAGCATTATATGCTACTTCCACAACTATAGTGGCAGCATCACCATTCGTAACAATATCAACAGTATTACTTCTTATTGCGTTATACTTAGATGTTGCTATTTTAACAGTATTATCATCTACCTTAACAACATACCAAACAGAATTGACAGTGAAACCACCTGTAATTGTTGCACCTGTTGGTGGATTACCATTTTGATATTGGAATTGTGCAACGTTAGTAGCAGGGTTTGATTGAACTCTTAATTTATGTCCAGTATTCATACCATGACCAGTTATGGTGATGGTGTCATTTGTTGTATTAAATGAAGATTGAGTAATTGTCTTTGTTATCTTAGTTCCAATACCAGCAACATTACCATAAGTTGAAGCAAGAGGATCAGTAACAATATAATCTACTATACCATGAGTATGGAATAATGGTACACCACCATTGGGCTGGAAGAAAAGTACCTGTCCAGTACCATCTTTATAACTGACACAATGATCATCAACAACATATCCAGAACCATCAAATGCTCCTGCCTGTGGTGCGGTAGATGTTAATATGTCATGGTCATGTTCTGGGACAGCAGAAATCATTTTCTCTTGTAGTGGTCCCACTGTCATTGTAATTTCACCAGTGAGAGTGGCACTTACAAAATCAGTAACATTAGCATAACCAGATATTATAACGTTACCAATATCCATCAACTGTTCTTGTTGACTCTTACTAAAATACCATTTACCACCAGATGCACCAACAGCAGATATAACCTCACCTGCTACAGGAGATCCACCACCAGTTACACCTCCACCAGCACCAAGTAATTTCTTTGTTTTATAATCTGGTACTGCAAATGTTATTGCCGAACTACTTCCAAAGTCATCTCTATTATATCCTCCACCAGTACCACCATAATTATCTTTGATTACTTCATATAAAAGTGGGAAGTCTGCTGCACCATATATTGACCCATCACAATATAAAAATCCAGGATATTGATCCATTGGATTATCAGCACTATCAGATGATACTGTTGTTACAGTAACTTTACCATCACCATTTGATCCTGGCTGTAAAATTTTTAATGTATCTCCCGACTTATATCCATATCCATCCTGTTTAATAACAAGGTAGTTAATAGCACCAGTATTTTGTGCAGCAACACCAACTCTTAAACCAAATCCTTGTGATGTAACTAAAACAACATTACCAGAAGTTCCTAAATCAGTTATATTAAAGAATTTACCACCATTAATATCTGCTTGTGATCTTGCTAACCTAAAAGTATTTGATCCTGTTACATCAACTACGTACTCTTGTCCTTCATTAATACCTGTACCACCAGTACCACCACTTGATAAAGTGGCAGTTGCTGTTGCATTAGAACCACCTCCTCCTGTTATACTAACTACTGGGAATTGATATCCTATACCACCATTTAATACATTAATACCAGTAACAACACCAGCAGATACAGCAACTTGGAATTGACCTACTGTAACTGGACCACTACCATTATCTGTTACTGTAACAGTTGGTGTTCCTACATATCCAGAACCACCATTGGTTATGGTAAATGATTGTATAGATCCACCTAAAGCTGCTCTATTAGGATTTTGTGAACTACTCTTAACAAAAATTTTATCACCAGTACTTAAAATACTACTGATAGCAGGATATGTTATAGTATCATTACTTACAGAGAATGTAGATGCAGGGTTAACTGCAATTTCTATTGCTTGTGTTTCAAATCCAGCAGGACTTATTATATCTGTTGTGTATCCACTACCAGAGTTAATAGAATATGCAGCAACAGCAGTTACAACACCATCATCAATTACCTTATCATCGTTTGCTTTAAATATAGGAATTATCGTCCCAATAGGAACTGTAGATGAGGCATAAGTGACCTTATCTGCAAGATAATTAGAGCGAATAGTTCTTGTAGTCATTAGATTTTAATTAGGTAATCGACCATAGTAAAAGGAGCAATCAAATTGTCCATTTTTCTAGTATTATCTGGATTAATTTGTATTGATGAGGACATACCATCAGTACTTATAAAGAATTCAGGTGTGTTTAAAGTATAGTTAGTTTGTCCTGTTGTATATGTTATAGTATGTGTATGTTCCGTTGGATCATTCTCATAGTTGAGAGGAGTAGTTGTCTCAATAATATTAGAAACCTGTGGATATGCTGTCTGTGCAGTATTATCAACTATACGATCAAGTGGTAAAACGTTTGCTGTTGTAGCAGTGTGTGAATAACCATTGTCACCTGTCTGTGGAATATCATCATCAGGAATTTCAGTTGATGTTGAAATATAGTTTGGTGGTATAGTAAAATTAATCCCAGATGCAACACCTGAACACTGGAATGTAGAGGTATTCCAAAGTATTGTCTGACGACATAGATTCGGATAAGTTTCTATGTATAAAGGACTAATTGATGGGTTCTGGTTGAAACTATTACCACTCTGTGTAGTACCAATATTATCGGGAACAAGACAATATTGATCGAAACTAGAACAAGCGTTCTTACATATACCATGATACTGGTAACTTACACCAAAACCACTTGGAATCCAAAGTCCTGGTCCAAAACTCATCGACTCACCATAAAACTTACATGCTGGTTGGCATACTTGTTGATCAGGACTATTATTAATACTATTATTAGTACAATTAGGATCTGTCATAGTATGATAATACCATTCATGCACACCAATAGTAGAAGCATTTCTATAATAATTTAATTCAAATACATCATTACCAGATCTCCTCTTAATTCTACATCTTCTTGTAGTTGTATAGTGAGCATGTGGTTGAAATGCATTGATAGTAACAACTTCTGCATCAGTATTTCTAGGTCTAGTAAATGATACTTGTCCTCTTAATGATGCTGACTGTGGTGGAATTCTAAATTGTCCTGTTAAATCTATAATAGCAGTAGTTCCTACATTACTTGTAACCTCAATTCCAACACCAGATTTATCTATCACCTGTCCACCAGCATTAGTTACTGTCAGATCATTAATAACACCTTGATCAGATCCACTAGATGCTCTGATATGTTTACTTCTTAGATCTGGTACTTGGAACTGTGTATCTAATAAAACAGTATCAGTTTGTTTAAATACACAACCTGCTCCTGTTCCTATAATTTCAGCAATAGCAGGGTATTGATTCTCATTATATACAGCACCATCACATCTCAAATAACCAGCAGGTAATAAAGATCTACTTAAACCAACTTCAGGATCATTAACATCCAATTCTCTACTGAATGCTATTATAGAACCTGTAGTAGTTCCTAACTTGTTTCTTTCTTCGGATAAAAATGCTGCCATTAGAATGCCCTTATTATCATTATGATCGTCTGAGAGGGTGTGTTGTTATCCATTACTATATTTAACGCACTATCAATGTTAGTTACGTTAGTAGTGTATGATTGGACATTATTAATTGCAATGTTTGCAGGTGGTCTCAGTCCTCCCATGTTCATAGAAATATCAAATGAAAAATGATTATGCGGAGCAAGAGCTGGCTGAGTAAAGTCTTCACCTGAGTGACTTATATTAGTTGGATATGTAACTGTCTGATCATCATTCAAATAGTTACGAGCACCAAATATAGTAACTGGTGGTGGAAACACTCCAGTATGTGCAGGTTCTGCATGACCGTAGTTATACGTATCATTAAACTCAGGAGTATTACCTCCTCCCTTTGGTATAAGTCTTTGTAAACCTGTTTCTGGTATAAGAGACTTTGATGCAGGGTCAAAGTTTAAAGCTTCATCTGTCACTGGAAGAGTATTTTCATCATAATATGTTATAGATCCAGCTCCTTGCTTCCAAGTATCAGGACTATCACCACTAGCAGTACCAGTCAAGTTAGCAGATTCATAATCAGGAGAACCACTTAATTGATAGTTTGATGTTTCAAATACTTGAACATACTTACCATCAGTCATTGCTGTTGTATATTGACCTGGATGTCTGTGAGCAGGAGTATGGTCTATCCCTAATTTTCTACCAATAACATAATATGTCTTAGACCATGTAGGATCATTAAGAGTAAACTCTTGAATTCTACCTGCCATATTATTAAGAGTACCCATTGTAAATGTTATATCAGTATCAGCACTGTAGATAGCAGGTGGAGTTACAGAAGTACCATCACCTTCAATTAAATCACCAACAACATTATATGCATCGGATTGACCATATTGATACTTACTATCTAATAACATAGACCTTTCAAGGTCTACCATTGATCTACCAGCTAGGTTAGGTACACGAAAAAGATCGGCATCCTCATAATCTGGATACTGACCTTTAATTGCTGTATCACTAGGTCCATAAGTGTTACCTATCATAGATGCTAGTAATGGATAATTTTTAGCAGGATGTGATGTTCCATCACACAATATCCAACCATGTGGTACATTAGGAGGATTAGATCCTCTGAGATTTGAATTACCTCCCCATGGCATGATAGTGCCAATAGGGGAGTTCTTCATTGTTTTTACTCTGTTATAAAATGCCATTATAGTTCTGTTAACCACCAACCTTGATTTGCAGCAGGAATAAAGTTTGTTCCGTCTGTATTTCCTACGAAAATTAATCCGAAGGAAGCATTCTTATTCTGAACAACGAGTTCACCAGATCCGTATGGGTTACCCAATCCACCCAACTTAGTACCTTCAGTATCACCTTGAATTGCAACTGGTTCTCCATTTGCTAATGGAGCACGGATAACTAGAGAGTTGTTGTAAGTTAAGTTACCACCAACTTCAGTAATCCTTATGACATCTCCAGTTACAGCATCCGTTGGTAGTGTTAATACTAA
>Ga0209404_10002579_pt1 | contig 11076 bp, 7 predicted proteins | sample TroAtlMetagenome_2_FD_187447 | JGI IMG/M metagenome (GOLD analysis project Ga0209404, IMG submission 187447) | Marine eukaryotic phytoplankton communities from Atlantic Ocean - Tropical Atlantic ANT8 Metagenome (SPAdes) (version 2) | ecosystem: Environmental > Aquatic > Marine > Oceanic | place... | reverse complement strand
CTGGTCGTCAGCCATGGCGAGGATCACATTGGGCCTTTCAGCCGCCTGACCTGATAGCATCAGAACAAGCAGGAGATTAAAGAATAAGGGCAATTTTTTTGTTTCCATTATGTGGTGGTGGCTGGATTTTCTCAGTTATTTTTTGCCAAAGGCAGGGTGCGCCACGATGGCATGGATAGTGGCACGAAGAGAGAAATCCTTTTGGGCTATCGATTGGTAGACCTGTTTGATATGGCGCCGGTCGGCCAGGGTCACTTCACGGCCATGGGCGTAACTGATGAGCTTGCCGATGATTCCCTTGAGGATGCGTTCCTTGTCAGCCATGAGGGCCGCCTTGAGCGTGGGCAGATCACGTACCTCACGACCGTTGGGTAGTTTCATCGCAGCCTCAATTGGAACCTTGGTGAATTTGATTTTCTTCTGGAACACAGTTGCCTCGTTCTTGGCAACGAGTTCTTCCACGTGGCGATACTCGCTCCGCTTACGCCCAACCGGGTCGTAGTATTCAAGGGCAAAGCCCAGTGGATCGATTTTCGAATGGCAGCGGGAGCAGCTCTCCAGTTCCTGATGCTTGAGGATGGCCTCACGGATGGTGGTGGTGCCGCGTATGTCCGGCTCATTGATCAGTATGTCGGCGGGAGGCTCGATTTTTTCATTGTAGAGATTCTTGAGAATCCACGAACCCCTGTGGATTGGTGAAGTGGCAAAGTCGGTAGAGGTGAGCTTCAGGAAACCGGCCTGGGCCACGAGCCCGCCCCGTTCGCTTTTACCGGGCAGCTTCACAGGAATGAAGGCATCCCCCTTCACGGCGGGCAAACCATAGAAGCGGGCCAGGCGGTCGTTGGCCATGACGAAGTCCGAGTCGATGAAGTGCTCCATGCTCAGGCCCTGCTCGAGCAGGTGACGAAAGAGCTCGCGGCCTTCGCGGCCCATGGAGTCGACTGTCATGCGGCGCACGTTCTTGTATACGCGCACGTCCGGCCCGAAGTCGTCCACCTTGTCGCGTTGCAACCATTGACGTGTGAAGTCCTCAATGAAGCGGCTGGATTTGGTGTCCTTGAGCATCCGTTCAACCTGGGCTGACGGATCTTTGGCCAGCACACCGGAGGTGGTGGCTTTCAGCAGTTTGGCGTCAGGGGCGGAGTTCCAGAGGAAATAGGACAAGCGATGGGCTCGTTCTATCTTGGTTAACTCAGGTGACTCGGACTTGTAGATAAAATGTGGCGAGGTCAAAAGGGTGATCAGGGCACTGCGGGCGATGGCGGCATGTGATGCTCCGGAAGCGCGCTTCTTTTCCGCGACATTCACGAAAGCCGAACGGTCCTCCGCAGACAACGGACGCTGCGTAAGCAACAATGCAATGTGATCAACCAGCTCGCCCGACTTCATGTTCGGCTTGGGAAGGATGACCTTCATTGCGGTGGTCGGCCACTGTTCTGTCATTGGACCGGTCACTTTTATATGGGAGAACCGCATGGCGGGACCGTTGTGTGGTTTATTTCTGAGACTTCTACCCGGCACGCGGGCGCTATCAAAAGTAAAGGCCAGCTGGTCGCCTGCCTTTAGGGTGAGTTCGGTTGTAAACCCTTTCGAGCCATGCGGCATGGGGATTCGGCGGATCAGCTGAAAGTTGGTCGGATGTCGCCCGTCCCCCAGATTGATTCCGATGACCTCGCCTTCCTTAGATTTTTCAGAATGCGCCTTCACTTCAAGCCGGTATACCCCAAAGGCGGGAATCACAAACTGGTCATGGCTCTCCGGATCAATGGAGAAATGCAGATTACTGCGGTAGGGGCGAAAGCCCGTGATCACATAGTCGTCCCCATCGCGGTAATCTCCCCCACCTCCAGTCGCAAAGTTCTTGCTGCCGTGAAAATGTCGCGCATCGAACTCCCATGTCCTTGTTTTGGGTTTTGTATCCGGCAACAACCGCTCGGCAATGAAGCGGGCGGTCTTGAGGTAGGCCATTACCTGGTGCGGGGACATCAGGTGGGACTCACCAAACTTGTCGAAGCCATGCTCCACATGATCGGGCGGTAGTAAACCTGTGAAATCAAAATCCACCCCAAAGAGGTCATGCAGCGTATGGGTGTATTCGGCTCGGGTGAGTCGCTTGAGGGGATTGTCCGGGCGTTGAGCAAGGATATGCGCTTCTATGATTTGCAGGGCGTCAGCGCGGACTTCAGCAGTGGGTTGGGGCGCCTCTTCCGGAGGCATTTCGCCAGCCTCGATTACGGTAGCGATGGTCTCCAGTAACCCCCGGTCTGCAAAGAGTTCGTTGATTGGATTATCCAGTCGCACTTTGCCCTTTTGTTTTTCAGGGCCGTGGCATTTCACGCAGTTCTGCGCAAAGATTTTTTCCAGCCTTGGGTTCGCTTGAAGAATGCCTGACAGGAGAAAGCCCGCCATCAGTGCTGTCCAAAAAAGCCGCATTATGACAACAGGTCGAAGGCTCCAGTGCTTTCACCAAAGCGGTCACGCTCGGCTCCGAATTGCTGCAATAAACCCAGGTATAAGTTGCTCATGGGCGCGTCTTTCTTCTGCCAATAGCCGGTGGTTTTCATCCGGCTATCGAACACCAGGGCCGGCAGGTCATCAAAATTATGTGAGTTGGCGCTGCCCATAGAGGCAGTGAGAAGTGTCGTTGTCTGGTCGAACAGGGAACCGTTGCCGACTTGACGTTCCTTCATTGCATTCAGGGAAGCGTTGATGCGTTTGAGGATGGCATGCTCAAGCATGAGCAATTTGTTGATTTTTTCCTTCTTTTGGCCGTGGTGGGAAAGGTCGTGGTAGTTGCCACTTAAACCCGGCTCCTTGAAGCCTTCCCAGAACGGAATCTGTACCGTGACAGCTCTTGTGGAATCAGTTTGCAGGGCCAGCACGGCCAGGTCCAGCAAGGTAGCGACATAGTCGTCCACCGACTTGCGGTCGAAGTCCTCTAGCTCGTAACCCACCGACGGCTTGGCACGCTCGGCCCAGTAGGCGCGACGCTTTACGGTCTGTTCCACTTCGCGAACAGAGGTGAGATACTCATCCATTTTGGCCCGGTCAGAAGCGTTGAGCTGTTTTTCCATGGACTTGGCCTGGGAGGAGACTGCATCGAGAATGCTTCGATCCTCGGCGAGGACCTGCCGTTGGGTCTTCTCGTTTTCGTCCACCTGGAAGAGCAGGTTGAAAATCTTGCGGGGGGAATCGATTTGGTAAACCGGCAGGCCATGCTTATCCCAGGAAATCTGCGAAAAGTTAAGGTTTTCCCCCGCTTGAAAGACCAGCGACTTGAAGCGCGTGTCCCCCCCGATTAGATCGGCTATTGCCTGGTCAATGGAGAGCCGGTTCTTGCGGTGCAGCTTGTTAAAGTAACCGGAGAGTATGCCGACGCACGGGGTGTGCCCAAAACCGTTTTGCACGGCCGGGTTGTCCAGTCCGCTGAAGACCTTCAGCTGCTCGAAGTGATCGGACAACTCGGCGAGTAAAGGAGGCGGGTTTTCGAATGCGCCATCCTTCTGCGGGATCAGCTTGGGCTGATAAAAGCTGAGGTGATTGACGATGGTAAGTAGGCGGCGTGGTGCATCCGCCTTAGCGACTTGCCCCAGGCTCTCCATCTGTGGCAGCAGCAAGGCAACACCCGCCCCCTGGAGGAAGGTTCGCCGTTTCATGGTGCTGCTTGCTGAGTCCATCGGAAGTGCGCTGTATCAAGCCAGCAGCAAATTAACCTGAGCACTAACTTAATAACAGGAACGTTACAGTATTCAGCTTGGCTTAGCGAACAATAGTGCTTAAAAAATGGACAAAGGCTCGATCAGGAAAAGTTTGGCAGAGAGGAAGCAGGTCATCGATCCCCAATAATTCACTTCGGCTCGTTTTTGAAGTCTTCCCTCCAGGCTTCCCACATCTTGGCGAGCTAGGCTCATTCAATGTGACGTTGCCATCCCCGGTCATTCCGTGTTCTTGCCATGAAGTGTCCCGGCTTCTTTGACAAAGGCGTCGAAGGACCAGGTCCAGTAGAGGAAACGTTGGCGGGCCAGCGGGTCGCCGGCCAGTTCCGTCAAGGCCCGGTCGCGCAGCGTCTTCAAACGCTGCACCACACCGGGGGTCCAGACCCGTTGGAAAAGGTGTTCGGGGACGGGCCACGCGCCCCGGTTTTTGACCCGGAGATTCTTCCACGGACCGTCCTGCCAAAGAGCGCACTGCAACCGGAGAAATTCGCGCGCAGTGCCGCCAGCTTTCCCGTAGAGTCGCTTGCACATTTCGTCGAGCACCGCGTCGACGTCGAGGTCAGGATTCCACAACAGTCGCATCCACAGGTACATCGTCGGGCCGGTGTTGGTCCACTCGCCCAGGTGCAATCCATTGATGTACGTCCCGGCACTGAGACCTTTGACCGCCTGGTAGTAATCGCGCAGCACGTGCGGGTACTGGTATGGACCATAAGTCCAGGCCACGCTGTAGTCCCAGGTGGTTACCAGGACGGAGCTCTGAGTCCTGAAATCGCGTACACGCTGGATCGCGTCTTCGAAATTCCCGCGCTGCGCCTTCAGCGGCATCGGGTAGGTGGTCATGGCGGACATGATCACGAGGTTATCGGGGTAGTTCACTTCCGGGCAAAAGGTATCGTAATTCCAATAAGGCAGGTAGATCACTTTCTTGCCTGGCCAGCGGCGCTTCACCGCCTCGCACATGCGCTGGACGAATTTCGCCATGACCAGAGATCCGCCGTCCACCCAATGCCCGCCGGCCTCGGCAACCGTCTTCCGGCAATCGGAACAGCTGCAGAGGACCGCCTCATCACCCGGAGACACGGTTACGCAGGTCGACGTGACCCAGGACGCGCGGCCGCCCTTGCCCCAGACCCGCTCGCAGCCTTCCAGCAGGTAGCTCAGGGTCTTTGGCGAGCTGTAACAGAACATCCGGAAATTGCGGGTGCCGTCCCCATTTCGCGCGAAGAGATCCTGGTTTTCCTTGTGAAAGGTCTTCCCGAGGCGGTGAAGATTCTGGGGCTCGTGAACCTGAATAGTGTAGGGCCAGCTGTTGCCGGCGCGCAGCAGCGGCAGGAAGCCGGCCATATCGACACGGGTTACGCCTTTGGGGATGGCGCCCGGCGCAAAGGGCAAGGGGGCCTTGTCGGAATGCCGTGCCTTCGCGGGCAACGTCCATCCCTTCCCAGGGTAATAGTCCCGCAGGCGGAAAACCGGTTGATCGCTGTAATGCACCGGAGGGATGACCTGCGAAGCAGATGGCTTCACCGTTCGCCCGCCCAGCGCAGACGGCCAATACCATCGCACGCCGACAAAGCGCTCCAGAAAATCAACGACTGCCCATGCCGTGCCCTCGTTGCTCCACTGCCCGCTCCCGGCCGGCAGCGGCATGGTGCTGCCCACGAGAAATACACGATTCGGGGCGGTCTTGACCACGAAGCCCTCGATCGGGATCTTTACGGCATCGATACCGGCCTCGCGCGCAGCCTCGCAGTCCCCGATCACGATGGCAGGCTGGTCGGCCGGGGGCGCTTTCACGACCCGCTCGAGTTCCGCGCCACTACTGAGTCGGATCACCTCGACCAACTCGTCGACCAGCCGCTTTAGCTTGGCACTGGGCGCTGCATCAGCAACGAAGATCACCGCGCGGGCTCGTCCATCGCGAACGACCTCGACGGGGGGGTGCTTCGACGCGTTCTTCCAGGCCACGGGCGGCAGGTCACAAGACTTAAGCTCATCGTGCGCGAGACAAGACGTTCCGGCCAGCAGGAAAAGCATCATGGCGGTCCATGGGAGCCGAGAGATTTTGGGCCTATTCATCATTCCTGCTCTGTTCGGGGCGTCGAGCGCACAACGGTGGGACCGGAGAGAAAAACACGATACGCGCATTGCAGATCATCGATGTCGAGCGGCTCGGCTCCGCTCAGTTCACAATTTATGAGATCCAGGTTGATGCAACCGTGGCTCACGCCGTCGCCCGCGTCGGCATCGTCGGGGCCGTCCCAGAATTTCATGCCCCCGGCGGGCAGCTGATCTGGCACTGGAGACCGAAGCGCCGCCATGATGGACGCCGATTCGCCGATCATTTCCATCCACACCCCGGCACCGCGATCCATACCAGTCATCGGCCGGAAACTTTTGTGCAGGTCATCGTCGCAAGAGTCGCCGATGCCGACCTGCAGCGGCATGAACACGCCAGCGCTGGATCGCATCGCCCGCAACCACTTGTCATGCACGTCCCACCACACCGAGGCAAAGTCGATCGGCCCGGTGTCTTCGAACCCGAGGTGCACCTCCACGTCGTACGTATCGTCCTCGAAGCACATGGTCTTTTCGATGGACACGCTTCCGCTCGTGCTTTCGATGATGGGGATCAGGTGTCCGGACAGCTTGAGCTGCGAACCGTCAATCGATGCCGTGACGCCCTCATTGATCTTGCCGTAGTGCGCCAATTGAAAGGTGTTGTTTACCGTCATGTTGTCGAAGTGCATGCAAGTCGGGTGCGGGCCCTCGCCGGGCCGGTCGAAGCGATCGAGCCGACCTGGTCCGAAAATTTCTACTTGGCGTACCGCGAATCCACCCGCTCGCTCCAAGAACAGGCGATAGCTGGAAGTCTTGACCTCAATGCCTTCGCTGGTCTCGGAAATGTTCATCTTGAGCTCCTTTCAAATTGCTGTTGGGGGTAATATATATGTGGTGTCGAGAGTTGCTGGCCGCAAGGCCTCGGGCTCCCCCGGCTTTGCGTCACGGTTCACTTGTTGGCAGATTTCGGTAAAGGAACGAATCGGACGTTAGCAGCGACACTAGCAGCGCGTTGAAGCTGCCGCCGTTCTCACGATACGCCTTGTGCGCCGCGACCAGGGTTGGGCCGTCGGCCAGGGTTTCGTTGCGTCCCATGAAGTGGCGGAAGACGTGACGCACGAAGACCTGTTCGACACGCTCGGATTGGGCCAGTTTCTCGATCAATTCGAAAACGTCTTTGACGGGGCCGTCCAGTTTTTTATCGCCGCTGTAGTAGACGTGGCCACTCGTATCGAAGGGCTTGGTGGTCATGATGCGGGGCGTGTCTGGACCTCGCTTCTTCATCTGCGCGGTCTTCTCTTTGTCGACGACGATCTCCGCGGAGCGATTGCGACCGAAGTGGTCGAACTGCTCAAAGGTCAACCCGAGTGCGTCCATCCGGTTGTGGCATTTGATGCATTGTTCGGCGCGCGTCACGCGCATGCGTTCGCGGAGCGTGTTGTGTGGCTCGTCGGGGAGTTTTGCATCCACGGTGATCGGCACGTCGGGAACGCGCCCGCCCAGCAGATTCTCGTGAATCCATTTGCCGCGATGAATGGCGTCGTTGTCGAAATTGCCGGACTTAGACACGAGCCAGCTGGGGTGTGTGAGAATCCCCATGCGACGCCCTTTCGGCATCTCGACCGGCTCTTCCTTGCCCAGCAACCACTGCTCAGGCGTCATGGAAACTTCGTAGTGGTGCAGCGCAGTTTGGAAGTGCTTCCACTTTTGCATTTCATGGATTTGCCCCGTATGCCGTTTAAGACCCTGCCTTGCATTGCCAGTATAGCGCGCGATCACAAAGGTTTTTCGGGTGGTCAGCAGCGTGCGAAGCACCTCCTTGTCGGACTCGAGCACCCAACCGACCAAGCGGTCTGTGTCGTTCGCAAACCACCATGACTTCCACTCTGGATTGCCGGCCGGGATGACGTTTAGCTCCTTGACCGTGACGACGCATTTGAAAGGCGACTTCCTGTAGCCGAAATAGCTTTGGAAAAATGTCATCACGCGCGGCCGCAACAGCGCTGCGAGGTTGATGTGCTCGCCATCCGTGCTGCGATAGCCGGCTCTTTGGAGTTGGATCCAACGCCCGGCTTGCTTGCCGAGAATTTTCCCGAGCTTCTGCTGGTAATTGGCCTCCTTGCGCGCCTCAGGCGTCTTGATCTGCCAATACTCACGATTGAGGGCGTCGAGCTTGGCACGCTGATCGGCGGTCAGCTTAACGTCCTGCCCATAGGGCGTCGTGGCCGTTACGAGGCGCTGCACTTCGCGACGGACGTCCTGCTTTGTGGACAGTTTCCCCGCGGCCACCGCTTTCCTGAGACCTTCGTCTGGTTCGCTGTAGGTCAACGAATAGGCGATCGCGCGAGCGAGTTGACGAGGCGGCATGATCGATCGCTGCGATCCCGCAATTGGCGTTTCAACCCGGTAGAGAACCGTTGGATGGAACAGTACCTTGGTCAGGAATCGCTCGATTGCTCTTGACGGCTCGTAGGTCTTGAGATCGTTGGTCAGCAGTTGGCTGTACTCCTGCATTTCGGTAGCGTCGGGAGCCTGCCGGAGAATCTTCTGGCACGTATCCTTAACCGCGGCCCGAATCTGCGGTGCCGTCGCAGCCTTGCCGGCCTTGTAGACGGGATGAAGCGAGCGGACCCGGAACTTATTGTTTTTCACCAGCGGCATCATCCTTGACAGCATGAGCTTACAGATACGTAGATGGGCTTCGATCTCTGCTTGATCGATGCGATCAGCCGTGGAGTAGTTACTGCCCGCCCACGGCGCCATGATCGCTCTTTGGTCCACGTGGAGCTGAAGTTCTTGATTGAGGCGAAACATGAACGCCTCGTAGGCCTGGGGCGCGAGCCGCCATACTCGGGCAGGGGTGGCTGGGTCACCAGCCGGCGCTCCCGAGAACAGGGCTTCATGATCGACGTAGTTGCCCGCTGAGGGCGTCAGGTTGAGATCGGAGTGGGCCTCGAGGGTGGCTTTTAACCACGCGAGCGTCTTTTCGCGTTCTGCCGTGGAGAATTGTGCTTCATCCTCCGGCGGCATTTCTTCGTCCATGATTTGTTCGTACACGCGTCGCCAGACAGCCAGGTCCGTTGCGCTTTGGGGCGTCATGCTCACCGTGTCCAGACGCAGCTTGCCCTTCTGTTTCTTTTCGCCGTGGCAACTGAAGCACTTCTCTTTCATCACGGCATGCATAGCTTTGCGCTCAGCGGCCGAATCCGCGGCTCGGCCCTCAGCCGCGAAGGTCACGGCGGCCGCAATCCATGCGAAACTGATGCCGCGTTGGAGAACGTTGATTCGTTTCATGCTCAACTTAAACCACCAATTCGCCAAGAGGCCCACACAGTTCCGCGCCAACAGCGCCGGCGTTGAACGCGTCACGCGGTGCACCGGCCGCGTGCAACAGGCTGCAGTACAGCGCGTTAATCGCCGGATTGTCGGTCCGGGTGACCACATGCTCGTCAATCTTTTTACCGTCTTGCCCCCCTTCGCTCATGGGGTAGGAAACGTATTGTCCGGTCTTCAACGTGCCCCCCAGATCCCCCACCAGTACGAATGGCCAGTGGTCCCCCTTCGTGTGTTGGGTTTGGGCGCAGTCGCTTGTGAATACCAGCACCGTATTGTCGAGCATGGTGCCCTTGCCTTCGGGCGTCTCCTGGAGCTTCTTCAGCAAGCCCGCCGCCTGCGTCGAGTGGTGTTCGCGATATCGCCGCAAGACTTCCAGCCCTGGAACCTCCAATTTCGGATCTATGGTTCCGTGGCCGATGCCGTGCGTGGGGCTGGGCGAGATCCCCGAATAATCCGTGCCGAAGATTGAGCCCACCCCCGAGGTGATGGTCACGACGTTGGTCAGCCCAGAAATCAGAGCCGCCGCCGCGACGTCGCACTGGGCCGCGGTGACGTCAACCATGGTCCTGGGGGGCTTGGCGGGCAGCTTGGGGGCCTTTCGGCGAAGCGTGCCCGCTTCCTGCAGTTGGGCCATCTGCCCGTCACGCTTGCTCAGCGCCTCGAGCGCCCCGAAATGATGCTCCACCAGTTCCTTCTCTGGACCGGCGATTTGCGACTGTAAGCGCCGGACGTCCTGGGAGATTGAGTCGAGGAGATTTTTGCGCGCGAGGAAGTCGTTGCCCGTCGCCCCGATGCTGCCGAAAAGTGATTGGTACGCAAGTTCCGGCCGGCACTGGATGGCGATTGGGCTTCCCTTGCCCCACGCCGACGTACCGTAAGTGGCCTGCGTCGGCTTCCCCCCGGCAATACCGAGGCCCACCATCGGGAAAATTCCGGGGAAAGCTCGTCCGAGGGCGCCGTCGATGGTCTGGGCCCTGGGGGGATGTGCGGCCGCGCTGTTTACGCCCGACAGTGCACTGTAGTGGCCGGCATGGCCGCGGGCGCAGTGGCGGCCCTGGAGACCTTGGACGATGGTCATGCGGTCCTGGAAAGGCGCGAACGCTGCGATGTCCCTGGGGAGCTTGGCGCCCTTGAGCGACTCTTGTCGGATGGCATCCGCTCCACGCTTCCAGCCCACCGGAATCGCCCCGGATTCCTGATAACCGTTGCTGAAGAGGAAGAAGATGAAGCGTTTCGGCGGCGTGACGTTGCCGTTCGCGGCCGCCTCTACTTTCTGCAGCAGTGGGGAAAAGAACAGCCCGCCCGATCCCAACGATATGCCTTTGAGACAACTACGACGGCTGAATTTTTGCTTGGTAAACATGGTTATCTATACCTTCGTTGTGAGGGGATTTCCGTTGAAAGTTGAATGTTCGTCTTCTGTCTTAAGTAAGCGCCTTCCGGCGCTGGTCTGGTTTAGTCGGATTTGGTTAGTTACACGAGCAATTGTTCAATGGGGCCGGGCTTGTCGAGCCCTGTGGGTGCCTTGTCGAGATTGAAGTCATCGACGGGCGATCCCGCTGCGTGGAGCAAGGTGGCCCACAGCGCGTTCACCGTGCGTCCCTCGTCTGGACGCTTTGGATAGGTGAGCGGTGTGATGTTTGTTGAATTCGCGGAATTCGCCGACGATCCCCAGGAGGGCAATTGGATATGACGGCCGGTGCGGATGCGACCGCCCAGATTGCCGATGATTAGGAAAGGCCAGATGAATCTATGTCTCCAACTGCTCATGCATCGCAATAAAAAGAGATTCTTAATCACTTCGGCTTTTTCTTACGGGAGCTTTTCTTTCCGGGGGCACCCTCTCCCGGGTCGTTGCGTTTCCCGAACCTGAGGGGACTGAGCCTGTCACTGCCGGGCTTGAGTTGGCCGGGCTTGAGCCGGTCGACATCCCGGGCAATACGGAACCACTCCCTGATCATGC
>Ga0209404_10002576_pt1 | contig 11086 bp, 6 predicted proteins | sample TroAtlMetagenome_2_FD_187447 | JGI IMG/M metagenome (GOLD analysis project Ga0209404, IMG submission 187447) | Marine eukaryotic phytoplankton communities from Atlantic Ocean - Tropical Atlantic ANT8 Metagenome (SPAdes) (version 2) | ecosystem: Environmental > Aquatic > Marine > Oceanic | place... | reverse complement strand
CTTAGGCAATGGACGACCGTCGAAGTCCGATTTATAGAACTCGCTTAGGTTGATTGCTTTACCGCGTAATGGGCTATCTGCTTTGAGGTGATAATCTTGTTTCTCAAGATCGATAAGGCCGGGATCGCCGCTGCCTGCCTGACTGCTGTCACCCATATATTTAGTGCCAGGAGATTTGTACTTCGAGTACCAGTTAGCTGTTTTCAGTGCGCCACCAGATCGATTACCGGTATAAGGAGAGGACGAATAGATAAACAGATTGTTCCTGAAATGGGCCCCCGAAGGTTTACCAACAGGGCTCCCGCCTCGAACATCAATACGGGCACAGGCATTTTGGGATCTACCGAATCCATTGTATCTGGCTATCGTATTGTTATCGAAATAGATACCTGTGCATGGCGCCAACATGAATAGCCATGACTGTCCATCGTAGCACACATTGAAGGCCACTCTCCAGTTATATATTTCTTGTCGATATCGCGGCCAATCGTAGTCCCAGCTGGATTCAATGAATCCAGCATTTCCTTCCGAATAGTTATGGTGAATATAGATATTTTTCTTATGATATCTACCGCAATCTATTTCGATAGCGCCGCCGTCTGAGCCCCATGGGCTATCTTTAGTCCCAAAATTCTTAATGGTGTTGTATGAGATTTCCTGGTTGCCGATATTTAAATGTATCCCCATCGGTCCCCAGCTACTTTTTGACGTTCTCCACAGTGCATAACTCGGACCATCCAAATAATTCTTTGTTATCAAGGTATGCTCGCCAGCTGACATAATGCCCTGACCAGTCTTGATGAATTCATTATTTCGGATAATGCAATGATCCGAACCGTGTTCGATACGGAGCGCGGCCAGTCTCGTCATAATGATCATCCCCGAAACGTACTCCCCTGGGGTATCGTGAAAATGTAGGTTTTCTACGATGATGTAGTCGCCTCCAAGCGTAATCGCGTTGCCGCTGGCATCGCGGGTAGTGGGATTGGTAAACTTTGGCAAATCGCCCTTCCCATAGGAAGTCAGCCGTATCGGCTTAGCCACTGTGCCAGATTCACTGATTCGAATATTACCGGAGAAAGCAGATCCCCTCTTGAAGTGGACTACATCTCCCGCAGCCAATGAGGCTGACTCCGCTTTCATATGCGACTTCCAGGGCTTGAGTATCGAGAGACCGTCATTGTCATCTGATCCGTTCACCGAATCGATGTAATAATCAGCACCGCTGCAATATGTGACTAGAGCAAAAAGAACCAAGGTAATAAGAGGTACGGATTTCTTCATTATTAATGATGAGATTTTTTAATAATTGGATTCATGCTGAGTCCTACCAAAAGGATAATTGTAGTTTTAATTAATCAAATACGGCCAGCTAAAAGATAGAGGCAGAATACAGACCACGCAATACTCTGATAAAACATGAAGACTCATAACAGGTTAAAAACTGCATATCGCAAAGGTTCGACAAACAATTAATAGGTTCGACAAATGAAGTGTCTCAAAGTATTATTAAGACTGATCGAAAGGGCCAATGATTAATAGAAGAAAAATGTTTAAGGGAATGGCTGCTACGGCAGTCACAACTCCTCTATTCCCAGAACCAGCTCAAGCAACACCCGCAAAGAAGAAACTTAAGCGAGTCATTTTCTTTCTTCAAAACCAAGGATTTGATCCTTATACCGCCATCCCCAAGGGTCTGAAAGAGGCCGCATCACTCGATAGTTTTGATTTTCAAGAGCCCATCAAAGCACTCGAACCTCTTAAGGACAGGATTCACATAATCAATGGACTCCATGGCCTACACACGAGCCCGAGTCACAGCGCTTTTTTTGGTGCTCTCGGCGGGTACCGTGGCGGCATAGGAAGCCCTCCACGTGGTGCCACTATCGATCATGTTATTAGTCAGCATTTACCAGAGACCATTTTACCTCATCTCTGCATCGGAATGGATTCACTCCCCAACATGCAATCAAGACCAACACTAGCTACCCTTTCAGCAACGGGTCCCGGGAAACCTATTTTTATGCATTCAAATCCACAGAACCTGTACCAATCTCTTTTCGGTAGCATATCTACCGGTGAGGTGAGAGAACGTTACGAGGCTCGCTCGAACGTGTTACAGTCGGTGGAGAGAATCGCTCTGCAAAACTCTCGAGGATTACCCGAGGAGGAAAAAGAGCGCTACAGTGGTTACGTTGATGGTTTCCGTGACATGAATGGGCTGCGCGGAAAACTTGCCAACATTTCCGATCATCTCAAAAAATTCGCCCCTCAGTACGGAGAAAAAATTACCCATCCAGAATTTGAAACTGACTGGCATGATTCTTTACTTGATCTTGGCATCTCCGCCCTCAAGTCAGGCATTACCAACACCCTTACCATAGGCTCTGGCCGAGGTGAGATATTTGGAGCATGGAGAGGCCTAGGCATTGATCAGCAGGGCCATAACTTAGGTCATATGAAACAGCCAGATAATCCGATCTGGGTCAAAATTCGTCAATACAATTGCCGCATGCTAGTGAAGCTGGTCAAAGAGCTCGAATCAATGCCTGAGGGCGATGGTAACATGATGGACAACTCGCTCATCGTCTATACCAGCAATAACGCTGACAAGCAGCACACATCCGGGGCTAATTGGCCTTTCATCCTTATAGGCAATCCTGAGGGACCGATCAAAACCGGCCAATTCACTCAAATGGAAAAGCGGCCGATCAATGACTTATATACTACCCTTTTGCATGCTGCCGGAATGCCCGTCGACCGGTTCAATATGGACAAGAGCCTAGCAGCGAACTACCATTCTAAGACTGGCCCGATTGAAACCCTGCTCACTTAGACTCTCTAATTTCGCTTCGCACGGGAGAGCTGGAGACCATCAGCTAAAAAATGAAAATTCTCTTTCGTCTTTCTTTATTGACTATCTGGGGACTCTTTTTACTTCCGGTTCACCTGTTAGCCGCCGATCCTTTATTTGAGTCTTTAGTTCAACCGTTTCTGGAAAACCATTGCCTCGACTGCCATGACAATGAAACCAAAAAAGGTGACCTTGCCTTGGATGAGATAACCGAGGTGAACACAAAAAATTTCGGCATTTGGAAACAAATATGGGAACAGGTAGCCCTCAAGGAAATGCCACCAAAAAAGAAAAAGAATCAGCCCAAGGTAATTGACCGGCTTCGCCTTTCGCAATGGATCTTAGCAGAAATGGAAAGAGTAATGGAAGACAGGGGCGGCTTTGATTCCCACCGCCTACCGGCCAAGGGAAATCATTTGGACCATGATTTGTTGTTTGGTGAAATACCAAAGGGGCTAGAACCCTCATCTACTCCAGCCCGCATTTGGCGAATTCATCCACAAGAGCATCTGGTCCGGCTCAACGAACTCATCAACAAGGAACCGGAATACGACTCAAAAAATCCGGGTCTGCGGACCCGAGGGGACCACATACCATGGAATAATCAGGGCGAAGTGAAAGTTTACTACGGGTTAGAGAGAATCAAGGGCCAGGTAGGTGGTTCCGCTGCCTATGCGGCAGCGATCACGGGATTCTCACCGATCCTAAATATTAAAGGGCACCATGGTTTGCGAAGTTATCCTATTCTTTATTCTGTGAATGGCGCTCAGGCTTCTCAGATCGCTAGGAATGCGGAGGACATCGTACGTTTCATGGCCTACGGACCCAAGATCGAGCCATACCAATTGACCGGAAAATTACCCGAGAAATACAAGAATGTTGACATCCGGGGGACCATTGAAAGCCTTTTCTATCATGAGAAAGTCATGCGTCCGCTTACTCCAGTTTATGACCTTGTTCAGGAAAAAAATCCTTCCGATGAAAAACTCCGAACGGCTGTTAATTTTCTATTTGAAGCTTTAACTTTCCGAGAACCGACACTCAAAGAATCCAAAACTTATCTCAATCTCCTCAAGAAATCCATCACTGACCTCGGGCTCAAAAATGGCGTAATCCTCGGTCTCAGCCCCATCTTTCTTGACCGGGATGCCCTCTTCCGACCAGAACTTGCCCAATATGGTAAACCGGACAAATTCGGACGTGTGATGCTGCAGGGCAATGAATTAGCATTGGCCATCAATGGTGCCTTCAGCTATATCAAGCCAGATTCGAGACTTAAAGATGCACTTAAGGAAGGTCACCTCAAAACTCGCGACGATGTCAGGCGCGAAGTGACCCGAATCCTTTCCGATGAGAGTATTCGTAAGCCTAGGATCCTCCAGTTCTTCCATGAATATTTTGATTACGATCTGGCAGGAAGTGTCTGTAAGGACGCCAAAGCCCTGAAGATAGCCGGGGGAGGAGGCAACTTTCCCAATATTATGTTTGGAATGACTGCCAGCTTGGACCGGCTAGTCGAACTTATAGTTCAGGAAGACAAACAGGTCCTTAAGGAGCTTCTTACTACGGATCGCATCATCCTCGATCCCGGTAACGATCGCCTCTACTTCAGCACCCGAGAAAATCTAAAGAAACCTCCTCCCCGCGATAAGAACGATAAGAAAAAAAAACCCACTCCCGAGGAATTGGGCCAAATCGCTTTGCCTAAAGGTCAACGAATTAACGTCCGCGTCCCAGCAGTCAAATATACTGGTGGAAGCAAAACTCGTAGCCTGGTGAAGGTGCCTAAAGAAGAACGGATGGGCATCCTGACTCACCCGTCCTGGTTAGTTTCTCACTCAGATGCCATGGATAACCATGCCATTCTTCGTGGACTCTGGATCAGGAACCGTTTACTTGGAGACTCCGTTCCTGAAATCCCCATCACGGTAGATGCCCAATTACCCGACGAGCCCAAGAAAACCCTGCGCGAACGCATGCAAGTCACCCGTGAAAACGAATGCTGGCGTTGCCACCGGAAGATGGATCCCCTCGGCCTTCCATTTGAGATGTACAATCACTTAGGCCTCCGCCGTCTGTCCGAGCTCGATAAGCCCGTCGATTCATCCGGTGAAATTATCGAAAGCGGCGACCCCGCCCTGGACGGCCCAGTGAAAGATGCGCTGGAGATGATAGAAAAACTCTCCAAGAGCGAACGCGTCGAACAGGTCTTCGTTCGCCATGTGTTTCGCTTCTGGATGGGCCGCAACGAAACTCTCGAGGATGCTCCCACTCTACAGGCCGCTCATCAAGCGTATAAAAAAAACAATGGCAGCATGAAGGCTCTACTCACCTCACTGCTCAGCTCCGACGCTTTTCTATACCGTAAAGTGGAACGAAATACCAAATAACCGCAGCAGCTTATTTGAGGTCATTGTTGCGAACCTCACGCAACTTATTGGCCATCTGAACTTTGAATCGAGCAACGATTTTTTGGTGAGACGGATCTTTTGCCAGACTCGTGTATTGCTTCGGGTCCTTTTTTACATTGTATAGCTCAAGGCCCTTTTCACCATTTTCACCATAATGGATATAGGCCCAGTCTTCCTCGCGTAATAAGAAGCCGCGTCTAAAAGGTGCCACTGAAAAAGCAGCGGTACGCACGGTGTGCTTGGGATCATCCAACATCTTGGAAATATCTTTGCCCTGCAATCGCGGTTGCTCGGGTAGACCGCAAAGGGAAGCAATGGTCGGATACAGGTCAAGCAACTCGGTCAATGAATGACACACGGCGGGCTTCTTACCAGGCACACTAATAATCAGCGGTACCTGCGAAGATTCATCAAGCAAACTCACCTTGGCCCAGAAGTCATGCTCACCCAAATGATAACCATGATCGCTGGTAAAAATAACGATCGTCTTTTCCCGCAGGCCCGCCTCATCGAGAGCCGAAAGCACCTTACCGACTTGAGCATCCATATAAGCTACTGATGCATAGTAACCGCCGACCGATTTCTTTTGACGGCGAATATCCATTTTCATATTTTCGCTGGTGCAATAATTGATGCCAGGCTTGGGAATGTCATCCCAATCGCCCTTGATTTTGGGAGGCAATACCATCTTGCTGTAGGGTTTAAAAGGTGGGTAATAGGACTTAGGAGCAACAAAAGGCACGTGCGGACGCACGAATCCCACTCCTAACCAAAAAGGTTTATCTTTGTGACGGTGAATCAATTCAACCGCTTTCTTCGCGGTTTTTCCATCAGAGTGCACTAGGTCATCTCCGTCAGCTTCGACCACCACGAAAGTATTGCCACCCACGGCAGGTTTCTTTCCGTCAGAATTGTTCTGGAGGGTTTCACCATCACCCGGCGCCCTCCATTCAGGACCCTTACTATTAAAACGCTCAGTCCACGAGGCTTCGTCATCAGCTCCATTAGTGCCTTGCTCTATACCAATGGGTACACCCATATGATAGATCTTGCTGACCCTTGCCGTATAGTAACCATTGTTCTTGAAGTGCTGAGACCAGGTGACACGATCACCAATCTGAGGCCGGGGACTCTTGTAACCCAAGACTCCAGTCGCATGTGGATAATAGCCCGACATAAAACTGGCCCGAGAAGGGCCACAGTAAGTCCCTTGGCAATAGGCCCGAGTAAAACGGGTGCCACGCTCTGCCAAACTGTCAATGTTCGGCGTCTTGCAAACCTTGTTGCCGTAACAGGATAAGGCAGTCGAAGTGAGATCGTCCGATATAATGAAAAGCACATTATGTTTTTGTGGTGCTGCAGAAACCAAATTAATCAAAAATGCTAATGTCAGAATAAGTCGTGTATTAATGCCAATTTTCATGTCTCGGATACCTTATGATTCTAGTCTGCTCCAAATCCTAATCTCGCCAACAAAGAAATTCAACTTTCTGCGCTCATTGCCAAAGCATCATAGTTAAGGGATTTCTTATGCTAAACCCATTAGGAATTTTGTTTTCCTTAAGGTCGGAGTTGACCTTTTTTTCTAATCATGGCCTTATCACAACATGACGAAATATGTTCTTCTCTCTCTCTTAACCATTAGCCTCACATCAAAAGTATTGGGCAAAGATCTGAGCCTTGCTAATACCTTCAGTGACGGAATTGTTCTCCAAAGGGAAAAACCTATCAATGTTTGGGGCCATGCCAATCCCGAACAACCCGTTACTCTTAAGTTTGGAGAAGAAACCAAAACCACAAAATCCAATTCTAAGGGTCAGTGGTCCATAAAGATAGGCCCTCTCATGGCCTCATCCGAACCCAGAGCCATGACAATTAAGTCAGGGGACAGTGAAATCAGAGTAGTTGATATCCTAGTCGGTGAAGTTTGGGTCTGTGGTGGTCAAAGCAACATGGCTTGGACATTGCGAGGCTCTACCGATGCAGACATTGAAATATCTTCCGCAAACTTTCCCGAGATAAGATTTCTGAAACTTCCTAATGTGGCAAGTCCCAGAGAACAGGATGACTTTCCTCTTGGAAAGCCCACGGACTGGATCGGTAAATGGCAAAAAGCGGTAACCCCTGAAGTTCAGAATTGCAGTGCCGTGGCTTACTATTTTGCTAAGCGCCTACATCGCCAACTAAAGGTGCCAGTCGGGATAATTGAAAATTCGTGGGGAGGCACCATGGCCCAGCACTGGTGCAATAAAAACACTCTAAAAAAGATCCCTGAAATGGCGGAAGATATAAAAAAATTCGACAAGACATACCAAGAATGGATTGACGGAGGAGAGGAGAAAGGAGCACAAAAAAGATTAGCCAAAGACCTTGCTGATTGGGAAAAGAAAAACGCAGAAGCAAAAGCTAAAGGAAACAAAGAGCCACGCAAACCGAACGCAAACCAATACAAGAACCCGGGCGATGGCAGGCAGCCAGCAGGAATGTATAATGGCTCTCTTCTACCAATCGCAAACACAACAATTAGAGGGATACTCTTCTATCAAGGTGAAAATAATTCTTTCGGCACATCATGGAAACCATTTTATCGAACCTTTCCGGCACTAATATCTGACTGGAGAAATGCCTTCCGTGATCCTAACATTCCTTTTGGCATCATTCAGATTGCCGGCTGGAGTAATCGCAGATCCATGGAATACGACATGAATCATCATTGTAACGTAATTCGCGAAATTCAATTGGACACATGGCTTAACACAGCAAACACAGGACTAATTGCCACTTATGATACAAATTCTAATGGCAGCATCCATCCTGGTCGAAAATTACCAGTCGGTGAAAGGTCAGCCAGATGGGCTCTATCTGAAGTATACACAGTTAATAAATTTGGATCAAATGAACCATTAGAATGGCAAGGGCCTGTCTTTAAAGAAGTAAAGTTTGAATCCGGCAAAGCTTTTGTCACTTTCGAAAAAGGTACTGACAGAGGTCTTCGCCTCGATCAAGACGTTGACGTTGGATTTGTACTGGCAGGAAACGATAAGAATTTTCATCACGCAAAGGCAAGAATCACTCAATCCAAAGAAGATAAGAAACCTCAAGTAGAAATATGGTGCGATGAAGTTAAAGATCCAGTAGCTGTTAGATATGCTTTCTCAAATCTTCCTATCGGCGGACTGATGAATGCCAGAGAAATTCCTGCTTATCCTTTCCGTTCCGATGATTGGCCCATGACACCTCACCAGTCAACAGGGTCATATATAAGAAGCAAAAAATAACTATCTTAAATCACTCATCGGAGATCAGAAGAGTTCTCTGTAACCACTGGCGTGCGAATGATCGAGCTGGACTGGGTCTTAGTACCCATTCGTCATTGTGATTGCGAAAACCGCTTTCCATGTAAGTAATCTTATCTGTTTCTATCCCCTTTAAACTTTCTATATATTTTCGGGTAAACTGATTATTAGCTGCAGATTCACTAAGAATGAGTTGAGGTCTTCCATCTAAACGAGCGATTCTTTTATTAGCTGAATTTTTATCAGAACCTGGATATGACCATCGACGCACACCGTCATAATGACTGTAAGGGATAAAACCTGCCCATAGCTTAGAAATCTCATCGTCATATAAACCAATAAAATTGCAGGCAATTGCACCCCTAGAAAAACCACATAGTACGATTTTCTCTAAATCTCCTCCAAATTTCTTACATACCCTTAGGACTGTGAGCTTACAATACTGGACAGTTGGAACGGGGTTATAATGAGGGGCATCACCCCACCATTGGCGCACATTTTTAGTTCCGGAAGAATTAAGATATGGAAGACACAGCCAGATATACCCTTTCCCTCCACTGAATCCATAACCGAGCTTACTCCCCTCTACCAAACCACTGCTTCTATCCCCAATTTTATCATGGTAAGGACCATTTCCTGCATACTCTACAATAACTGGGTATTTTTTTCCTTTTTCCCAATCGGAAGGAAGATAGAGGACATGGTATACCTCTTTGGCATCTTTCGGATTTTGAGCCTTTGTTCTAATTCCTGGTCCAAATTTATCTTCTACCAATGGCGGTAATTTTAAATCAGATGCAGTACCTCTAAAATCAGGAGGAATTAATTCAGAAATCGCGAACCCATTGCCATAGAGGAGAGTCAATAGGATTATGATCCAAAACTTAAACACTAAAAAATTATACAAAATTTCGGGCTAATTCATACCCATATTTGTGGAGAATCTGGATCTTTTGGATAGGGTATTGCTAAACCTTCTGAAAATCTCTTTGTAGTCCAAGCCACTGCAGCTGCATCTATTATATCATCAGGGGAAATGTTTCCAGAATTAGCTCCTAGGTCACTGGGTAAATCTATTCCACTAGACTTTAGTAAGCTCAGCCTATGCCGCATTCCATTCCATGTTTTTTTTGAATATCCTTGGGGCACTCCATTATTCATCTGCATAAAGCAAAATTCTGGATGAACCTCTATCATACTTATATTCTCTAGAGCACATTGATTAACCTCTAATATTTTCCTTTTAAGATTTATGGTCTGCCTTGAAAAGGCACACCCAAACCTTCTGCGGCTTTCGTTGTTCAAGTCTTCGGGTTCAAGATCAATCCATTTGGGTTCAATCATAAACTTAGGAATAGCTGGAAAAACGCTTCGACCACGCTTCGAACCTAATTCTTTTCTTACCAATTGATCAGCCTCTCTCGAAGGTTCATTGATCAATTTTAAAGGCATGTCAATACCCACTAATTTAATTCCAGAAAAATAAGACAGTAGATTTTTAAAAGTTGATGAAACATGACTGTCGAGCACTTGACCACATTTATCAATAGCAACACCTACCCAACCTTCCTTACAACCATCAACACCTAGAGAAGATGATTTATAGATTATAGAACTCTGGCCCATTTAATATTATAATTTCAAATAATTCTTTATGGACTAAAAGGACCTCCTTAAAGAAAGTGTAGCACTTGGTGCAATTTCAAAATCCTCACCTTCACCATAGAAACTTTGGTGAAGAGGTTTAGTAATTCCAAGGCCAATATCAAAACTTTCTGAGAGCGCATAAGAAAGATTTAATGCTGCACTCGCGTGTAAGAACCCAGAATTGGGATCTCTGCCACTCATCAACCAATCTGAATAACCATAATACTCAATACTGAGACCAGCAGAAAAAGACAGTTTTTCATTATAAGTCCAGTTAACAATCGGGGAAATTGCCAATTCTGAAGCCCCTCTAAATCCTTTATTATTATGGTACAAGGGTAATCTCGCTTTGGCATATAAGCCCAGGCCTATTGAATCATTGATTTGGAAACCATAATAAAGATTTAATAATGGATCTACAGTTCCATTGCCAAACTGAATATGAAGATGTTTCCTCCCAGAATCTCCTAATACCCATGGATCGCTTTCAGTTCTTCCTGAAGGCAGAGCTAATCCCATGCCTAACCTGAGAATTGATCCATCCTTAAACAAATCCCTTTTCTTGAATCCTGCCATAAATTCCATATCTCCAAACCCATCGTAATTTTCTGTACGATGATGAATGTATCCACTCCTTTTTGCATACTCCACTTGTAAAGGGTCTGCAGGCTCAAGAAAGGATATCGACGCTTTCTGAAATTTCCAAAAATAGGGAATCATTAAAGCAGCGTCCCATTCTTGGTTGATGGATTTCATGATTGAAAAGCTTGCCCTCTTCAAATCCATTTCAACATCATGTCGATGAGTTGGAACTTCGATATTTTCAAATGAAGAGGTTAACCCATTATTGGATAAATGGGCACCAAAGATGCCATTAC
>Ga0209404_10002574_pt1 | contig 11088 bp, 11 predicted proteins | sample TroAtlMetagenome_2_FD_187447 | JGI IMG/M metagenome (GOLD analysis project Ga0209404, IMG submission 187447) | Marine eukaryotic phytoplankton communities from Atlantic Ocean - Tropical Atlantic ANT8 Metagenome (SPAdes) (version 2) | ecosystem: Environmental > Aquatic > Marine > Oceanic... | reverse complement strand
CAGGTCTTACTGTTAACATATTTAATGCATTCAGTTTATTTTTAATTTCTGTTTTTTCTGAACCCGAAAGGTAATCTGAGTTTAATGGTTTGATTGCAAGAAATACTTTTCCGTATTGTGGTGGGTCATTGTCTTCACCACCCCATACTGCAACTGCATCTGCGTTAGGATAATACTCTTTTACTTTTGCTTTGTAGTCGTTAAGTGTAACCAATCTGTTTTGAGAGGTGTAGAACTTTGTCGCTTTAAATTTAATTGACTCTATATCTTCTTTCTCTGCACCACCACTTGCGTTAGACGTAGTCGTGATAGTAGAATCAGTATAACCATTCACTGCAGTAATTTGTGAAAAGTTTTTAATACCATTGCAATGAACAGTGTCCACTATAATATATGTTACTGTAATAATATCTCCGTCTATAAGTTCTTTACCTAGTGTTCCGTCTCCGAAATATATTTCTGTATACCCTTCTTCGTTTTCTTGTGTATAGTAAACTTCGGAAGTTGTTTGAATGTTTGATACGTCAAGTGCCTTTGTATATGCAGAACTTACTCCACCTGAGTTAACAGAAACTTCTATTCTAGAATTATCCACTCTTGCATTTGATAAAACAAATTTTGGATTTCCAATTTGAGAATCAAAAATAAATTGGTCTTGTGCATATGTCCCTTGAACCAAAGGAACACTTGCGTAGTTATATGTTGTCCCATTTTGAGTTGGTTTGACTGTATTAGGAACTACAAATTGATATTGAATTCCATCAAAAACAGCTTCAAATATATTTCCTCTTTCTAATTGCATTTCTGCAGATGTTGGAAAACTTCCGTCTGAATTTCTTACGTTATTAATTGCAATATCTACGATTGCACTTGCACAACTTTCTGATGCAGGAACGAATCCTAAATCCTTTGCACGAGATACTACGTTCTTTCTGATTTGAGCAGAATCCAAGAACAATTCACTTCCTGCAATATTTGTATTTACTGCACCAATGTGTGATGCATATGCAAGTAAGTCTACTAGTACTGACATAGTAGAACCTTCGAAGTCATAGTCTTTTAATTTTTCCTGACCTTGTAAATACCCCTTTAGATTTTCTGCTATGTTTTCAAAATCTAAGTCTGTAACATTTATTTGTGAACTTTTTATTGCCATATTACCTTGCCCTTGTTACGGCCATTTCCATACTCTGATTAGGAAGACCATTTATAATTGAATAGTATATTGTTAAACTAATTTCATTAGTATCTAAATCTGCAATTCTAACTTGTACATTATTTACTCTAGGTTCAAACATTGAAATCATTTCTACAAGTCTTTTTTGAACTTTTCTTAATTTCCTATCTGTATTTAATTCAAATAATAAATTTCTTATAGAACCACCAAAACCTGGCTTGAAAGGTCTTTCATAATTATTGGTTAAAATAATATTTCGTATTGCTCTTTTTACTGCTTCTACATCAGTTCTAACAACAACATCTCCTGTTTGAGGGTGAGCTCTAAATGTCAAATCTAAATCAGAATATGCATTCCCTTTAGTCGCAACTTGTTTACTTTGATTAGTTATGTCTGTTGTTTGTATTGCCATATATCTATTTATACAATGAGTTAAACTTTAAATCCTAATTAAGGAAACATCTTTAGAAATTCCTGAATCATATTCTGATTGGGTTAATGGTGCTGTATCAAATGTTGCAGTGCCTCCTGAAATTGTTACTCCACTTCCATGTTCAATCTCTACTCCGTTTACAAATGCATGAAGTGTTCCTGTTCCAGTTGTAACTGAAAATTCTGTTTGGTCTACCTGACTTTCGTTTTTCACTTTAGTATATGCAATCCCATCAACATTTCCTTCTTCCTTAATTTTTCTTGGAGAGTTTTTAGTTTCCTTTTTAGTAATTGCCACAAGACCTGCGACTCCAACAATATTTAAACCAATGTTTGTAGGCATTCCAATAAGTTTTAAGAAGTCGCACCATGTAAGAAGTAAGAAATCAAAAAGTGGCCCTAATCCTATTGCAGTAAGAAACTTCTTAACTATAGTAACCCAATCAAACATTATTTTTTTATGCCAGTTCATTTTAAAATCTTCAAATGCAAGACTGATTTCTGCAATCTCTTCTTCTAGTGATGCAGTTGCCGATTCAATTTTACCACCTATAATTTTTATTATATCATAACCAAATATGTTAAGTCCCTCTAATGCCTCTCTTACATCTGCATGAAATTTGTCCATCTCTTCAAGTAACTCGTCTTCTAATTTTTCTTTTTCTTCAATCTTTAGTTTTAGTTCTTCACTCAATTTTATATGGTCTGCCATACTAATATCGGGGTCTGCAAGTTTTTCTTCTAGTTCTTCAATTTCCTTTTTTAATTTTTTAATTTTTATTCCCTTTCCAACTTTTGTTTCTTCCCATTTGTCTTTGATTGATTGTATTCTTTCTCTTATCAATGCACCAATATCCATGTTCATAATATCAGTTAATTCCGTCCAAGGCCCATCAGGTAATCCTAACAAGTCCCAAATTTTTTGAAAGATTCCTATTAGTTTTTGAAATGCCGCCACAAACCAATTCTGTATATATTCTTTGATTTTTGTTTTAATATATTTCCAAGTTAACTTCGCTTTTGCCTCATCATCTAAAACACCAAACTCACCGTCAAATTGTCTAAACTCTTCAGGAATGAGTTGAAAAAATTTATCAACCCATTCACTTTTTTTATCATATAGTTCAGCAATTTCCTTTTCTAGTTGTTCTTTCTCGTCTCGTAGTGCTTTAAGTTTTTCAGCATTATCTAAAGTAACTACATAGTTTCCAGTAACAGGGTCTGTTTTACCAGTTGAAGTGTGGTTAACAACAAATTCTTCTATCTCTTCATTAACCTCTTTTAACCTTTTCTGTTTTGAGACTATTTGAGTAACAAAATTTTTACCTGCAATTTGGTCTTTAAGTTCCTTTTGATACGCAGGAGAGGTAACTAATTTTAAAATGTTAATGTCTAGTCCAAGAATATTTACGGTAAAGTTAATTGGAACTAACTTAGAAACTAGTTCTGCAATCTTTGTTGGTATATAAGTATGAAACTCCTGTAATAACTCTTCAAATGCATCTCGTGCTTCTTTTTGCCAATCTCGGTTGGGTGGTTCCTTATCCCAAAATGGTGATAATATATCACTTAAGTCTTCTATGTATTTTTCAATATCTTCTATAATTTTATCAATTTCTTCTTTAAACTCACCTAAGATTACATTGTCTATGTAATCTTTTTTCTCTTTTATTTGTTTGAGTATTGCTTCCCTTTCTTCTTCGGTTAAGTCGGGGTTTGATAATTGTTTTTCAAGTTCTACTATTTCTAACTCTTTTTCTGCTTTCATTTCTCCAAGCTTAGAAGTTAGTTTATTAGGCAGTTCAGCTATTTCATTGAATGCATTTGTGATTTCTGCGACTGTTGGTAAGTCAAATATATCCCCTTCAGGACAAGGAAGACTATCAGATATTTCTTCCTCAACTGGGTCTACTTTAGTTTTTTCCGCCTCTCCCATAATTATTTCCCTTATGCGTTAGGAGTAAATTTCTTACTTCTTACTCTTACTTCTTCAGGAGCTTCTATAAGTATTTTATTACCTGCTTTAAGTGTTAAATCTTTTGTTGTCTCAATGAATCCATTTCCATATGATTTAAGATTTACATCACCATTTGTTGTAATATCAGCATTTCCTTGAACTTGAATATTAACATTCCCACCAACCCAAAGTGTATTGTCTTTACATACTACAGTATAGTTATCATTTACAACTCTAGTTACTTCAGTTCCATCAGGATATATTTCATGGTAAGTTCCTGAACGGTGTTCGACTGCAATTCTTTCTTTCTTTGGTGTATCGTCTAACTCCACCATATGACCCGACTCAGTTTGAATAACTTTATTATATGGGTATTTTGGGTCTGCAGGTGATTTTATTTCAGGTGGAGATATAAGAGTATCTCCTGTTGTTGATGTTACGTTTCTATCTTCGTAACTCCACAAATCTTTTTCTTCAGTTGCCTGTGGAGATAAATCAGATTTATTATAGTGGTCTTTTAATGGGTAAAATGGTAAATCACTTTCTTTAAGTTCTTGTTCTTCTATTTTTGAACCACCACCACGAGGGTTTACTTCAATCTTTTTAGGTTTTTTTGGTGCAGTGTCTAATCCTTTTTCTAATCCAAACCCTCTCTTTGAAGAGTGTTCAGGATTTTTCCCATCAGGTGTTCCATCATATCCACTACTAGTTAATCTTCTTGGGTCATTAAATCCATGTTGAACATTTCTATATTGCAATTCACCTTCAGAACTTTCTTTAATATGTTCAACTGGTATACCTGTAGTTGAACCCAAAATTACTGGTTGTTGATTTTTCGGTTCGTCTTTAAAATATAAAAGTACCGTAGAACCTTCTACGAGTCCGTGTTGAGTTCCGAATCCTGATAACCCTGCAGAAGTTGTTGGTAAAACAACATGAGCCCATGGCAAGTCGGGTGTTGAAATTAAGTTCTTATCGTGTGTATGGACATTATGTACACGAACACGAACCCTACCAATTTTTAATGGGTCTTGTCTATCTTCAACTACTCCGTAATATAATTTCATAATTATTCTATTCCATGTTCATATGGAGTTGATGCCTTTTCTTTTATTTGTAAAAGTTTTTCCTGAGTAATTTTACTAAAAGTTTCTTTCACACACTCTAAGTGTAAAGAACCTTTATGCTTAGCATTGTTTACAGTAATACAAGAGTTGATTACCAAATATCTATTATCATTTATTAAATCTTTATTATCAGATTTTTCATCTTGGACTTCGGGTTCAGGAATTTGCAACTGAACTACGTTACCAACACTTACGTCTGTTCTAATAGGAAGTATTATAGAAATTATTTCCTGTTTTAATAATTCCTTTAAAGCTAGTCTTTCTAATTTTGAATTGTTTGTAACTTTATCTCCTACAAAAACATCATTTGAAGAAAAATCTTTGTTGTTATCAAAATCATGATTATGATTATGATTGTATAATATGAGATTGTCTTTTTGTTTATTCGGTGCCTCGTTATTCCACTTAGAAATTTGTATAACTTCAGGTACGTCCATTCCACTTTCTACGTCTTTTGTAGATAGTCCTAATTCTTCTCCTACCTGTAAACTTGTAAGAGTTCTTAAAATTGGTGCCCCTTGATTTGTAACGTGAGGACTTTTTCCTCTACCTATAGTTTCTTCTATATCATATACGTTCTCTTTTACCACTCCTGTTATTGGGTCATAGGTTTCAGATTTAGAAGCATACATACCTGATATTGTTCCCCTAATTGTATTGAAACTAATTGGTTTAGTTACTTCGAGTATTTGTTTTTTATCTGTATCCAATGCATCTAGACCACCTGAGACTGGTTTATAAACAAAATGTTGAATATCATCTTCGTTTGTATTACACATTTCATCTATAGACTTAAGATTAAACTTGCCGTCAAACGTTTGATAGAAAAACATACCATTTCTCCAAAGTGAATCAGTACTATAATCAGCGTCTTCTACAAAATGGGCAATAGCATTCATTATCGTCCAGTTTGGGCATATAAATTGATTGTTATCAGATTCTGTGTCTTCCCAAACTCCTAAATCATCTTCTGATAAACCTAAAGTATTTTTATCATTTTCACTACCTTTTAATAAAACATTTTTTAGCATATCACTTTGTTTACCTCTAAGTACTTTACTAATTCTTTTTGTATATGCTTTAATTAAAGAAGGGTCTTCAATATTTAATTTATACCCTTGCAGTATTCCAGCTTCACTTCTAACTTGATTCGTTTGTTTACTTACTCGAAATGTCATATCATGTAGTGGTGAGTCTTCTCTTCCATCACTCATTGAAATACGAATGTATTCCTGTCCTGTAAATCTAAAAAGTTTTGGAAGGTTTACACCATCTACAAATATAACTTCTCCCGATATAAACTTATCTTGTATACTTTCATATAATTGGAAGCCTGAAATTAATTCTCTGAGATTTATTGACATTTGTTCTTGATTGACCAAATGTATTGACCTTAAATCAAAAGGAACTGCAAACTCTAGGTCATAGAGTTCTTCATAACTATTTGTTGTTTTTAATGTTGTATCACTCATTTGACATTATTCGTTCAAATTCCTTCAAGACTCCTGTTATCTTGCTAGGACTAATAATCTTAATTTGTCTTTTTCTTTCGTTTTCCTCGAATTCTTCAGTATAGTGTGTAACTGGTGTATATCCTGTTCCACCATATGTTCTTCTATTTCCTGAACTATCTACATAGTGGTGAACACCGTCTTTTGAATCAGATACAGAAGATACGGTAAAAGACTTCACAACATTTCCGTCTTTATCATGAGAAGAAATTGTTTCTCCTGATTCTATATTATCTCCAAGTACTGTAAGACACTTGTGTATTGGGTCTACACTTAAAACACTTGCTGTTTTACCGTCAACGTTTGACGTAACGGTTTCACCAACTAGAAATTTAGAACTTGCAGAAACTATATCTGTTGTATTTGTTGCAACTAAACATTGACCTTGATATTTTTCATTTAGATAGTTTTCAAATGTTTCATATTCCATAAACCAATCGTAGTAATTATCAAAATCATTTACTAAAAAAAATGTCCAGTGTAAATCACTATCTCCATATAATTTACTTGCAACTATATCGGGTCTTTCTCCTTCTTCTATTTCATAGTATTGATATTCTATAATAGAATCTAATGATGCAGACTCTATCTTAGCTTTACGGAAAAAATCTTTAATAGTGATAACTTTACCACTTTCAAGAGTATATTGTATTTTAGGAAAATTTTGAAATAATTTATTTGCCATAATATGTCCTAAGTTTTAGTATCAGCATCAGGTGTCCTAGATTTCATAGGTGAAATTGCTTTATTTCCAAGAGGTGATATATGTTGATATGATTCTTGAGTAAGAATTTTAATTTCTTGGAAGGATAATGAAATTGAAGTTGATACAGGATAACCGTCTCCTATCATTGCAACTTTATTACCATTAAAATTATCAACTGACATATCAGTCAATACACATGGTAAAAACCCATCTAGTCTTTGTTCAAGAGGCCCTTCGTATGATATATTAATTACATTAGGAAAGTTAAAATAGTTTTCATCACTATCTTTATGTCTGTTACCCGTTCCACTAGCTTCTTTATCTTTTGTAAAAAATCTTTCCCCATATGTATCAGGTAACATAGCAGTTCTAAATGAGTATATTATTCTTTGAACCATTTGTGCTTCTAACTCACTTTTAGGCCAGAACTCATAATCAAACTTATGGGTTCTAAAGGATATACCTTCAAACATTGCTTCTGTCATTGGATTTTTTGCACGACCTTCTTTAACATTTTGAATACCACCCGTTAGTCCATTCATAAATGCTGTCATTTGTGTTTTTATTAACTGGTTAAAACCTGCACCACCAGCTTCTAGAGCTTTACCAAAACCCGCTTCTTTATATCCTTCTACTACATGATTCATCATTCTTTTACTTAAACTAAAATCTGCATCACCAAAAGAAACACTAGAATCGGAAGTTGTGCCATCAGGAACATAAAGAAGAATATCTCTTGTTTGTCCGTCTCCAAACACATTAGGAAAAGTGCCTGCTTGATTGTTATCTTTATTACCACCTATTGTTGTTGCTACTCTTTTTGAATTATTTCTTCTTGGTAGTATAGTAAAAACCAAGTAATTAGGTAGTGTATCATTTAAAGGATATATAAGGTCTTCAGAAATCTCATAAGGTTGCTTCGCCATTGCTAGTTTCGCTTTCTCATTTTGATTAACAACTTTAGCGTTTTTTCTTGAATTTTCTAAGTAGGCTCTAGCTTGTTCGGCACTAACTCCAAGTTGGTCTGTTACACTATCGTATTGTAAACTTTTTAGTTTTGCACCTATACCTTTTACTGATTTGACGGCAGACTTTGCTTTGTTTACCTTTTTAATTATTTTACTTAATCCCATGTGATATAAATATTCCTGAAAGTTAATTTTATTATAGAGTTATTGTTATTTATGTCATATAAAGGTCGGTTTCGTCCAAAGAATCATAAAAAATATAAAGGAGACCCTACAAAGGTCTTCTATCGTTCTCTATGGGAACGTAGGTTTATGCATTATTGCGATAACACACCTTCTATACTAGAATGGAATAGTGAAGAGATTGTTATTCCATATGTTTCCCCTATTGATAATAGAGTACACCGTTACTTCCCCGACTTCTATATTAAAGTTAGGAATGTATCGGGTACAGTTAGACGTGAAATTATAGAAGTAAAACCCAAAAGACAATGTGAACCACCCAAAGTTCCTAAAAGAAAAACCCAAAGGTATCTTAAAGAAGTTGCAACCTACGGGGTTAATCAAGCAAAATTCAAAGCCGCAGAAGAGTACTGTAAAAATCGTAAATACAATTTCAGAATATTAACCGAAGAACACCTTACTTGAGTATAAATAGTATTATGTCTACTATTTTTGAAGAGTTAGAAAATCTTAAACCCGAAGATGTTGGTAAGCATTCACAACTTGCATTGGAATGGTTTAGGACAAACATTAGAAGAATCTTTGATAGAAGGCAAAATGAAAAGATATACCTTGACGGTACTAAAGTGGGAAACATTGTAGAAGGGAATATGTATATGATGTTTTATGATGCAAAAACCAAAGCAAAGTTGCCTTGGTTTGATAGGTTCCCTTTGATAATTCCTTTTGATACAAGAACTGTTGACAGTGGATTTTACGCAATTAACCTACATTATATTCCACCAATGGCAAGGCAGGACTTATTAGAAGAGTTATATAAAAGACCAACTGAAACAGGTGTAGAGGTGGATTACAACTATTTTCAAGCAGTATCAAGACTAAACCCTGCATTACCATGTGTAAAGAGATACCTTTATAGTAGAATAAAAAGAGTGCCTATGGAGATACAAAAAGATTATTGGGACGTGGCTGCAATGTTACCGACTGCAGACTTTGGTAATGTTAATACAAATACGGTATATGCAAATTCTAGGAAACAAATATGAGTACAGTAGACGAACTAAAATATAGTTTTGATGTAGGCGCAAGAGCAAACAGGTATGACGTTAGATTCTTTTTACCAAATATGTTTACTTCCAACAAAAGAACTATAGATTTTTCAAAAGACGACCCCTCTGACAAACATGGTCAAGTAGGAGTGGTAGCAAAGAGACCAAAAACAAACATGATGGGTATTAGATGTGAATCTGCATCATTGCCTGGAAGGTCTGTAGACACTACCAGTTGGTCTGAACTTGGTGCAGAAAGACAAATGCCTACAGGTACAGTAGACGATGGTGGAACTATAGACTTTACTTTTTTATGCGACCAAAGCTTTGCAGATAGATTAATTATAGAAGCTTGGTTATCACTTATATACAGTGGAAGTCCTACAAGAAACCATATGGACAATAGACCTGATGCACTCAAAGATATAAACATAAAAGAATCATATAAAAATAATAGTTTTTATGCAAATCAAGAGTTCCCACACTTAAACTGGTATGATGATTATAAATCAACTATTCAAGTTATTCAACATAGAATAGATAGAAAAGATTCAGAAGATACAAAAAGAAATGCATTAGAATACACACTTGTAGATGCGTATCCAATTTCTTTTGATAGCCAAGATTTAGGTATGGGCGAAGAAGGAATAATGAAATTTAGTTGCACATTTGCTTATAGGTATTGGGAATCAAAATACGTTCCAGCACCTAAAAGAAGTTTCCTAAATAAAGGAAGAGTATTATTAGATGCACTACTTGACGGTAGTAATCTATTAAGTAGGTTCGGTAAAGAAGGAAAAGTCCGTAAAACTTTAAATAACCTAGACACAAGAACATCACAAATTAGTAATATATTTGGTGGTGGTTAATTACAATATGGAGTAAATTATGGGATTACCAATCCAAAAAGCGCCTACGCATAGGTGTAAACTTAATGATGGAACTGAAGTAAAATTTCGTCCGTTCTTAGTTAAAGAACAGAAATATCTGTTAATTGCGAGAGAAAGTGATAACCCTGTTGACATTGTTAATGCAGTTAAGAATCTTATTAGTGAAGTAACTGATAAACAAGTAGATGCAGAAAAGTTACCAATGCATGATTTGGAATATTTGTTTTTACAAATTAGAGCTAAATCAGTAGGTGAATCAGTTGAGGTTCCAGTATTTTGCAAAAATATAAGTTGCGATGGTAGGGGAAGAGAAGCAGTAGATTTAACAACAGTAGAAGTCAGAACACCTGATGAAGAAATTGGAAATGATATTAAGTTAAATGATACACTAGGTGTAACTCTTCGTATTCCAAATGCAAAACAACTTGCCAAGGCAGATACTGATGGTGCAGACGAAACTGATAAACTTATTAACTTGCTAAAAATAGGAATCGAAACTGTATATGATGAAGAAACAGTATACAATGCAGATGAAATTAGTGATGTTGAACTTTTAAACTTTGTTGAATCTTTGACTATTGCACAAGTAGAAACGATTAACAAATTTTTTGAGAATGTACCATATCTTGCAAAAGATATTGATTGGGCGTGTAAAGTTTGTGGTACTGAACAGGTTACTGAGTTAAGGGGATTACAAAATTTTTTTTAGTGGCTCTTTCTCATGAAAGCCTAGTTAGTTATTTAAATTCTAACTTTCAGTTGATGCAACACCACAAGTATTCGTTAACTGAGTTAGAAGAAATGATGCCTTGGGAAAGAGAGATATACATGAGTTTACTACTTAATTTTTTAGAAGAAGAAAAACTCCGTAGACAAGAACAGAACAGAAAATAGATTGATTATGATTTCGTGAAGTGATTTTTTAATTTTTAATATAAGGATAAAAAATGGCTGAAGAACAAAAAGATAACAGTAGAAACGAAGTCGAAATCGATTTAGAAAAGTATATGGCTCTCCTTGAGCAGTTGGACGAACAGGAAGACAAAATCAAGGAAATGCAGGAAGAGGCTAAGAAAGCAAAGGCAGGT
>Ga0209404_10002569_pt1 | contig 11100 bp, 8 predicted proteins | sample TroAtlMetagenome_2_FD_187447 | JGI IMG/M metagenome (GOLD analysis project Ga0209404, IMG submission 187447) | Marine eukaryotic phytoplankton communities from Atlantic Ocean - Tropical Atlantic ANT8 Metagenome (SPAdes) (version 2) | ecosystem: Environmental > Aquatic > Marine > Oceanic | place... | reverse complement strand
AGCGAGCTGGCCATCCCCGGAATCTGGACCGGCTGGCTGGCCTTCACGCTGTTGCTGGTGCCCGCTGCGATCAGCTGCAATGCCGCGATGCGCCGGCTTGGGCGGCGCTGGAAGCAGATCCAGCGCCTCGTCTATCCCGCCTTCGTGCTAGCGCTGGTCCACTGGCTGCTGCTCGATTGGGCATGGGGGCCAGCGCTCGTTCACCTCGCACCATTATTGGTGGCATGGACATTGCGCATGGTCATGCGCCGCAGAACAATCGTTACCAGGAGTATCGCATGAGTTTTCGCCGGATCCTCAAGGCTTCGACCCTTCTTGCAGCCGTCGCGGCTGTCGGCCTCGCCGTCCCCGCGCAGGCCGATGGCGACATCATCTGCAAGGCCGGCCCCAAGGATGGCTGGCAGAAGATCTCCAAGCTGAAGAAAAAGGTCTGGCTGGAGGAATGGAAGCTGCTGAAAATGCAGGTCGAGGGCGATTGTTACGAAGTCTACGCCCGGACCAAGGAAGGCCAGTCGATCGAGGCCTTTTTCCACCCGGTGACGCTGAAGAAGCTGGTGGTGTTCCGACGCGGCCAGGAAATCTACCGCGCCGACGGCTTTACCGGCTAGCGTTCGATTGGGTGTCGCTCCTCGCGCATGAGGGGGCGGGCTAGGCGGTGTCGCCAGATACGACGCGCGCGGCGACTTCGCCAAGACCTTCGAAGCGAGCGACCGCATGCTGACCCGCGGCAATTTCGTGGACCCCGGTGATGGCGCCGCTTGAAACCCACCAACCCGCCTGCGGTTCGATGCCGCGTTCCGCCAGATTGCGGAGAAGGAAGGAGACCGCGCCGAACGGTCCGTCGAGCATGGTCGCAGTTGTCGCGCGGCCCTGTTCCTCGCCATCGATGTCGAGTGTCACAGTGATATCGTCGAGCCGCGACCAATCGGCGCGAGCGACTGCCCGGCCGATCAGCAATCCGGCATTGTTGCCATGGTCCGATACGGTCACGCAGGGCCCGTCGACATTGATCGCGGCATAGGGGGACGAGGCCACTTCGAGGCCGATGCGGACCTCATCGACCCAGTCCATCGCCTGTTCGCGGTCATCGGGCAGGGGGCCTTCGCGAGGGGCCAGCCGCAACATGAACTCCGCTTCCATCGCGGCAAAACCGCCGCTGAAAATCGGGAATTCGGCCACGTCCGCGGTTTCCTGCCGGATAGCATCGGCAAAGGCCGGACCGATCAACCGGTCAGCCCCCAGGTCGTCGCTCGCGGGCGGATTGATCTTGCCCACTTTCCAGCCGCCGATCGGACGATCCCAGATGCTGATGGCATGATCCTGCACGGCATAGGCCTGCGCAAGGTCGGTCGGTCGGACCCCGGGATACTCGCTCAGGACTTTCCAGTTGCGGCGGGCATTTACAAAGGCGTTTGCAATCTCGCCAGCTGCGGAATTCATGGGGGCCCCTCTCGAAATGTCCCATTTTCAGCGCGACTTTGACGAAAAAGGAAACCGGTGTCAAAACGTATTTACCACACGCTTGCGGATAGCGGGCGGCTCTGCCCTCCCATTTCCTCGTGGGCGGGCTATGAGCGGTGGCAGGCAGCAAAAGGTTGTGACACATGGCAAAGTCCGGTCCGGCACCTACGATCAACGACGTGGCGCGGATTGCAGGCGTCTCTAAGAAGACGGTGAGCCGGGTGATCAATCGATCCCCGCTGCTCAAGCAAGCCACCCGCGAGAAGGTCGAGAAGGTTATCGCCGAACTCGGCTATACGCCGAACCCGCAGGCGCGGGCCCTGGCGCTGCGGCGCAATTTCCTGCTTGGCCTGCTGCACGACAACCCCAATGCGCAGACCGTGCTCAACTTCCAGGAAGGGGTACTCGACGCGATCCGCGATACCGAATTCGCGCTCGTCGTGCGCCCGGTCGATCGACATTCGCCGGCCATGCTCGACGACATCCGCAATTTCCTCGAGCTGCAGCGGTTATATGGCGTGCTGATCCTGCCGCCGATTTCCGAGAATGACGAACTGGCCGCGCTGTGCCGCGAAATGGGCTGCGGCTATGTCCGCATGGGCTCGGCTGCGCTCGACGAGGCCGAGCATCTGGTCCAGTCGAACGACCGCGAGATGGTCGAGGCCGTGGTCGATTATCTCGTCGAACTGGGTCACGAGCGGATCGGCCTGATCGAGGGGCCAGCGGGGTTCCGGTCGGCCTTCGAACGGCGCGAAGGTTTCCTCGCCGCGATGAAGCGGCATGGGCTCGACATGCCCAGCGAAGCACTGGTGCAGGGCAATTATCGGTTCAATTCAGGCGTCGAGGCGGCCCACCAGCTGCTGAGCGAGAACCCCCACGTTACCGCGATCTTCGCCAGCAATGACGAAATGGCCGCGGGCGCCTATCATGCTGCACGCGAACGGGGCGTCGATGTCCCCAACGACCTGTCGCTCGTCGGGTTCGACGATTCCCCGATTGCGGCGCATATCTGGCCGCCGATGACCACCGTCGGCTGGCCGATCCGCGAGATGGCCAAGGCGGCCGCGCTCAAGCTGGTTGCCCCCGATACGGCAGAGGCGCAGCCATCGAACTTCCCCGCGCGGCTGGTGACCCGCAATTCGGTCGCGCCGCCCGCCAAGAAAATCTGATCCGGATGGTTGAAATGGCCCCCGCTTTGCGGATAGAAGTCGTTTTGACACCGGTTTCCTTATTCGACTCGGAACCGCCTGAATTCGCACCAGCGCCCCCAGCGGGCAGGGAGAACCCATGAAGATCGCTCTCATCACCGAGAACAGCCAGGCCGCCAAGAACGGCCTCATCTACGATGCCCTCAACACCGCTGCCGAACCGTTCGGCCATGAAGTGTTCAATTACGGCATGTACACCGCCGAAGACAGCGCATCGCTGACTTATGTGATGAACGGTGTGTTGGCGGGCATCCTGCTCAATTCCAAGGCCGCCGATTTCGTCGTGACCGGTTGCGGCACCGGCATGGGTTCGATGCTCGCCTGCAATGCCATGCCCGGCGTGTTCTGCGGCCTCGTGATCGACCCGACCGATGCTTTCCTGTTCAACCAGATCAATGCCGGCAATGCGATCGCGATGCCCTATGCCAAGGGCTTCGGCTGGGCCGCCGAGCTCAATCTGCAGGATTGCTATCGCAAGCTGTTCGAAAACGAAGCGGGCGCGGGCTATCCGCGCGAGCGGGCCGAACTGATGCGCAAGAACCGCGGCTTCCTCGCCGACCTCAAGGCTGCCAGCACGCATGACATGCTGACCGTGCTGAAGAATGTCGATCAGGACCTGCTGCGCGCCGCGATTGCGGGCGAACGCTTCGCAGAATATTTCTACGCCAATTCGCAGGATGACGCGATCAGCGACTATCTGCGCAATCTTTGACCCCTTCGGGAATCGCATGACCGGCATGAACCGGCACCGGGGGTAGGGGATCGCGTCGTCGCGGCGCGATCCCCACCGCACCACACTGGGAGAGTGAATACCATGGCCACCACCCCCTTCGACCTGACGGGGCGCACCGCGCTCGTCACGGGTGCCAATACGGGTATCGGGCAGGGCATCGCCATCGCGCTGGCACAGGCCGGGGCCGATATTGCCGCGGTGGGCCGCAGCCCTGCCGACGAGACCGCCGAACAGGTCCGCGCGCTGGGCCGCCGCTGCGAGCTCGTTTCCGCCGACCTGTCCTCGATCGAACCGGTCACCGAAGTGGTTGACACGGTCGTTGCCAAGCTCGGGCGTCTCGATATCCTCGTCAACAACGCCGGGATTATTCGCCGCGAGGATGCGCTCGACTTTTCGGAAGAGGATTGGGACGCCGTGATGGACACCAATCTGAAGACGCTGTTCTTCCTGTGCCAGGCGGCCGCGCGCCATATGACCGGCTGGGCATCGCAGGATGGCGAGCGGGGCAAGATCGTCAACATCGCCTCGATGCTGACCTTCCAGGGCGGCATCCGCGTGCCGAGCTATACCGCCAGCAAATCCGGCGTCGGGGGCCTGACCAAGCTGATGGCCAATGAATGGGCGCCGCGCGGCATCAACGTCAACGCGATCGCGCCGGGCTATATTGCGACCAACAACACGGCAGCGCTCCAGGCGGACGAAACGCGCAGTCGCCAGATCCTCGAGCGGATCCCCGAACAGCGCTGGGGCGACCCGGCCGATATCGGCGGCGCGGCCGTCTTTCTTGCCAGCCGCGCGGCGGATTATGTGCAGGGGCATATCCTCGCGGTCGATGGCGGATGGCTGGCGCGATGACCGCGTTGCCGAAATCGGGCCACGTGGTCTGTTTCGGCGAGATGCTGGCGCGCCTGTCGCCCGAGGCGGGGACGCCGCTAGCGCGCGCGCGCAATCTCGCGCTCGCAATCGGCGGGGCCGAGGCCAATGTCGCCATAGCGCTTGCCAGCCTTGGCCAGCCCGCCGCGATGCTCAGCAGTGTGCCGGACAATCCGTTGGGGCTCCGCGCGCTGGCTGCGCTGGGCGAAGCGGGTGTGGATCAGCGCTTCGTGCGCCGCGCAGCGGGCCGGATGGGCCTCTATCTGTTCGAACCGCCCAGCGGTCCGATCGGGGGGCGGGTGACCTACGACCGTGCGGGAAGCGCCTTCGCCATGGCGCAGCCGGAAGATTTCGACTTTGCCGGAGCGCTCGATGGGGCGCGGCTGCTGCACCTTTCGGGCATCACGCCGGCGCTGGGCCCCAACGGGGTGGCGCTGGCGAAGAAAGCCGTCGCTGCCGCGCGGGCGGCAGGCGTGCCGATCTGCTTCGATGGCAATTACCGTGCCAGTTTATGGGATGCCTGGGATTGCGATCCGCAGGCGATCCTGACCGAACTGGTCGAAGCGGCCACCATCCTGATCGGCAATCACCGCGACATCTCGCTGCTGCTCGGTAAGAGCTTCTCGGGCGACGGGGCGGATCGGCGGCGCGAAGCCGCCGAAGCCGCCTTCGCGCGCTTCCCCGATCTGGCAGCGATCGCCTCGACCGCGCGCCATATCGAAAGCTCGACCACGCATGGCCTCGCCGCCCGGGTCGACCTGCGCGAAAGCCATTGGCAGACCGACGAGGTCCGGATCGCCCCGGTGGTCGATCGGATCGGCACTGGCGATGCCTTCGCCGGGGGCGTGTTGCTGCGCTGGCTGGAAGATGGGGCCGCGCAGGAGATGGCCAAGACGGGGCTGTCGCTGGCGGTGATGAAACACGGTATTCCGGGCGATACGATAGCGGTCACGCGCGGTGAGCTGGAGAGCTTTCTTCCGGCAGGAGCCGATGTCAGCCGCTGACGGCATGACCCGCCGCGCGGCTCTGCGCGGGGGCCTCGTAGGGGGCGCATTGCTTGCGGCCCCGGCGGTGGCGGCTGGCGGCAGCGGCGATCCCCGGGCTCTGGCCTATCGCGGCATGATCGATCGCGGGGTGCCGGCATTTCTCGGCATCCGCTATGCCCGCGCTGCGCGGTTCGACCGCCCGGTGCGCGAACCTGTTCCTACCGCGCCCACGCCCGCGACGCAGTTCGGTCCGCTGTGCCCCCAACGTCGGCCGATGACCCCGGCGATGAGCGAGGACTGCCTGTTCCTCAACATCTGGACGCCGGATGCCCATTCTTCCGCGCGCCGCCCGGTGATGGTCTATTTTCATGGCGGGGCCTACAATTGGGGCTCGGTCACCGATCCGCTGACGCATGGGGCGAAGCTTGCCGAACAAGGCGATGTGGTGGTGGTTACGGTCAATCACCGGCTCAACCTGTTCGGCTATGGCTGGCTGGCACCGCTCGGTGAGCGTTTCCGCCACAGCGGCAATGCGGGCCAGCTCGACCTGATCTGCGCGCTCGAATGGATCCGCGAGCATATCGGGGCCTTCGGCGGGGACGCGAACCGCGTGATGGTTTTCGGCCAGTCGGGCGGCGGCGCCAAGATCGCGACGCTGATGGCTATGCCTGCAGCCGATGGGCTGTTCCATACGGCCGCAACGATGAGCGGCCAGCAGGTCACCGCGCAGGGACCCGGCAATGGCTGGCGGCGGACGCGCGCCCTGCTCGACCATCTCGGACTGGCGGAAGATGGCGGCGCTGCCCTGCTTACCCTCCCGTATGAACGCTTGCTCGAAGGCCTGGAGGCGACCGATCCGGTGCTCGGGGGCAGTCTCTATTTGGGCCCGACGCTGGATATGCTGCATCTACACCGCCATCCGTTCTGGCCCGATGCCGCGCCGCAATCGCGGCACATCCCGATGATCCTCGGCAACACGCGGCACGAGACGCGGGCCTTCATCCGCAGCGACGGGCCCGTCGTGCAAGGTCTCGACTGGCAGAATATCGCCGAGCGGCTGGCCCCGCAGATCCGCATCGATTTGCCTGCGGACTGGGTAGTCGCGCAATATCGCGCGCAGTTTCCGCAGTGGTCGGCCGAGCAAGTATTCTATGCCGCGACCACCGCCGGACGCAGCTGGCCTGGTCAGGTGATCGAGGCCGATGCGCGCGCCCGCGCAGGGGCGCAGGCCACCTGGGTCTACCAGCTCGACCGGCCCAGTCCGATCGATCCCACGCGCGGTGCGGCGCATACCGACGATCTGCCCTATGTCTTCGGGACGCTCGCTGCACCGGGCAGCTATTCGGGAACCGGGCCACGCGCCCGCACGGTCAGCGATGCGATGATAACTGCCTTTGCGGGCATGGCGCATACGGGCCGGCCGGGGCTTCCATCATGGGCGCCCTATACGCTTGCAGAACGCGAGACTTTGGTGATTGGCGAAGAGAGCATCGCGACCAAGAACGATCCACGCGGGTGGGAGCGCGAGCTGTGGGCGCGGGGGCCCTATATCCAGCCGGGCAGTTGAAACTCGGTCAGACCTGATGCAGTGTTCCGTGACAGTCGGCAGGCGGCTCGCTTGCGGCATGAAGACATACCGCCGCGAAGCCGCCTACCTATTGAAAAGCCCCAGCATGTTTACCGATTGGTGGCGCGCATCTCGCGGTCGCGGGGCGAAAGATGCTCCTGCGCACCGTCCTTCTGGCCCGGCCAGATACCCGACTTCGGGGTCATGGTGGCAAGGTCCCAATCCGCTTCGACGAAGGGCGCGCTCGTCGCTTCGAACTGCGGATAGCCGCCGACCTCCTCTTCCGAATCGATCACTTCGCCGCGTCCTTCGGCGATGTAGAACAGGACGCGGATTTCCATTTCGCTGCGATCCCACGGGCGCGCGCCCGTGGTTGCGAGCAGGACGGTCTCGACATCTTCGCTGGGCATGATCGAATAGCCATCGAGATCGTGCAGCGGCGCATCTTGCTCGACGATCTGCGCGCGTGTCTGGCCATAGCGGCCGAACATCGGCAGGTCGTTGCCATACCGGTCGATCGCGACATTGTCGCGGCCATAGTATTTCAGATCGCCGACGCCGCCGATCGTCAGGAACGGCAGGCCCGCATCGGTGCTGTTGCCGCCGCGCAGGACATTGCCCACTGCGGTGAGCTGGCCGTCGACCGGCGCGTGGCCCGCCCATTCCAGATCCATCAGATTGTAATGCACCGCGCGATATTGCGGATCGTAGATCAGATTGTTGATCATCAGCGCCTCGACCCCGCCCTTCAGCAACGGAGAGCGTTCGACATTGTGGGCCCAGACATTGCGTTCGAACACGATGCCGGTGGCATTGTCGTGGATCAACGACCCCTTCGAGTGTTCGCCCTTGGGGTGCGTCGAATCGGCCAGGCCCTCGGCCGCCAGGTTCGACCGGAAGACGATGTTGCGGCTGGTGCCTTCGCGCCATTCTTCCACCGTATCCCCGGTAAAGCGCGGGCCCGAAGCGGACATGTTCTCGTCGACGCCCCAGAAGAAGCTGTTGTTTTCGATCAGCAGATTATGCGCCGAACGCGTGGAAAAGGCATCGACCTCCCAGCCATGCCGCTTGGGCAGGCCATCGGCGCCGACCGCGACCCGCAGGTGGCGGATGATCACGTCATGCGTGGCCACATTGATCCCGCCGCGCAGGATCGTGATCCCCGGCGATGGGGCCGTCTGACCCGCGATCGTGACATGCGGCTGGGTGATGGTCAGCGAGGACCGTTCGAGGTCGATCGCGCCGCCCACTTCGAAGACGATGATACGCGGCCCTTCGCGGGCGAGCGCTTCGCTGAGGCTGCCCGGACCGTCCTTGGCGAGCGTGGTCACGCGAATGATTTCCCCGCCCGCGCCGCCATCGGTGGGATCGGCAGCCTGTACGATCGCGGGGGATGCAATCAGAAACAGGCAGAGCGCCAGCAGGCAATTTGCGAAATATCTCATGGCAATTTCCTCTCTCTTAATTGCAACCTTGACACTGAAGGTCAGATGGATCAAGAAGAATTGACACCGGTTACCAAACGGGCCGGGTTGAGGGAAATTGGAGTGTCAGATGGGGGGTGCGGCAGGCTGCCGCAAATTTTCTCCTCCAAAAAGACACCGGTGCCAATTGAGAGGAGGATGCGATGAGGTTTATGGTTTCTACGGGAAGCGTGAAGGCGGCTTTGCTGGCTGGTAGCGCACTGGTTTTTTCGGCGCCAGCAATGGCCCAGGATTCGGGCACGCTCGACGATGACGAAGTAAGCGATGTCGCTTCCGACGCATCGGGCGAGATTTCCGATAGTGATAATGTGATCATCGTATCGGGCTTCCGCCAGTCGCTCAACGCGGCCATTTCGGCGAAGCGCGAAGCGGTCGGCCAGGTCGATGTCATCGTGGCCGAGGACATCGCCAAATTCCCCGACACCAATCTTGCCGAATCGCTCCAGCGTATTCCTGGCGTTGCGATCGAACGCGATGCAGGCGAGGGACGCCAGATCACGGTTCGCGGGCTGGGTGGGCAATTTACCCGCGTGCGCGTCAACGGAATGGAAACGATCGCGACCTCGGTCGATGGCGCATCGTTTAACCGGGACCGCGCTTTCGATTTCAACGTCTTCGCGTCGGAACTGTTCAATTCGATCGTGGTCAACAAGACCGCGTCGGCAGCGCTCGACGAAGGTTCGCTGGGGGCGGTCATCGACCTCAATACCGGCGATCCGCTTGCGTACGGTGCGGGTCTCAAGCTGGTCGGTTCGGCGCAGGGGCGCTACAATGACCTGAATGACGACATCGCACCGCGTCTCGCCGGCCTGCTGGCGTGGAGCAATGCGGACGAAACCTTCGGTATCTCCGCATCGGCTGCCTGGACCAAGTACGAGACGCCCGAACTGGGCAACAACTCGGTCCGCTGGGCGAATGATGCGACCTTCCGTTCGGTCGATGGCGTCGATTGCGCCGCCAATGCTGCCGATCCCGGATGTGTGGAAGTGCGCGACGCTTTCCACCCGCGCATCCCGCGCTACGGCCTGGTCAATCACGACCGCGAACGTCTCGGCGCGACCGCGGCAATCCAGTTCCGTCCGACGGATCGCACTGATATCCAATTCAACGCGCTCTATTCCAACTTCAAGGAAAACCGCGACGAGTATTGGGGTGAAGTCCTGCTGCGTTCGAACGAGGACGAAATCGACCTCTCGAACTATGTCATCGATGGCGACAACAACGTCATCAGTGCCGATCTCGAGAATGCGTGGATCCGCAACGAGCGCTATCACCGCGAAAGCGAAACCGATTTCTACCAGATTTCGGGGACCATCGAGCAGGCGTTCAGCGACAACTTCAGTGCCTCGCTGCTCGCGGGCTTCTCCAAGTCCGACGCGACCATCCCGGTCGAAACCACGATCATTTTCGATGATCGCGACGGGACCTACAGCTACGACTACACCGATATGAAATTTCCGGTGCTTGCATTCGGTACGGATGTGACCAATCCGGGCAATTTCCAGCTGGCGGAATTCCGCGATCGCCCGAGTTCGGTCGAGAACAAGTTCAAGACCATCGCGCTCGATCTCGATTGGGAGCCCACCAGCGGACTGCGCCTGTCGGGCGGGCCGTTCTACCGTCAGTTCGACTACTTCACGCAAAGCGCGCGGCGTGACGGGCAGTATTGTTCGGCATTCACCTGCGCAGCCGGAGCCTATGGCGCGCCGGTCACGGCGGATCTGTCCGAGCTGTTCGAACTGGGTGATGCAGGCCAGCCGGCTGGCAACACCAACAGCTGGGTCGTGCCGAACCTCGACGCGGCGGTGGCTTTCCTCGATCTCTACAACATCCCTGCGGTGACCCGTGAAGGCGATGTCCGTTCGGTCGAGGAAAAGGTCACCGGGGGTTATTTCCAGACCGATTTCGAGATCGACCACGGACTGCGCGTAACCGGCAATTTCGGGGTCCGCTATGCGCGCACCGAACAGTCCTCGCAGGGGTTCAACAACGGTCAGTACGTGACGGTGGAGCGTAATTACGACGACTTCCTGCCGGCGCTCAATCTGAACGTGTTCCCGAGCGACGACGTCGTCCTTCGCGGGGCGATCGCTCGCGTGATTACCCGTCCCACGCTCGGCTCGCTTACGCCGGGCGGATCGGTCGACGAATTCAATTTCGTCATCAGCACGGGCAATCCGTTCATCGAACCCTATCGGGCCTGGAACTACGATCTTTCGGCGGAATGGTATTTTGCACCCGGGGCAATCCTGTCGCTGGCGGGTTTCATCAAGGAGATCGAAAGCTTCCCGGTCAGCCAGTCGCTGCAGATCACCTATGCGCAAAGCGGCTTGCCGACATCGCTGCTTACGTCGGGTACGCCCGTCTATGATGCGATCGTCAACGGGACCGATCCCAATCGCGAATTCGAGTTCCGCACGACAACCAACGGCGAAGGCGCAACGATCAAGGGTGTGGAGCTGGGCTTACACCTCCCATTCTCGGCGTTCTCCTCGGGGGCGTTGGCGAACTTCGGTGTGCTGGGTAATGTCACCTATGTCGACAGCAGCCAACAACGCGAGGTCGACGATGGGCAATTCGTTACGACGACCTTCGCTGGGGTGTCGAAATACTCGGCCAACGGTACGGTCTATTACGATGACGGGCGGATATCGATCCGTATGTCGGGCGCTTATCGTAGCGGCTACAACACCGGCCTCAGCGGCAATAACAATTTCCTGGAAGGCTACACCTCGTCGTTCAACCTCGATGCGGCGATCCGCTACAAGGTCACGGACTCGGTCGAGCT
>Ga0209404_10002568_pt1 | contig 11102 bp, 24 predicted proteins | sample TroAtlMetagenome_2_FD_187447 | JGI IMG/M metagenome (GOLD analysis project Ga0209404, IMG submission 187447) | Marine eukaryotic phytoplankton communities from Atlantic Ocean - Tropical Atlantic ANT8 Metagenome (SPAdes) (version 2) | ecosystem: Environmental > Aquatic > Marine > Oceanic... | reverse complement strand
CAGATAAATACCATTTCCATTCAGCTTCTGCGTATTCTAATTTCCAATTTCTAATTTCACTTTTAATGTGATTATCTAAAGGGTTTTGTATATAAAAACCACAATTAAATATAGCTTTTGTATTATCAAAATCTATACCCTGCCCAGGTATATAATTCCATAAATCGTTAAAAGCTTCGTTTGCGTTAAAATAACTATTTTGCATATTTTTTATAATAATAAGTTTGATATTCTGAAATCTTTTCCCATATAGTATTTTTTCCATAAGTATCAGGTGATGTACCAATTAATTTTCTATTTGGATAAGCACCTTTTTCTATATCAATCCACCATCTGGGTTGTCCCCAAACTGCTTGTCTTGGAGTTATACAAACATCGTTTTGTATACACCAAATTGCAGCAGCATCCTCTTCTGGGCTTCTACTATGAGAACCCATTGAGTTATTATTTTTCCCACGGTAAGGCATCTGATTTTTCTTTATCTAATACATTAACCTGTGGAACAAAGGAACCTGATTTTGGTTCCCAAGTAAAAAACGATTCAGCACCGTTTTCACCTAAGTTCTGAAACTTAACCTTTAATACTTTTACTTTAGTATTTTTAGCTTCATAATCTCTATGAACTAATAATCCATGATAACTCGCATCATACCATTCTCCACCACCTTTAATATTATACATGTTTGGTTCTTCCATTTTACCATCTTGACCTTTATACATTTTTGTTGGATGTGCTACTATAAATGTTAAAACATCATACTTTTTACAAAAGGATTCTATTTTCGCTAAGTAATCCATAGTATATCTATTAACATCATCCGACGCTGCATTAACATCTCTTACTTTATTATAAGGATCTATCACTAAACATTTGATACCTTTTCGTTTAACTAATTCAGCACCTTTTCTTAATACTGATTCTAAACTATATTTATCCATGTCTATAAAATAGTAGTTATCATTAACATGATCTGCAACTTTCTTCCAAGTGCTACCACCTATATCTCCAGGTGAAGGCATATCTCCCCATGTTTTTCTCATTAGTTTATGGGCGTGTAGATATATAGGAGCATTTTCGGGAGACGCAAAAGCAGTCTTCCAACCATACTGTTTATTATACCCTACGACCATTTGATCCACAAAATCAGACTTACCACTACTAGGTATACCAGTAACAGTAATAAACTGGCCGGTATACGTTGAAAAAATTTCATCAAAGTTTGGTAAACCAACTTGAAAGCCCGGTTTAAAACCATGTTTAACAAAGTCTTTAAGGTCATTTTCTACATTTTTAAGTGTTGTTACATTTTCTAATGGTACTTGGTTCGCATTGTGTATAGCATTCTTCAAAGCTTCTGTCCCATGAGACATTAGATATTCATTTGCATCTTTGCAATCTTCAAAATCTACTATATAACAATTCTCTGCTCCTAGTCTACGAATAAACTCTTGTTTAAGCATAGTTCCAGGTTCATCTGCATCAACCGCTAGAATTATTTTTGTTTTATCTTCGAAATAGTCTATACAATTATCTAAGTAATCTAAATTATTGTGATTTAACGTTGCTCCATTAGGAACTGATATTACGTTAGGCACACCCGCCTCATATAATGATAATGCATCTATTTCTCCTTCAACTATAACACAAGTATCATGACCAACAATACTATTGATATTGTAAAATACTTTTTCAGCTCCTTTATAAAGCTTAAAGTTTTTTCTACCGTCTCTATATTTAATGTTGATTAACTGATTACCCATGAAGTAGTTAAACTTAATTGTGTTCTCTTCCTTCCCAGTTTGAGGCATAAACTCAGAACCCTCTGAAACATTTAACTGCTCCAAAGTATTCTGAGTTATTCCTCTAGACTTAAACCATTCTACGACTTTACTACTAGGTGCTTTATGAGTTTTCGTAGAAAAACTCGGGCGAACATACTCTCGTTCACTAGCTCCCTTACGTTCGTAAGTGTGTAGTTGATAAGTCGAATTACAGTTGTGGCAAGTACCAAGACCACGTTCCCAGTCATAAGAAGAACATTTAAGTTTCTTATTCCCAGGTTTCCTGTCGTGAGAACACAGAGGACAAATCCCCTGTGTTTTACCTACGTCAAGATCGTGTTGATTGAATTTATCAATCAAAAATCCGTTGATCTCTTTATTTTCTACTTGCATCTATAATTATTTAAAATGGTAAATCGTCTTCTACTTCAGCTTTAGCAGCAGGAGCCGGAGCTGCCTGTGCTGGCTGACCATCTCTTGGAGCAACAGCGACATTGTCACCGTTCGTCCATACTACTTTTACATTTCCTAAATAAGTCTTAGCTTGTTTAGCTTCTCTTTCTTCCTTTGATTGTTGAACAACAACAGGTCCTTGATTACCAAACTGATCTGGTTCGTCATTTAAAGAAATTGTAATAGGTAAGTATTTCCCTTTTTTACCTATGATAATTTTATCTTTAGGTATCTCGTTAAGGTTAATACTTGTTGCTATAATACTCGCCATAATTAATAAGCATTTAATTGGTTAAACATACGAGATAACTGAACTTTATTTGCACCAGTTACTCTTCTTAAATTATCTACAGCTTTAACGTGACTCTGATTTGCATAAAAGTTGTTAACGCTTGTAGTCATTCCTGTGACATCACAGGTTCTTTTTCTAGTTCTTGCCATATTATTGAATTAAAGTGTTTTACTTATGAAATATTGTTTTGGATCGAAATCCTTGGATTTAAAGAACAAGTCATAAGCTTCCATTGCTCTTTCTACCTTATCTTTGCCTGATGCATAAAATTCATCAGAACAATCGAACATTCCAATTTGATGTGTGTTCTTATCTATAACTATAAATAACATGTCATACCCAAATAGTTTCCTATATACATACGCTTGTGAATCATAATTATATCTAAAAGCAGAATTCCTAAATTTATTAATATCTGCTGTGGTCTTCAAATCAATTACTAATTTATCACCATGACTTAATACATCACATTTTCCTTTCCACATATACTTACCAATTTTAGTAATCATTGGTTTCTCATATTCAATCCAATCTCCTTGTATTAAATCTTTACAGATTTTATTATTTAACATTTTCTCACTCATCTTCTCTATCATATCTACTTCATGTTGTAATAAACATAGTTCTCCTTCTGACATCTCCTTATACAGCTTAGTGTTCCTAGTGGTGCTAGGTATAACCTTGTACTTCTTTAGTTTATCCGGTTCTAGGATAGTGGTATGAAAGTATCCACCAACCAGGAACGCAGCTGTCTTTTTTTGTTCTCGCCCAAGTGCAAGTGGGTTACTAAGTAACGTACCTACATCTGAACTACTTAAATACTTCTTTCCGAACTTACCGTAATAATCTTCATCATTAGATAACCTCTTAAGAATCTCTTCTTTTCTCATTTATAAAGTTGTTAGTTCTTTTTCTTGATCTGAAGTTAATTTATACTTCTTCTTGATTGCATCTATCGCTCCACCAGATTTAACATAGCCTTTAGCTTGTTGCCATTGTGTTGCACTCATAGTTGGACTATGATCATTAACAGCGTCTGAATCTTGCGTGTCATCAATTAGAAATAAATTTCCTAAAGCATATTTCTTACCATAAGAGGATGCACTACCAAATTGCTGAGGTGTCTGCATACCCTTCTGCATTAGATCTACTCCGACCACAGCTCTAGCCTTTATGCTTAAGCCCTTTTCGTCGTGTATAGCAGCAGTTGTTTGTATAATAGGTATTGGTCCTTCTGTTAATAATTTCTCATCAACAGTAACCGTAATATTATGTTTCAATAAGTAAGGTTTGATTGCTTCAAGAATGTCTTCGGCTGATCTGAAATTGTATTTGCCGAATGAATTAAATCTACTTTTCTTCGATTTAAAGTTAGTCTGGATCTGAGCCAGCTTCATTTGTAAAGTCATATAATTTAATTTAATTGTCTATATATATAATTACACGTTAGTGAACACTATTTACATTAATATTCACTCCTAAATCACAGATAATCAAGTACTTGCGAGTGATCGCAATTTTCTATTAACTTGTTAACTGCTTCCTTTTTTACCTGTGAAACTCTAACATAAGAGCTACTACCTTCTATTTTTAGTTTTTTAGCAATCTCTTTCGCTTGATGTTTATCACAGTCTAATCCGTAACTTAATCTTAGTACTTCATATTCTTTTTCCGTTAAATACTTCTTCATTAAACCTTGTAAATATAAGTTTAATAATTCCATATTATACGGTTCTGATTTATCAGGTATTTGATATATCATATTCTCTTCGTCTTTTGGTTTATCATCTATACTTAAAAATATAGAGTTAAAAAACATTTCAACCATTTTTTTATCTTTACCAAAGTTTCTACGTATTTCATTTAGTTTGTGCTCAGGTATTCTCATGTCACCACGATTAATATCTATAGCTCTTCTTATTTGACCACGTATTCTTTTTGATAAAAATGATTTAATAGTTTTTTCTTGATCTTCAGATTCTTTTAACATACCATAATCTAATCTATCTACAGCTTTTGTTAAACCCGAAGAACCTTCTTGTATTAAGTCCATTATGTCCATAACACCAGATGCTTGTTGTGATGTTGAAAATTTTCTAGCTAAATTCTCTACCAATGGTGTGAAACCTATAATCATTTGGTCTCTATCCCATATTGTAAAATCACCATTTTCAATTTTTGGTAATCTAGATATACATGTAGCTATATCGTTTTTCCATCTCACATAATTATCTATATTATATTTCTTCATTTAATTCTTTTTTAATTTGTTTTAAATCTTCATTCATATTTCTATGTATCGTTCTTTCAGAGCAATCTAATAAACCCGCTACTCTTCCCCATGTAATCTTCTTACCAAATTCATTCATATCTAACATGCATTGATAAATATCCTCTGGCCAAACCCGTGACCTTCTACCTATCAATTTTCCCACGATACTTAGTTTTTCATTAATATTTAATCCGCTATAGTCTTTAAATATAACTTTACGAATTTTATTTTTAGGTGGATCACCACCTTGTTGTAATACATCTCCTATCATACTCTCTAGTAATTTATTTTTAATAAAGAAAGTAACAAAACCATTTTCTTTATCAGATATAAATCTAGCTAGTGTAACAAAATCAGAATTTATTATATCATTCATATTAAGATAATATAATACTAACATGTGCCATTTAAGAGATTTATAAGTGGTTATCTTAGCCCGCGAATTGAAAAGTGTATAGCATTCATATGTACCATCTTCGTAATACCAATACTTATCTGTTTCCAATGTGGGTTTATCATTAGTAGGAAAACTTCTATAAAGAATTCTCCTATCATTCAACCATTTTATTTTTCTATCTTGTGACATTTGCCTATTACTAATATATCTTTATAACCTATTGTCATGAATTATTTTAATAATTCAATTTTAACATCTTCCCATCTACCGTACGTGATATGATAATCAACTAAAAAATCGATTCTTCTAAACCATCTTTTGTTCATTCTATCTTCTACGGTCCATACTCCATCATATTCACCAGCTCCAGTTACTAGAACTTTTGCGCCAAATATAAATCCTTCAAGTTCTAAATCCCTTGATACAGCTAACCATCTATGATCACCTGGACAACACGGTTCTATCGCAGCTCCTGATGCAGTTATAAATGGGTCACCATCTGTTTGTTCTGGTACAGCATTGTAAACAGTAGCTGTAACAAAAACTTGATTGTCAACTTTAAAAAATAAAAGTAAACAACCAATTAATATTAATTTATTCATAATTTCTTATACATTTATAAAGTGGATGTCTATAACTTCCAGCTTTAGTTCTTTGAAAATAGGTAAAGGTAGCACGTTTCCCAATGTAGTCAGTTACATTAGTTAACATATCAGCGAGGTCTTTATAATTATAACCCTTGCCCGGTGGACATCCGAACTTTACGCCTTCATCATCTTGCATTATGAATTTACCCAACGTGCCTGTCCTTTTACCCTGTCCAACTTCGTATCCGATAATCGTTGCCTCAGTATCGGAAAAATCTTTAAATTTCATTAGTCCAAAAGATCTACCATGTTTATATGGTGTATTAGTTCTTAATATAGAACCCTCATATCCTTTAGCTAATGCTCTTGTATGAAAATCTTTTGCTGCTTTCATACTCTTAACTCTTTTAGTTTCAACGTAATGTATACTTGGTGTGTACATATCTGAACAAGTTAAGTTATCTTGTCTATCTTTATATCCTAGTCCTTCAAAGCTTTCATAATCTTTCCCTGTGTAATCATACACATGATATTGTGTTAATCTACGTGCCTCTAATTTGTCCTCGTCTGTTGGTTTTTGTTTTCTGACTAAGGATATTATTTTTTCAAAATCATCTTTTAAATCGTGATTATATAATTCACCATCTAATACTATCCAAGGACAAGCCTCAAACATATGTTTTAAATCTTCTTTAATATGTTCTACATTCATAAACTCTTTACCAGTTCTTGAATATGCTACAATTCTAGCACCTCCTTGTGAGATTGGAAATACCTCGTATTGCATTAGACAGCGGACACCATCTAATTTAGGTTGCATATGTATTATATCTTTTTTAAAGTCTATTCTAGCCTCATCAAATTTGTGGGCCAGCATCGGTTTTATCGTCATTATTATCTAATTTATTTTGTACTATTTCTATTCTTCTTTTTATTATCGCCGCTTTCATAAATTCCTCTTGATTCTCATACAAGGCTAACAGTGTATGTAATCTAGCCATTTCAGCTATCAAGTATTCCTCTTCAGTTTCTCTAAAAGGCATATAACCTTTCATTAAATCACCAACACTCATTGGTGTAGACATTTGATGATACTCTTGTTTAAATTTGTAAAGCATTTTCTTAATAACAGCGTTAGTAATTAATTCAATTGTTTCGTCATTTATATTATCCAAATCCATTTGTATTTAATTTGTATTTATTAATCTTTCTAACTCTTTAAGTCTTTGTGTTAATTTAGTATGTTTTTCAAAGTCAGTATAATCCATATCTTTCTTATATTTAGATATAACTCTATTTGGTTTTAATACAAATACACATTTACTGCTGTATTGATCATAACAGCTAATCCATATATCATTTCTTTCTCCTGTCCATATTACATAAGTATATTGATGATCAATTTCATCTGGCTTACAATATAAGAAGCAACTGTCATAATACATATCATGTACTAATTTTGCAGCTAACCTACTACTGTCACCACATATATCGTTATTTGCTTTAATCCAATTAGCTAATTGAACTCCTTGCCATTCAGGATAACCATCGTGATGTAAATACATATTTACAAAGCTATTGTCATCTAAATGTGTAGGGTTTTGAGCAAATCCAAGCTCGTGGTTTTGTGCGTAATCCCTATGGATTACCATTGTTAAATTTCTTGTACTCATAGTGTTTCTTTTATCATTATATCAGTTAGTTTATCACATAGCTGATCATAGTTAGTTTCGTTTATATTATATTCTTGTTTACCATTTACATCCACTGTAACTCTCCACAAGACTTCTTGTTTAAATTTTTTCATTTTTACTTTTTATCTAATCCGTCTCCGAAAGCATATATTATCACCGCCATAAATCCAGCAAATATACCTAACATCATAAACGCTTCCATTTCTATACTCATTTTATTCCGCCTTTATTTATTGTTAATCTAATTTCTCTAATCCAACCATGGAATTTACTCCATTTATCAGATTCTTCTTCAAAGTATGAATGTTCGATTCTTCTTTTCATCTCTTTTTCTATAAGAGATAATAAAGTAGTCATCACATCTTTACACATCATTACTCTCTTTCTTTAAACAGTGCCAATCCAAGATGACAATAGTTTATTATATCTGCAAATCTACTTTCAATAGTCTCTGCCTTCTTTAAGTTAGCATTGTTTAAATGCGCATAAACACTTGATATTTGCTTATCAAAGAATGTTCCCCAAACCTTAAGTTCTGTAGTATTTAATCTTTCTGCAGTATTCTTAAAGTTTGCAAGCACATCTTTATCCTCCTGAGTATATTCAGGTCCTTTAGACTTCATAACATCTTTTGCCATGAAATCTAGAGCTTTACTTAATTTATTAAATTCTTGTTGTGTCATATTAGTCTAATAATATCATATAAGCTTTAGCGTTGTTTGTTCTAAACCAATCTAAACCTTTTCTCATTTCATCTTGTAATTTTTGTGAAGCGTCATTAAATGGACCACCTCTCATTTCAATCATAAACTGGCAACCCATTATAAAATCATACATAGATAATTCTTCCGCATTCAATTCACAGATCTCTCCACTAAAAGGATTTTTTACTGTATCTCCTTTAGGATATAGTTCTCCATTAAACCATTTAGGTAATTTACTTTTGTTATTCATCTTCTGGTTTTTCCCACTCATCGTATTCAGTATTTAATAGTTCATCTTTCATATTTTCGAATAATCCTTCATATTCATCTTCATAAGCCATAGTGAATGCATCACATATATCATATTCCATATCTTCAGCCATGTATGAATCAATCCATACACTACCTCCATATCTTAAAGTTTCTAATGCTCTTTCCATGAATTCTTCATTAGCTTGATAGTAATAAACATCTTCATTGATATTTATATTACCTTTATGGTTATCTGTACATACCCATACCTCATAGTCATCAGCCGTTGTTTCACTATAGACTATTATATCTTCGTGACCATTTGCCCAACTACTAGTTGTATCAAAACTCGCATCCCATTTATCTAAACAAAACGCTTTAGCGTCATCACCTTCTAAACCGAAAATGATTCCGTCTTCTTCTAGTTTCTCCCTAACTATTGTAGGGTTTAGTATTCTTTTTTTACTCATAGTTATTTAATTTTTAAATAGTTTATCTCCATACTTCCAATCAATTGTATCCCACTTATACTCGTTAACATCAGTGAAACTTATTAAGTCCCTAATGTCACTCATAGTTAATTCAGAATACATAGTATGTAGATGTAATTTTGCTATAATTACCCTACCAGAATTAGGGTATTTCTTAGCACTTCTTTTAATTGCTTTTTTTACTTCTGGTTTTAATTGTTTGTATAAATTCTCCATAATATTTAATTTAATATCTTACCGGCTGTCACTACGACTGGCTTTGTACAACTGATACCTTAAGGAAGCCAAGGCGTCGATTTACTGTTAAGCCGGTATTTAGTGGACGTGGCAGGAATCGAACCTGCGTTTTGAAAAATTCCTGAGTTCATAACGATCCCTCACCAGTTCATTTTCAACTAACCATTTCACGCCCTTATGAGAGGTAGAAGTTGTAGACTGGTAGTTACCTAGTATTGTCATTTATCTACACTTTCTGTTTCTGAGCTAGCTGAAATATCGCATCATCGCTCTAACGTGACCAGTATGCCGCCACCTCTCTGCTAGTTATTCGAGGGTGATTCCAAACTGTGTTTGAATTAGTGAGCTACTGTCTTGCAGATTTACACGCTAATTTCCAACAGTTTTCTCCTCTACTCGCCTAGCTTGAGGACTTACTACCTGCTTTGTACCTCATCGAGCCGTTTATTTCACCCCGTCGGGATTACGCCTTTAATCGGTGCATCGCTGCCTCATACAATTGTGGTTACCTATATCAATTGTATATTTTATCTCTTTCTGTTATCATCCATTGACACTTACTTGTTTTGTGTCCATGAAGTTCTATCAGTTTCTCGTAATCTTCCATATCAAGATTAGGATTTTTTATATTATATAAGTGAACTGTTCCATATTCATGATCTAGTACCCATATAAAATGTCTTTTATTAATTTTAGTTGCATGATCTCTTCCAGCTTTCTCACTATCTTGCATTTCATGCCATGCTTTTACGCTATCACTCATTGTAATATTTATTAGTTGTTACATTTAGTTTATTTGCGATTAGCCTAGCGACGTTCGCCATCAAGTAACTATGAGCTTCGTTGTATGTATTGCCTTCAAGGTTCTGGAAAGCGTCGTCGTCTAGTGCCCAATCACATTTATTATATATTTCTTTTATTATTTCTTTTGTGACCATTTTTGCTTTATAGTCTAATTCTTTAGTATAACTCATAGTTTTATTTTATTTACATATATATTATCCAACTTTATTCGTATTTTGTTTGTAATTTGGATAGTTTCTTAGAAAAAACTCTAACATATAATTTAATCTAGCCATTCCTGAATAGACTTTAGCTCTTGATACAGTATAATATGTTTTAGTTACTGTCTTGTTTCCTTCTAAAAATACCCACTTTTTCTTTCTTTTATATGTAGGATTTAATTGATAGTTAGATGAGCAAGAATTTTGGTTTCTTACATAACCAGTTTTAAATATAGCTAATCTTAGTCTTTCTTTTGAAGGTGTTAGTATACCTTTTAGATAAACTGTTCTTGCAGGTACGGGAAATTCAAACTCTCTTGTACCATTTTTCGCTTGTCTTTGTGTAGTTACTTCTTTTATATTATACTCGATCAATAGTGATCTTGCAAAAGAATCTTCTAACATTTGTTGTTCTTGTCTCCAAGTATAGTTATTATTCATAGTTATTAATTTAGTTGCGGATGGTAGATTCGAACTACCGACCTCAAGGTTATGAGCCTTGCGAGCTAACCACTGCTCCAATCCGCTATTTTATACGTATCCTGCTAATAATTCTTGCAAGGTTTCAAGTGAAATGTCACCTTGTATAAACATTATCCAGTAATCTAATTTATTATCTTCCATTATTTATTAATTTCTTGCATCCACTTCCAGTCTTTTTGAAACATAGAATCATTTGGTGCATATTTATTATACTTATTTACTAATTCTTCAGTCCAACCACCACTAGATTTTACTTTATCTTCAAGTATATCTCGCTGTTGTCTACCATTTTCATACGCTCTATGGTCATCTGCCATCATATAAGTATGATCATGGTGTTCAAACATTTCTTCTAGTGTTAGTTCGTGATAGTATTTAGGCATAGCAATTATTGTTTATTTTATAATAAGATGTGTACTTTTTAGAGTAGTTTATTTTATTAAGTGTTATTATT
>Ga0209404_10002567_pt1 | contig 11106 bp, 4 predicted proteins | sample TroAtlMetagenome_2_FD_187447 | JGI IMG/M metagenome (GOLD analysis project Ga0209404, IMG submission 187447) | Marine eukaryotic phytoplankton communities from Atlantic Ocean - Tropical Atlantic ANT8 Metagenome (SPAdes) (version 2) | ecosystem: Environmental > Aquatic > Marine > Oceanic | place... | reverse complement strand
TCGCGCCGACCGTCGCTAAATAACTTCCATCAGGGGTGAAGCGGCACATACTGACCGCGCCGCCGTGGCCCTTGTAGGTCTTCGCCGGCAATTGTTGAGCGCAGGGCCATCTGTATAAGCTGACTAGTCCCGACGCATCCGCAGTGGCTAACAGTGACGAATCGGACGACTTGCACACACTGGTAATGTCCGTAGCATCAGAGTGTTGAGGATAGCAGCCGAGGACGGGCCAGCCCAAGGGCGCCGTCCACTCGTCATAATCCGAGATCTCCATGGTCGCGTCGTATCCACAAATGTCTCCGTTTCGGGCGTCGTGGCACCGCATTTCACTTTGTGACGTGGACATGATTCTCAGAGAATCCGAAGAATAATCTAATGTCCGAGGGACGTCCGCATGGCCCTCGCACGTACATTTTAGGATGAAAGAATTCAGCGTGTCGTAGACATAGATATTGCTATCCGCAGAACCCACGGCCATGCCCTCGCCGTCGGGGCTGAACGAAATGCACGTTATCGCACCATTGGCGTCCTTGAGTTCCTTGGCTATTTCCAGGTTAGGTTTGAGCATGGACACGATCAACACCTTGCCTGAATCTGTGGAATCTTCTCCCTCAATGCCGAGGCCGACGCCGACCTCGTGGCCGTTGGGCAGAAAGCCCAGCGCTCGCGACGCGTAGCCCACATTCAATTTGCGCAGCTGCTTGTGTGTTGTGAGGGACCAGGTCCTTAAATAGCCGTCGTCTCCCACAGTAGCGACCTCGGGCAGGATGGGGTGGCACGCGACGGCCTTGAGTGAACCGGCGCAGTGGCCACTGACAAGTGGACCTTTATTCAAATCCGACTCGTCGTTCGTCGCGAACTCGAAGATCTCTGAGCCTCTAGTGCCGACGAGCACCTTGCGGCGGTCGCGGTTGAGGCACGCGGACGACACAGATCCATCGATGCTGTGCCTCCGCGCGTCGAATTCCTGAACGAGTTCCATGTCGTACGAGAAGAGTTTCACTTTGCCGTCGTAGCCTCCTGTCACTAGTACTACACTGTCCAAGTCATTTTCGCCCTCGACAGCCGTGGTCGACCACATCGTGTAGCACGGGCCGCCCGCGTGGCTGTGGTTCTCCTCCGCTAATGAACGACCATCTAGCGTGTAGATGGAGCCGGACTGGGTCCCGACGACGCACTTCTCCTCGTCGCCATTACTGATGAATTCGCAACAGAAAATAGCCTGCCTTTTCTGACCGCCAAATAGGCCTCTTTTCACTTTCAGCAGCGACCCGTCCAGCGTGCAGACGCCGAAGGAGCTAGAGGCGCCGTAGACCAGTGTGGTGGAGTCCTTGGAGAAGGCTAGGTCCAGGACTTTATCTTTACCTGTACATGCTGTAGCAACTAACCCTTGATTAGCTGCTAAACCGAAGATATGGAGAGTGTGCTGGTCATCACACGACGCCGCCGCGAGGTACTTGCCGTCTTGACTAAAGGCTAATGCTGAACAGCCAGCATGTAACAGTGAAAAGCCTTGCACTCCAGAAACATCAGCAGACGACCACACTAACACTGAATCGTTGGCGCTCGTGGCGCACAGGTCGCCGTGCGTCGTGAGGGCCGTGATCTGACTTGAGTGGGTGTTCATCACTTTTTGCGACCGGACCATGCGTTCCGCGACGGGCGTCTTATCGAGCACCAGTCCCATCGATGCCGCAGGATAAACGACTTCCCCCGTCGACGAATAGCGCGCGTTGCCCCGCATGCTCTGGCCGCTGTAGCCGTGGACCCACTCTAGTTGCAGGTCGTCGACGGGAACGACTTGGGCGCTCGAGCCCTTGCCCTCCACCACCGCGTCCCGCCACGCTTGTGTAGGGTCCTCTGCCTCGGTACCTTCGAGGGCGTACAGCGCCTTCGCATCGTTATCACGAATCGCCTTGATCCGCGCCGACACGTCTTCGCCACTCTCGGCGAGGTGCGCATCCTCATCAGGATCGTACTTCGCAAAGCCGAGGTCCTCCTCCTCGGCCTCGTCGTCGTCAGGAGGCGGCGCGTCGTCCTCGACTTCCTCACTCTCCACCTTCCACACGAGGAGGCAGCCGTCGGTCAGGCCGGCGCTCACAAAGCCATCTTCGCCGTAGAACGCGGCCCCCGCGACGCCGGGGCCGTGTCCTGATACGGTGACGGAACCAGACTTCTCCGTGCAGGGGTACGGGAGTAGATCGATGGAACCGAACCGGTTCCCGACGGCACACACGTTGAGGGCCGAGGAAGCCGCATAGCACAGAGGATCCTGTATTCCAGAGTGTGACAACGACGCAAACACGCCCTTGAAACCGTAGGCCAGGGGAACGGTCGACGTGGCCCACGCGCCGCTCCGGCCCTTGCGGTCGGGGAGCGTCGAGCCATCTTCCGCAGAGATAAAGGCGAGATCTAAGTCAGCCGTGGCGACCATGAGCACGGCCCCGTCGGCCTTGAAGTCCATGGCCGTGACGTCCTCTGACAAAGTTGCGGAGCCCTTCGACGTGAAATCGGCACCGTATAAATACACCGTCGCGCCACAGGCCAACGCGAGCGTGTCGCCGGCCCAGCGGCAGACTTGAGCAGCTGAGATAGGTGCGACGGTGGCCGGTTCCGCGGGTTCGGCGGGCTCCTCGCCTTCCTCGCCTTCTTCCGCGGCCGGCGGCTCGGGAGCCGGTTCGGGCTCCGGCGGCGTCAGCACGCCGGCCTGCGTCATGATGCCTTCAGCAATACCAAACACGAGGCCCGACCCGTTCTCCTTGCCCACGAGGACCTGGGAACCGTCCGGCGAGAGGCAGCACGACGTCCCGCCAATGACGACCTCCCGCGCCGCGATACTCTTAGCCTCCAGATCGACGACCATGACCGTGCCGTCCCGGCCAATACCGTCCGCATCTAAGGTCGCGACCTTCGTCGCTGCGCTCGAAAAATCAGTGATTCCCGAACCCGAAGGACCAATGGCTATCGTGTTCAGCAACTCGCCGACGGGCGCTTCCTCCGTCGGACCGCCCTCCTCTTCCTCGTCCTTCGGTTCGAGGGCGCCCTCGCCTAGAGCTGATAACTCGTAGAGCTCCCTCTCGGACGTGCCGACGAGTACTTTGCTGCCCGATTTGTGAAGGGAGACGGTCGTAGCCGTGCCGATGGCAGGAATAGTCGTCAGGTCGAGCTGCATGACCACTTCCAGTTCTTCGGCCTTCCAGATCTTGACCTTGTTGCTTTCACAGGTGGCCAGTAAAGGCACGAGCGTCTCGCCGGAAACCAGACTGAGATCAGCAATGGCCCTGTCGTGGGCGCCCTCCACACTCCGCAGGAAGTTCCTACCACGCCAGACGACGAAGCCGCCTCCACCAGTAGTCGTGAGCACGTCGCCCGACGGGAGACAACAACACCCGGTAAACGCTTCCGAGGGCCCATTCAAGCCGCTCCTGGACACAAACTTCCCCTGGTGCAGCGTCCAGAAGAGGACGCCCTGGTCCGAGCAGGTCACGAAGCCCGTGGGCGTCCAGCAGAGACCCAGTGCCGGCGTCGTGAGCGACGCGGACGCGATTCTACTGTTGTCAGAGGTGTCCCACACACACAAACCTCCATTGGAATCGATGGAGGCCAGCCTCGACCCGTCTCCGGAGAAGGCCAGTAGAGAAATGGCCCCGGTGTGCGACTTGAGCACTCCCAGGACGCTCTGTGACGACGACGACCAGACCACGATCCTCGCATCGCCGGACTGGCCCGTGGCCACGGTCTCGCCATCTACGGACACAGCTAACGCCGTCACGGTCGCGTCGTGGGCCCGGACGAACTTCTGGCCGACGCCGTCCTCGCCCGCACTTCTCAGAATGGCCAGTTCCGCGGCGTGGAAGGCGACGTCGTCTCCTACGGTATAGGCGGCCGAACCCCTACTGCCAGGAGCGCCAAACCCAAAAACCCAGTCGAGTTCCAGAGACGCGTCCGTCGTCGTACGAGGCACGGGAGGCTCCTCGCCCTCGGGCACCTTGGGCGTGAGCGCGGCGTACTTGGCGACGCAGGGCGCGTCGTCGGCGAGGCCGGGTCTATCTTCGAACGCGCCTTTGGCCTTGTAGCGGTCGTATTCATCACTGACCGGCAATAGCTGCAAACCAAACCCCGTACTGATCGCAGCGGACACAGCACCGACGTCGTCATAATGATTCAACCACGAACTAATAGTAGGGTTCGCGAAGGCGTAGTCCACGAACTGCGCGCGCGTGATCGTAGAGACGACATCTCTAACTGCCTTCCCGTCGGGCGAAGGCTTCAGCTTCAATGCCAATCTAGCTAGATCCTCGAACTCCTTCAGGGAAGGCGTTGACTCGCCGGTAGAGACCTTGCACAATCCAGTCACCGTGGATTTCAGTAATAACGTGACCTCGTCTAGCAGAAGTTCTCCAGACTCAGAGAAGTCGTACAGGTCGAAGACGAACGTGAGCTTCCGCTGGGGCTTCATGCCACTCGAAGATGCGATCGTCGCCAGGCATTCCAAGGCATCAATGAGGTCGTTTTTGTCGGTGTCGAGCTTCGCGAACAGAGCGCGGCACTTCGCCTCGAAGACCTCCTCCTCTTCGTCCTCGAAGATCACCTTCAGGACGTGCTTCAGGCCGTCCGGATCCAGCGAGAAGCCGTCCGAATGTAATTTGTAGTGCGCCCACAACTTCTCGACGCGCTCCGGTTCGAGGTTCACGAAGGGCTCGGCGTCGGCGTGGATGAGGCCCTTGCCTATCACTTGGCCCATGGTCTACTTGTCTCGTGGTCGCCGGGCGTCGCGCGTCGAGGCGCTGGGCAGCAAGCGCTGTGTGCCCTGAGTGCTTCCGTGAAGTAGCTGCCCGCCGTGCGCGCGCGCGCGTCGTCCGGCTTCACAAAGCTGCTCAATTGATCCACGGGTTGGTCCGTGGACGTCGCCTCAACCCCCGTATAAGGAAGGGCAGCGCGTCCAGGGCTGGGCCGAGGGCAGTTTCAGGGCTGCAACGCTGACTCCGTGCGGGGTTTGCCCTGAAACGCCGGCGTTGCCCTAAAAGCGGCCCGTTCCGCCCCGGATCGACGCTGTTCGTGCGTCCAGGCCGTCCCCTGTGAAGGCCCACCGCAGCTCCCCACGGGGCAGCCGGTGTTTGTCGCTGCTCAGCGCCCCACACAAGAGGTGCAGGGGCAGCCCCCCCGCGCGCCGCCGCCGCGCCGCCGCGAACGCGTGACGGGCAGCGCCCCACCGCGGACGACGAGCAGCGCTCCCCACCGCGTGACGAGCCGCCGCACGTGAACCATGGACGTCGACGTCGAGGGCGAAGGCGCCTCGAGCGGCCTCAAAGGCTTGCTGGAGGAAGATGACCAAGCTCTTTCATTGAGCGCTTTTGAAACGCTCGAGAAGGAGTTCCAGGACGTTTTAGCAACATTAGCCGGCGACGAGTCGTTAGATGAGTTCCGCGCCGAATACGAAAAAGTGCATCGCGCTTTAGTGAGATCCCATGATCATGAGCGCAAGCTCATCAAGAAGGTCAAGGATCTGAACAATGAGATCGTGAACAACGCGTCGAAGGTGCATACGGCCCTGAAACTCTCACAAGATGATCAACAGACGATAACAACCCTGAGGAGTGAAGTAGAAAAGGCCTGGAAGATGGTCGACACGGCCCAGTCCAAGGAGACGAGTGCCAAGGAGACCATTACTTCTCTTAAAGAAGAAATAGCGAATCTGTCCGGTCTGGTCGAGAAGAGCGCGGCGCTGACGGGAACGCAAGAAGGCCTGGTCCAGGAATTGACCGCTGCTCGCGATGAACTGCAACGACAGACCGAGGAAGCTACGGGAACTTGTAAAGTACTTGAGACGCAATTAACGAACATGACTGAGGTGTTGGAGGGTGAGAGATTAGAATGTGCTACCCTGAGGGGTGACAAGGCTGATCTTGAACAATCATTGGCTGCTCGCAGTGCGGAGGTGCAGCGAGGGCAAAGATCGAAGGAGCGCCTCGATAAAGAGCTCAAAAACACTCTCAAGTTGTTAGAAGCTAGAACTGGTGAGCAGGAAGCCCTGCAGTCTGAAGCTACGGAAGCTAAGGCCCACGGCAAGGAGCTCGAAACGCAGTTAAATGACGCGAGGAACACCATGGATAAATATTTGAGGGATTACGACACGCTGTACCAGCGCACGCAGAAATTAACGGAAGATTTGGAGGAACAAATAACAAAGAACCAACAGCAGCACTTAGAAGGCGTCCAACAGCAGAAGACGATAAAACAGACCAATGAGGCCGTCATAAGGTTGGATCTGGAGAAGAAGCAAGCGGTCCGTAAAGCTGATAGAGAGCATAGAACGATGCTGCAGTACAAAACACTGTTGGCCGAGTCGAAGACGCCGCTGCTCCTCGCGCAGAAGGAGATCGCGTCGCTGCAGAAAGAGCTCGATGCGTTCCGCAAGGCCGTCGACGCGAAGGCGAAGGAGCGCGACGCCATGGAGCGCGAGGCCAAGTTCGCCAAGGCCGAGACGGAGAAGGTGTGTATGCGGCGTCTGTTGACCTTCACGCCATCGACGCGCGTAGTCTGACGGCCGCGGAGTGACGGGAATGACGCGCGACGACGTCGAGGCGTCGCGTCGATGGCGTCGAGCCCCGGCGATCCGTCCGCGGGGACACCATCGCCGCTATCTCGGCGCCGCGGCCCTCTGAGAGGCCCAAACTCGGACACGACCTCCGAGCGACACACGCGACCGTATTGAGAGAGAAACACCTCACGCAAACCCCGAGAGACCCCGAGTTGAAGCACACATTGAACTTCCGCACAGGCCGAAAAACAAATTGTCGTCACGGAAACGCACGCGAAGGAACAGGAGCGCATCGCGTACTCTTTAGAAGCGGAGATGGCGACGTTCAAGAACGAGACCGTGAAGCAGCGGAAGCAGATCTACCAGTTGGAGAAGGAACGGGAAAGATATGGCGTCGAGGCCGCGGAACAGCGCAATCTCTATACGGCCTGTCTGGAAGAGGTGAAGCTGCGGGACATGCAGATCGGGCAACTGCAGAAGGAGATCGGCGAGTGGGAGGGCAAGTTGAAGCAGCAGCAGCACTTGTACGAGGCGGTTCGGTCGGATAGGAATTTGTACTCCAAGAACTTGCTGGAGGCCCAGGACGAGATCGCGGAGATGAAGCGCAAGGCGAAGATCCAAGCCCACCAGCTCGGCCAGCTGAAAGAAGAGATCAGTGGCAAGGACGCGGCCTTAGTGAAAATTAGCTTCGCGCACAAAAAAATAGACAAGCAGTACGAAACCACAAGAAACGAGGTGTCGAAGATGAAGAAGTTCATTTCAGCGAACGAGGAGATCGTGCACAAGCAGGACGCCGAGATTCGTAGATTAGCGTCGATGATTCGTAGGATGGATGATGATGCATTAACGCAGCGGAAGGAATATGATTCGGTCATCAACGAGCGCGACATTCTGGGAGCGCAGTTAATCAGGAGGAACGACGAGATCGGCCTGTTGCACGAGAAGCTCAAAATACAACATTCTACCCTTACTCGTGGAGAGGAACAATATAGCGCGAGAGTACATGATGTGCAAGTACTACGGTTGAAGATCCGGGACATGCAGCGCGAAGTAGCTGTTGCCAGTGGTGGTGCGCAACTCTCAGATGATCTTCGACGAGATCTATTACAATGTAGACGGGACCTCCTAGAGGAAAAAGCAAAGTGTAAAGCATTGAGCGAAGAGATCGAGACGCCGCTGAATATTCACAGATGGCGCCAGTTGGAGGGCTCTGACCCAGCTCAGCTCGAGATGATCCAGAAGGTCCAGACGCTACAAAAAAGACTGATCCAGAAAACCGAAGAGGTCGTGGAGCGCGACTTGTCGCTCCAGGAGAAGGAGCGGTTGTATAATGAGCTCAAGGCGATCCTGGCCCGCCAACCGGGCCCCGAGGTCGCCGAGCAGCTGTCCGTTTATCAGTCGTCGCTACGAGGGAAGACTAGACAGATGAAGTCGATGGCGTCCGAGCTAAATATGTATCAAGCGCAGCTCTCCGAATATAAATACGAGGTGGAGCGGCTGACGCGGGAGCTGCAGGATGCCAAGCGCAAGTACTACGAGAGCAAACGTCGAGATCAGTTGGCTCGCGAATTAGATGCCGAGGAACGAGATTTAGGTGCTCTACAAGCTCAAACGCAGTTGGCCGCGTCGCAGTCGGCGAAGACGCGGTTTACCGGTGGGGGGTTCGCGATCCGATGAGCGGAGCGGCGGCGGCGTTTGTGGTAAGTAGCTTACTGCCAGTAATAGCTAGGGGCGCCGCGCCGCCGCAACTTGCGCCGTTCGAGTGCTAAAAATACTAGGCAGTGAGGTGCCTAGGAGCACGGCAGTGCTTTGCACTGATTCCCTAGTTGCCAGACCCCGTGGTACTAAAATACGGAGAGAGGTGTGCTCATACGCGTTCTTAATAGTCTAGGAGGGAATAAGGACTAGGTAAGGATAGGGGTATTTTTCTAGCATCGAGCTCCGAGCCCCAATATATATATATTTTGTAGCCCGAATACTGGCGTACTTGCCTGAGCGGCGCCGAGCGTACATGAACCAGTCCGTCGATTTATGATTGGCTACCCCCCCCCCACTGTCGTACCATACTTTGTCCGCGATAAAAAATCAGTCGCGTCATTAACTGCCGCGTAATTCGCCATTGCAGTTGGTAGTTGCCAAGCACTGCGGACTCTATCGCTGCTCTGCGCGCCAGCAAAGAAACTAAAAAAAAAGCACGTCGTCGACGCGCATCGCTGCACTTTGCTGCAGCTTGGCGCCACCGCTGCATCTGTATTAAACCATGTCCGGCTGGGCCGCCAAGCAGGCCAAGAAGGCCGAATGGGCCGAGGCGCGCAAGCTCGACGGCCTCGACAACAAGGAAACCACAGTAAATGATACCAGAGACGCCGCCATGGGCAAGGGCGAGGACCAGCTCTTCGAGAAGAAGCTCAGCAAGGAGGAACAGAAGGCCGAGAAAGAAAGGAAAAAAGCCGAGGCGAAGGCGAAACGCGATGCCAAGAAAGCGGCAAAAGGAAAGCCCCTTTCCAAGAAGAAATCCAAGGAGAACCTCGAGAAGCTCGCGCAACAGGAGGCCGAAGCGGCCGCACGCGTCGACGAGTCCGAGGCGGATCGGTTAGCGAGGGAAGAGCACATCATCGCGACCTTCGCTCATCAAAAGGAGCAGCACGCGCACGCGAAGGACATTTCCGTGCGCGACGTCACCATTTCGTTCCATGGTGCCAATTTGATCGAGAACACGGACTTCGCCTTGAATTACGGGAACCGCTACGGCTTCATCGGCCCGAACGGTGCTGACTCAGCGTGAGAAATGAACTTGAACTTGTCGTGGTCGCGGCGATGGCGTCGAGGCGACGCTGCATCGCCTCGACGCCGTCGACGCGGCCGCATGAGAGTCTACGCGTCTCGTGGATGTACAGAGGCAGTTTCGCGACAATGTCCGTGCCGCGCAGGTTCTGGTAAAAGTACGATCATGAAGGCGATTGCTGCGCGCTGTCTGCCCATCCCCGAGTCGATCGACTTGTTCTTCCTGGACCAGGAGTACCCCGCCACCGATACACCAGCATTAGATGCGGTGTTTGAAGTTCATAGCTGTGTGGAAATCTTCATCTCTCGGAGGTCGTGGCCGAGTTTGAGCTGCGCGTCGCGTCGATGGCGTGGAGGCTCGACGACGCTCTCAGACGGGTTAATGTCCCCGCAGGTCGACGACGAAAGAAAAGCTCTGGAGGCGGAAGCCGAGAAGATTAATGATCAAGTCGCGGACTGCGACGAGGACGAGCAGGAACAATTGAACCAGCGGCTGCAAGCCTTGTATGAGCGCCTCGACGAATTAGATGCGGCTACCGCAGAGGCAAGAGCCTCAGCTATACTACATGGCCTCGGCTTCACGCCGAAGATGCAGCGGATGCCGACCAAGTCCTTCTCCGGTGGCTGGCGCATGCGAGTAGCCCTAGCGAGAGCGTTGTTTTTACAACCGACCTGCCTCGTATTAGATGAGCCGACGAATCACCTGGACATGGAGGCCGTGTTTTGGTTGGAAGATTATCTCGCGGGGTGGTCGAAGATCCTATTTTTTGTGTCGCATAGTCAAGATTTTATGAATGGGGTGTGTACGCATATTGTGAGGTGCCGCCGCGGCGTCCCGAAATCGCGACCTCGTCTGACGGAGACGAGTCGCATCGATGGCGTGAAGGCGCCGCAGCACCGCGTCTCACACAGGTTAAATGAACACACGAAGAAATTGGACTACTACACGGGCAATTATGATTCGTACGTCCGGGAACGGTCGATTAGAGATGATGAACAACAAAGGAAGTACGACGCGGAGCAGCGGGACATCGCCGAGATCAAGGACTTCATTGCACGGTACTGCTACAGTGTCTTATATGCCTTGGGGCGGTCGCCGCGACGGCGCCTGCGCGACGGCGCGGCCGCGGGCCGGCGACCGGCGCATCGACGCCGTCGACGCGGCGCGGCGCCGCGCGCCGAGCTGACGCCTGGATACGACGCAGGTTCGGCCACGGCACGGTCAAGATGGTCCGCCAGGCCCAATCTAGGGAGAAATTACTGCAAAAAAAACTCGAGGAGGGCCTCACGGAGAAGCCGCAGCGCGACGCGGAGTGGGACTTTACGTTCCCCGACCCCGGGGAGTTACCTACTCCAGTCCTGATGATTCAAGACGTCTCCTTCGCCTACCCCAACAGCGAGCCGTTGTACCACAACCTGGACCTAGGAATAGACTTGCAGAGCAGAATCGCATTGGTAGGACCCAATGGGGCAGGAAAAACAACTTTTGTGAAACTGATGACGGGTGAACTGCAGCCGACGTCCGGCGCCGTCAGACCCCACTCCCATTTGAGGATGGCCAAGTTCACGCAGCACTTCGAAGATGTGCTGGATCTAGAGCAGAACGCCTTGGAGTGGATCCACGCGCTGTATCCCAAGGTCTTTACCTGTGTGGAATCAACCAGTGCGTCGGGTGCACCCGACAATTCTTCACTAAGTCATTTCTCGGCGATGACGCGGCCGTGCTGGCCCCGTCGAGCGGCGAGGAACCGGCATCGCCACGCCATCGAGCAGGCGTCGCG
>Ga0209404_10002566_pt1 | contig 11107 bp, 11 predicted proteins | sample TroAtlMetagenome_2_FD_187447 | JGI IMG/M metagenome (GOLD analysis project Ga0209404, IMG submission 187447) | Marine eukaryotic phytoplankton communities from Atlantic Ocean - Tropical Atlantic ANT8 Metagenome (SPAdes) (version 2) | ecosystem: Environmental > Aquatic > Marine > Oceanic... | reverse complement strand
GCGCCGACGACGCGGAGGCCGACGCTAGGGTGCTACGACGGCGCCAGGCGCTTCGGAGAATTTTATGTTGATGCCTGCCCCTTGGGTGGTCGTTGTCCTCGGTTACGCGCGTGTATGTCCTGCTCAAAGGTTACTGCGTGTCCGTTTTTTCCGCGATCCACCCCGAAATGGCTGTAACTTCTTCAAAGCGGTGCATTCGACGTCTGAGAATGAAAAAAAAGAAAAAAAAGAGATCAGACAGGCAGGAATACGTGTCACTATACTATAGTACTAACCACTATACTAACGAGGACGTATTGAGCTCCCCGAGCCCTCGCAAACGTGAAAACACGTCTACGTTCAGGGAATTGAACCTGGACCAGCAGTCCTTTGAGGACAGCTACTGGTCTCCTGCGTAACCTGGATCTCTGGTGGCACTTCTGATGAGCGCTGATTTGCCCCTAAGCGCAGCGCTCTTGAATCATTCTCTTCCGGTGCTGGTGCTCCGTCGCAGGCCACGCGCTGCGAGCGGCCACCACGGTCAGGGATTCAGTATTGAGAGCCCGCCTGAGTTCCGAAGTCGGGCAGACGCCCTTGGCAAGCGTCGCGGCGCACCAAAGATGATGGAGCATCAGGAGCAGGCCCTTTATCTCAAAAGGCCGGCGTCGCCGCCGCCGCACTGATGCGAGGGTGCCAAATCCGCGCGCGGGACAGGGCGTCACGCGAGACGCCGCCGCGACACGTCTGAGAACGTTGAGCCGCAGCCGCGAGTCCGCGACCGCAGCCGGTCCGGCCGCTCTCGACGCGCAGCGCGAAGACCTCGAGCTTCAACACGGGCGGTCGCGGAAGCAAGATGTTTTGCGGAATCGCGTCGATGGCGTAAAATCGCGGCGATGGCGTGCTGGTGGGGTAGAAGTCCCTGGAGACAAATGTCGCGCACAGCGTGGAACATTTGTGAGATAACGCAAGCTCGTGGCCTCAGGTCCAGGCCCAGCTCGCGCAGGGCGTCTGGAAGGTGGCGAGGATGACAACCGCGGCCTGGGCTTGCGGGGCAAGGGAGACCAGAACGGAGGCGAGCGCAGCGGTCGGCGCGGGTACTGGTGCGTCAGGCTCCGGCGAAAAGTCACAAGGGGACTCTCATGGGGCGAAGATGAGGGGGGCTAAAGCCCCCCAACGGCCGGCAAGCGGCCGTCGAACGCGGCGCCCCGGAATCGCCAGAGGCCATTCCGGGTGAAGGAAATAATAAAATATAAATCATATCAACTAATAAATGTTACCACCACCGGGCGGAGGATCAGCAGGCAAAAACGACGGCACGAACTCCGCCACCTCCGCCGAGAACCCGAACGGCTTGATCGTCCGCGCGCGAAGAAAGCCCGTCGTGCCGTCGGGGCCCTTGGCCAGCTTCGACACGTCGGAGAACGGCTGCTCGGGCTCCGACGCCGACCTAGCTTTCAACCGCAGCCGCGACCGGAGCCGGTCCGGCCGCTCCTCGGCCTCGTCGACCTCGGCGCTCTCGGACGTGGACCGCCGCTCCTCGACGCGCAGCGCGAGGGCCTCGAGCTTCGACACGGGCGGCGCGTTCCGTCGCTCGAGCGCGGCGGCCGCGAGCGCCGCGACGCGCGCCGCCTCGGCCGCGTCCTCGAGCTGCTTCTTCGACGGCTTCTTCGGCCGCGGCGCCCTTTCCACTTTCGTCGCGCGCGGCTTGCCCGGCGCGCCGTTCTTGGGCTCGCCCGTCGCGGGCGTGTACTCGAGGTAGTCGCCCAGTTTCAACTTGAGGTTCTTCGGCCTGCGGCGGAGAGGAATGGTCGCGGCGATGGCGTCTGGGGGGCTACGACGAGGCGTGGAGCCCGGCGGCGGCCCAGGTCTCGGCCGGGATGCAAGGCATCGGTGATGGCGTTGTCGCAGGCGCAGGCGTCCGAGAGGCAGCCCGCGCGAAGACAAAGGGACGCCGTAAAAACGCACAGCTCGTTCATATTAAAAAACGCGTGGTCGTCCTTGGACTTGGCGTCGCGCGGCCGGATGAAGCCGAACTTGCCTGCGCGTCGGGACGGCGCGTCGATGGCGATGGCGTGCCGGGCGCAAGGTCGAAGTCGCGGACACAGAAACACAAACCTTCCTTCAAATACACAAGCTTGCCGCGCTGCCGGCCCTCGGGGATCTCCTCGACGATGACGGGCACCGGGACGACGGGTATTGGTGGAGGCGGCGGCGCCGCCGCGCGGCTCGAGCCCTCCGTCGCGCAGCGCTCGTTGAACTGGGGCTTCTTTTCTTTCGCTTTCGGTGGTAACCCGGCGGCCTTCCGCGCCGCGCTCGGCGCCATGCCCGATTCCAATCGGACGCGCATGCCGAAGCGCCAGTTGTCCTCGTCGTTCAACTCCTCGACGGCGCGGATCGCGCCGAGTTCCTCGTCGAAGATGATGGAGGCCGTCGGCGCGCCGCGCTCGTCCTCGCCGAGCTCGATGGCCTCAATACTACCAACCTTGGCGAAGGCTAATCTCAAAGCTGGCGCGTCCTTGCCTCTTATATTGGTCACGGCGACGGCGCGGCCGCCGGCGGGGTTCGACTCGAGGAGCCTGCGCGCGGATGCGGGTCGCGGCGATGGCGTCTTGGTGGGGTAGATGCTGGGCGCTCCGCCGCAGGCTCGACGGCCGCGGGACTTTTTCCGTAGGCTCAGCCGTGGAACGACGACAACGCGCCGTCGCGCCGACGAAAACAAAGAAAAAAAGAAGACACAGACGCGTACGCCCAGACCTCGTCCGGCAGGTCCTGCGTCCGCACCACGCGCGGCCCCTGGTCGTGGTCCTCCACCCTACAGATGAGCGTGCCCGGCTCGGCCGCGTCGATCGCCGCGCGGCACGCCTCTACTTTGTCCGCTTCGTTTTTTAACAATTCTTTGATCTTCTTGATGTCAACCACGGAAGCCAGCGGCAGGAATAACGTATTCTCGTCCTCGTCGAGCATACTTCTCAACTTCCCGGGCGGGCAGGACTGGAGGCCGTCATCCGAGAATAGATAAGAGACGTGTCTCCTCAATTGCGCGTCGTACTGCTGCACGAGGTCCTGGGCCAGGGGCCGCTCGACGCACGCGTCACTTACAGAGACGAGTTCCGAGTCCTCCAGCGCGGCCCTTATCAATTCCTCGCCATCCTGGTTCCTGAGCAGCGACTTGAGGCGCGGCAACGCGGCGAGCTCGCTCAGCGGTATAGAATATGAACCAGCGTCATTGATCGATGCGAGCTGCGCGCGGCCGAGCAGTACCAACGCGTCGTCGGCGAAGAGCGCCTCTATTTGTTTCCGCAGCGCGGCCCTCTGCTTTTTCGTTTTCTTGTCGATCGGTGCTTGCGCGGCCTGCTCCTTGAGGTAGGCCTCGACGCAGGCCTCGGCGGTCGTCGTCATGGTTCTTGCTTTCTCGCGGCGCGTCGCGGCGACGGCGTCTCGCAGTAGTGCGTCGCGGCGACGGCGTCTCGCAGTAGTGTCGCTACAGGCAGCCTCGGCGCTCGTCCGTCTTGACGCCTCGAAGGGATGCTCCCGGGCCTCGTGCCGTTCGAAGGGGGTTCGAGCGACGGCTAAATCAAGAATTTACGTGCTGGCCACCGGTCCGCGAGGAGATCCAGCAGCTTTTAGCTCGTCGCAGACGAGGCTAGTGCGTTCAAGTACGCTAGCTCGGTGGTCAAAATCAAAAAGCCTAGGAGGCCGGGCGCGGCGACCGCTTGTCGATTGCGAGCTCAAAGTTTGGCAGTCACTCACCGTTTCTGGTCCGAGTCGATACCCGCAGCGAGTCGGCGCGTTCAAGTTAGTTGCTACCTGCTGTGGTCCTTAACACTGCGACAGCGGGGCGCGACGATGACCGATGTCGATCCCCGCCCCCCGATTTTTGCTGCTGTTAAGGCTTTCGACGTGGAAGCATTGCGGCGCGAGCTTGCTGCTGGCGTCGACCCTAACACGCGTGATTACGACTCCGAGGCCACACCACTGTATTACGCAGCGTTTTGGCGGACTTTACGCGCTGAGGAGCAGCTACGAGAGCGCCTCGAATGCATCGCGGTTCTCCTGGAGGCTGGCGCTTCAGTAGATACGTTAGTAAGGGGAGCGACGCCTTTGCATATCGTTGTGGGAAGCGAGTCCGCGGCATGTGAATCCATCATCGCAATGCTCTTGGAGGCAGGCGCCGATCCTAACTTCACGGATACCAGGTTTGATCCTCAGTGGCATCGATCCGTGTTAGCCAAAGCAGCAGAGGAAGGTACTGCCGGCACTGTCAGGATGCTCATCTCCGCAGGCGCCGTGGATATAGATCGAGCATTGGAGCTTGCGGTTGATAGTCAAAAGTTACGCAATTGCGCTCCGCTCCTGCGCGCCGGCGCAGCGATACCGGCCGTAACGCCCATTGGCAACACCTGGCCTACGGACGTGTATATCGAGAAAATCCGCGCGGCGGGAGGATACAAAGCCTACGAGAAGGCCCACCGCCAGCGCCTCGTGGCGATGTTCCTCCCGAAATTTCCTACGCTTCCCGTCGAAATGCTCGGGCGCGTCCTCGAGTTCACATGGGATATTGGGGGTCACTAATGTGCATTGTTATTGTACACCACGACCGGGCGGCGGCGGCACGGATGCGAGCGCCGCCGCGAGCTGCGCGTCGAAGTCCGGCGCGGGGGCGGGCGCCGCGACCAGAGGCGCTCACGCACGTCGAGGGCACAGTCGCATTTCACAGGAAACCTGTTTTAACGCGGCAAGCCACTGCCCGAGCGGTCTCAGACAATCAGCGAGTCGTCGCCACGACTACCGCCGCCAAGAAGCTGCTCCGAGGTCCCGAGGGACGACGGCGCGGGGACCACCGGGGCCGCGGGACGGACAAAAAAAAAATACAAGTAAACTTAGAATCCGGCGAGCATCCCGTCGCTCCGCCGCCGCGACGACCACCGCCTCCGCCGCGATGAAGAAGGCGGCGCCGCGACGCGCACGTCCCGCCGCAGCTCCTCAGGAATCTCGTCCAAGAACCGCGACGCCTCCATTTGTCTCGAGACGCCCCAGGTCAGGCGAGTCCGAGCCCGCGTCAACGCCAGACTTTCTTTCGCCCGCGTCATGGCCACGTACAAGAGCCGCCGCTCTTCGTCAACGGCCTGGGCCAGCTCCTCGCCCTCTTTATCGGCAGTAGCGTAATAATGAGGCAAGAGCCCCTCTTCACACCCGGCAATGATCACGGTCTGGAATTCCAGGCCCTTCGAGGCGTGGACCGTCATGAGGCGCACCTTCGGCGGCGCCTTAGCTTCATCGTCGTCGGCGGCCATGTCCTGGTCCTGGACCAGCGCGAGCGTGTCCAGGAACTCGACGAGCTCGCCGGCGGCGTACGGAGCAGCTAAGTTCGCGAGCTCTCTCACATTCCGCCAGCGGTCGGCGCCGTCCACACTCTCATGCCTCAGGTAGTGCTCGTAGCCCGTGCGGGCCTGCGCGGTTGTGGCGTCGCGTCGGAGGCGTCGCGTCGATGGCGTCGGCGACGGTGGTGCGGCGACGGTGGCGCGGCGCCGCGACGGCGTCGCGTCGACGGCGTAGCTCCGTGGCGACGCAGAGGCGCCCAAGACGCCATCGCCGCGAGGCGCCGCACACGCCGCGCGCAAAGCGAAGGCACAGGGACGCCGCGCGCGCGCCAGGACTTCGAGCAAGTACCACGCCATCGAGCCGACCAATGGCCCGGCGTGGCCCTCCTCGGCGGGGATTGGGGAGGGAGTCGCTTCCCGGAGCTCCCTTAGTTCATTCAAGGCATCGGTGAAGACCTTGAGGTTGGACGCCGCGCGTTTTGGTACTGGATCCTTCGCGTGCGCGGCCGCGTGGAGCATACCTTCTCCTCCTTCCAAGGCTTGGACCCGTAATCGCTCGAGAGACCGCGGCCCGACCGCTCTAGGCGGCACGTTCGCGACGCGCTCGAAGGCGTCGTCGTCCTTCGGATACGCTAATAATCTCAAGTAAGAGAGGACGTCGCGGATTTCTTTCCGTTCGAAGAAGCCCTTCGCGTGCAACAACTGGTACGACACGCCGGCCTTGAGCAGCTCCCGCTCCACCGCTCGCGACTGGGCGTTTGTCCTGTATAAAACCGCGACGTCACCTTCGGCTCTCACACACACGTCGGCAATCCACCGAGCCTCATCATCTTGATCTTCTAGTTCCACAATAGACGGCACCAACGTACCTTCCCTCCCTTCTAACGTAAGCATGTCCCTTCTACGCGTCGTCGATTCGACAACAGCAGAAGCCGCGGATAGAATCGGCTGCGCGCTCCGATAGTTCCGCTCCAGTTTCAGCAATCGCGCCCCGAAGTCGTCGTCGTACCGCTGCTGGTTCTCGTAGTCCGCGCCGCGCCAGCCATAGATCGCCTGGTCGGAATCGCCGACCACAAATACTGATGAAGACGCTAACAGTTTGAGGACGTCGTACTGGACGCCGTTCGTGTCCTGGAACTCGTCGACCAGCACGTGCTTCCAGCGGCCCGCGTACATGTTTCTCGTCTCGGGAGAGTGCTCCAGTAACCTTGCGGTAAGGCTCAACATGTCGTCGAAATCGACGGCGTTCCTTTGTTGTAATGTCTTCTCGTACAAGTCAAAGACTCTCGAGACGATGCGGTCGCCGTATCCCTCTTTCGTAAGGTCCGCGTAGGACGCGGCATCAAATCCCGCGTTCTTCAGCGACGAGATCGCGGACTGCACTCTAGCGGGCTTGATCTCGCTCTTGTCCCACCCCAATCCGACGGGCGGCTTCTCGGCGATGCAGCGGCCGCCTGCGTTGACGATGAAGGTTACTCGCGCGACGGCGGCCCCGACGCGGTCCGAAACGGCTCGAAATCGAAAAAGAAACCACCCACGACCTCCTCTCCTGGAGACGACGCGCGTCGATGGCGTCATAAATCAAGGACGCCGCGTGCGCACAGAGCTTGATCATCGCCGCCTGGTCGTAGACCGCAAATCCTTTTCTGATGGGCGACTCGAGCGCCTCGACGTCGTCGCGCAGCATCGTCAGGCAGACGCGGTGGAACGTTCCTACCGAGATGGACGACGCGTCTTGCGGGTTGATTTCCTCTTCCAATCGCTCTCTTAACTCATTGGCCGCGCGGTTCGTGAACGTCAGGGCGAGCACCGACGACGCGCGCGCGCCGCTCTCGACGAGGTGAGCGACTCTTCTTGTTAGGACCCGCGTCTTTCCCGTGCCGGGACCGGCGACGACCCTAATGGGTTCCGTCGACGCCTCGACGGCGGCCCTTTGCTGCTCATTGAGCTTCAGAGGCGGTATTCTTTTAACCTCCTTCTCTTCGACTTCTACTGGTTCCTTTTTTACGGCTTCTAGTATAGTATGCCTCTGGTCCCGAGTTTTTTGCTGGTGACACGGCTTGCACAACGCTTGCAAGTTCGACAAGGCGTCGGAACCGTTCAAGGCGACGGGCACGATGTGGTCGATCTCGTGCTCGGGTGGCAGCAAGCAGCCGCAGCCCGCACATAAGTACTGCTGGTTGAACGCGACCGTCTTCCGCGTCTTTGCCGGTAAGGGTAATCGCTGCGGTTTCGCGACGACGGACGCCGCGGCGGCCTCGAAGTTCGTCGTCGTTAATTGTGTGGACTTCTTCGCGGCTCGGAGCGCGGCGCCGGCGCGCGGCCGGGCCCGTGCCAGCAGGCCTCTCCCGGTCCGCGCCAGCGCGAGCATCAGCAACGCCACGAGTTTGAGCATCGATCAAGGAGTCATCAGGCGCTGCCGAGCAAGCCCGTAGGCAGCCAATTGGGCCAGCACGGCGGAAAAAACTCGAAACCGCGGTTTGAGGAGCTAGCGTCATGTAAGACACTAGCAATCTCACGATTCTGTGCCAGCGTGGGCTGGCCCAGCTTTCGCGAGGTAAACACCGGGCAGCGGTCGCAGACGGCTTGCCATTGATCGGTGCCGGGCGCGCCAGCAGCGAGAACAGCCAGGACAGGGGGCAGCCACAAACAAGAGGAATCCATGGGCCGCCGCGGCACGTCTCGGCGTCCTCCTGCCTTCGCGTCGACGGCGTACGGGGGGGGAACCGCGTCGCGTCAGTAAGCGCGACGGGCATGGACGCCGGGGCTCTGCTGAGAGAGAACTGAGAGGCCGCGTCGATCGTGTGGAGAACACACGGAGTCGCAAAAACAGGCAAGTCGATCGGCGCCGCCGCGAAGAAGAGCCGGCGCCACCTCGAAAACATGCAGGCGAAACGCTCAAGCTCAACACCAGTAGCTCGGGGGGAGTGCCTATCAATACCAGTCGACGACGACCTCACATTCATAGAAGCGGCGGACCTGCCGGAACTCATGAAGACGGCCACGGTCGTCGACGCGAGTCGCCTATGGCCATTAAATGGCCACCTCGTGGACAGCGTCCACGTCCCCCAACACGCGTGGGACCTCATGACGCCCGCGGCGAGGAAGCTCTGCGAGGCCAATCGTAGATTGATCTTCCTCGACGCGCGCTGTGCGCGATGTGCACTGCGGGAGTATCATGCTTTAGATGTGGCCGTCGTGCGGGGCGGCTTCGACGCTTGTTTCGGGGCGCTCCCGTCTCACCTATTACGCGGCGTGGATTTAGAAAGGCGCCTCGAGCCCTACTGCCTTTATCTCAAAGATAGGCGCCACCTCGACTGGGCCGCGGGTCTAGATGACGATGAGAGAAGGGATGAAGTCAGACGCATGCATCGGTTGCCCGTCGACGTGACGCCAAACTTGTATCTCGGTGACGCCGGGTGCGCCGCGGATCTGGAACGACTTCATGAATTGGGCATCACGCACGTCCTGAACTGCGCCGCCGGCGAGACGCGGGACATGCGTGCCGTGTATGGTCAGCACGGTATGCAGAGCATGGCCGTGGCCGCGAAGGACAATGAAAACTGTTCATTATTAGACGGCCATCGCGACGTCGAGGCCTTTTTAGTGAAGGCGCGTCAATCGGGAAGAGTCCTGGTGCACTGCTTTCAGGGCCTGAACCGGAGCGGTTTGGTGGTAGCGGCCGCGCTCGTGCGCGAAGGCGTATCTGTCATTGACGCCGTCCGAACTTTACGAGCGCGGCGGGGCAACGACGCCCTCTCGAACACGAATTTCCAGCGGCGGCTCGTGCGCTACGCGGCGCGGCTCGGCCGGCTCGGGCCCGTGCCCGATGTGGAGGTGTCGGAGGCGCGGGCCGCGGCGCCGGCGCCCCCTCCGCCGCCTACCGGGGGCTGCTGCCTGGTGAGCTAAGTTGTACTTGATGTGTTCCTCGTTCGACCGGCCGACGCGACGCGCGCGAATTTCCTTGAACTAGTAATCCAAGACCCGTCGATGCTAGTGCAATCTAGCCCCAACCCGAGCGCAGGGCTCTGGGCACGGATATATAAAAAGCTAGCGGTCGTAAGACACTAGCAAGCAGCTTTGTCGACGCGTCTTTGCGCTGCCCGTGCAACCAACCGTGCTCACTTTCAGTTACGACCACAGTTACTAATCGTCGCAGCACATCCACGCACAGCCTGGCACCACCCTACTACAGTTGAAGACAGTCCAATTGTCGCTGCACACTGCGCAAGCACTTGACTGCAAACCAACCATGCCTTCCCTCAGCAAACTCCTGGCCACGCTGGCTCTGGTAGATGGCTTCCAGAAGCCTAGTACAATACGCCAAGCGACGAAGCTCAGCGCACTAACGACCCCCGATATGGTGAGCATCTACGGCCGCCTCTCCGAAAGTACGTGCGTCGCGGAAGACGGCGAGACCACCCAGACCGCCAAGAAGCCGAAGTGGATCCCCGCTTATAGTTTCAGGAAAGATCACGTGCCTACTTGGATGGAAGTCTTCGCGGGCAAGGAGAGCATTAGTCTGGCGGAGTTCGAGGAGGGCCTGCAAGCTTTACCCTTCGCGGACCCCTGGCACTCGCCCAAGAGCGAGGCAGCCCAAGTGTACTCGCAGGCCGGCGGCCGGGCCGTCTTCGCGTTGTTAGGTGGCGAGGATTCGTTGTCCTTGGATACTTGTGAAGAAAAACTGATGGAACTAGCACCGGAAAACGACGGCGTGACCTGGCAGGACTTCCAGATCGCCCTCGTGGAGTTGGGCCAGACTCGGTCGAGAGATTGGGACGCGTTCGTTGACGGTGGCTGGGAAGATTTACTCGAGGACGACGACTGGGAGGCGTCGAAGGATGATGATGGTGCTTCGCAGTTGATGACGAACGTCGGCGCCGCGCCGCCGCCGCCGCCGCCGCCGCCGCCGGGCGGCGCGCCGCCGCCGCCGCCCGGAGGGGCTCCGCCGCCGCCGCCGCCGCCGCCCCAGAAGACGGCGGGGGGCATCTACCTGGGGTAGGCGTGCGTTCATAAGATGGTCGAAGAACTAGGTGCCAGCGCGGGTCCGGGCGGCGCCGCGGCGGCCAGTTTGCGAGTTTCCCGCAATTCATTCGTACGCTGATGGTCGAGAGACGTCGCGACGCTGCGCGAGAAGTCTAATCTCGGCCGTATCGGGCAGGTCAACCAGAGAACTTGATTCTGGACTTGATTCTCGCATCGAGGCATGCGCTCGGCCTAAGGTTTTGGCTTGTCCTAGCTCACCAAAAACGCAAATCCAGAAGGTCGCAGCCAGCGTATAGAGTGAGCGCAACCCATTTACTCGGCTACGCAGCAATTCGCGCTGCGCGGCGCGACAGCGCTGCCAAATTCAGCACTCAAAATCGAGCGGCCTGGCCTCCGCGCAGGCGCGTTCCCCGGTTGCACAAAACTGCGTAAAAAATGGCCATCAAAGACGCGTGGCGCTTCGACAAGAGCCAGTGGGCGCTTAAAGCCGGCATCGCTTCGGCGCTCGTCCTCGCGACCATCGTCTGGTACGCGCGGGAGTGCGGCCCGGTGTTTTGGTCCACGATCGATGTTACGGGCTGCAGAGCAAGCGCGCTTTCGTGACGGTGGATTCACGCAGGCTGACACCGGCGACGCAATGCCCGGACCAGACGCTCTTAGCGTTCGGCATCGTCTACGTGGCCCGCCTCTACTTCGCGATGCTCGTGCTGTGGTCGCGTCCGCCGGATTGGCACGAGATCCCCATCGTCTACGTCTTCTTCATCCCGTCCATCTTCTACACGATGGCGCGCGGGAAGATCGACGAATGCTCGGCGCCCGTG
>Ga0209404_10002564_pt1 | contig 11112 bp, 10 predicted proteins | sample TroAtlMetagenome_2_FD_187447 | JGI IMG/M metagenome (GOLD analysis project Ga0209404, IMG submission 187447) | Marine eukaryotic phytoplankton communities from Atlantic Ocean - Tropical Atlantic ANT8 Metagenome (SPAdes) (version 2) | ecosystem: Environmental > Aquatic > Marine > Oceanic... | reverse complement strand
CAGCTAGGCAGGCAAAGATCTGGTCCGAGCCATACCCAGAGATCCAGTGATAAAGAGTACCCCAAAAACCTCTCTTCCATCCCTCTGGCAGAGTAACAGCCTCACCCGATAAAACTCTTGCTCCACGAGGCAACCTCCCCTTGCGTAGAGTCGGCGGCAGAGCAACATCGAGTAATACAGCTCCCTCTTGGAGGACATCGGCGTCTAAAATTCCTCCTGTAGTAGATGCACCCACAACTACCTGGGAAGCACCAGCCGCTATCTCCGGAGTGACAAGCTCGACACCAATCTTGGCGGCCTCTCTCTCAAGGCGTCGGCCTTTGCCACCCACAATCACTTCAAACCCCTTTGCTGATAGCCCCTCAGCCACCACTCTACCCACGGCTCCACCAAACCCCAAGACCGATACCTTATCACAGCCTCTAGTCTTTGCGACCACTTCAGCGTTACCAATGGCGGCCCATGCAGTCGCCGCCCCACCAGTTGTGACTGGTACAGAGACCCTCTCGGCGAGTGCTTCGCCTCTAGATCCGACGACGGCCAAGAGTGATCCCAAGCCAACGGCAGAGACATCCTCGAGGTTCTCTACAGCTGCAACCATCGCATCGACAGCACCGTCCTGATCAGACAACAACTCGACTGGATTCCATGGTACAGCGACAACCTCACCGTGCACTAATCCATCAACCCATAGATCACATAGCTTACCAGAGGCCGCCCCCTTACCACTGGCACCAAAAACCATGCCCCAGTTTAGACGGCGAACACCCACAACCCCAGACTGTAGTCGGGTGAGCGGATGGACTAAGAAAGCGAACCTTGCCAAACGCCCTCCTTTAATTATGCGTCTTTGCTCTCCGAAAGCTCCACGACAAGTCTACAGAAAGTAGAGACTCTAAACAAGAGAGGAATTTCCGAGACCTTCAATCCTTCCTGAAATGAGTCACTAGGAATTTCAGGCATTGCCGCAGCTAGTCGCTCTAGACCCAATGCTGTCAAGACACCATTTACCTCATACTCTTCATCATCTGCCAACCCATCTCTAGCGGCTGACTCTATACCACCCCTTGGGATCTTTATCTTAAAAGCTCTCTCAAGCCTGAACACTATGTCTAATAGGTCAAGAGACTCAGCTCCAAGCTCGTCAATAACCAAAGCGTCGTATTCGACCTCTTCTGGCTCAAGCCCAAGCGCTTCGGCGAAGCACTCGGCCACAACATCAAAAATTTCTGGATCATTAGGCTGCATTATCAGATTTCCTAGTTACTGTTTTGAGTCACCGTTTACGCACAGCTACTACCTTCTTGACCATGCTTATGATTCAAGCAAAATGTAAAGCCATTGTACCCTCAACCCCCAAAACCGCTGACTCACCTCTAAAAAGGGCTCTAGCAAGCGCTACTGGCCTACCTGCTGCCCCCATATCTCCTAGGGATTTTTCTGCTTCAATTCCACGTTCACCCTGGGTATAGCTTACTGATCTCGACGATTCTTTATCGACATCCGAAGCAACCCTGAAAACAAAAAAGGCTGCGCCCTCTCCCGACTCCTCACCCATCATTCCATCTGGGACTGCGATCATCGAGTCAGCGCCGCCACATACTACCAAATCAGACCTACCCTCGGCGACCGCGAGATAGCCCTCAACTATAGCCCTAGCTCCAGAGTCATTTCCGGAGCAGTAGTTAGCATTAACCCCCCGAAAATCGTGAAAAGCACTGCCTAAGCCTAAGACATTGTTGGAAAGACCCTTAACTAGCCAAAGAGGGTGTATGAGCTGTCGACCCTCTGCAGCAAATTTTGCCATTGAGAGGTTTCCAGACGCATCTGTTGCGACATCTAAAGCGGGCAAAAGATCTTTAGCGTCTCCACCCAAGGGCGTTGTTCCTACCATCATTCCGCGAGACTCTGGAGCTACATCAGCCCACCCTTCAGTCTCGTTTAGCGCCATCTGCAGCGCCGCGACCCCAAGCTTTACAGAACGACTCATCAACTTTAGTGATTTCCTGTCATCCACCCACTGCCTGGCTCTAAACGAGCCAATGCGCCCAGATGAGCCGCCAATAGCACCGCCTGCTCCTTCGCCAGCTGTACAAAACAGGCCCACTCCGCTCAAGACAACAGATCTCATAGCGCTAAAATGCCGCCCGTTCTGTCGGTGAATCTGGCGTCCAACTTTCTATCGAACTTCTTGACCATTCCAGTGAGACCACGGCCAGGGCCCAGCTCAATAAACCTTGAAGCCCCTGCATCGAGGAGGCCTTCTAGACACTTTACCCAAAGTACGGGAGCACTAACCTGCTCAACTAATCTCGCCCTAATAACATTAGGATCGTCACTGGCTTTGCCATTAACATTTTGAAACACTGGGAACGCAGGCTTAATTAGCTCCACCTCTTTCAAAGCGTCCGCCAATACAGACTCGGCGGGTTTCAAGAGAGAGCAATGAAACGGTGTTGAGACCTTCAGCCTTACGCTTCTGCGGGCACCTCGAGCTTGAGCTTGCTCCATTATTCTCTCTAAGGCTCGGGCATGTCCCGCTACAACCAATTGAGCGGGAGTATTGTATGCCGCCAACTCTAATACCGACTCATTTGTCCCCTGCTCGCGCGTATCGTCCGCGATTTCATCGCAGAGTTGAAGTAGAGCATCTCTGTCCAACCCACTAAAGGCCACCATTCCACCTACACCAGATGGGATTGCGCCCTGCATTGCCTCTCCACGAAGTCGAACTAACCTCACAGCGTCTGCAAACTTGAGTGTACCAGCGGCCACTAATGCCGAATACTCTCCCAAAGAATGGCCTGCTGCTAGCGATGGAGCTAACTCAGGGCGCTCTGCCAGTAAGGTGCGATACATTGCAATTGAAAGGGTGAGAATAGCTGGCTGGGCGTTCTTTGTGAGGGTTAGCCTATCCATAGGGCCATATAGAACGGTATCGGAGAGGCGCTCTCCCAAGGCTTCATCGGCCTCTTCCCAGGTCTCCTGGTAAATCGGGCCGTGCTCTTTACCGCACCCCATTCCCACATATTGGCTGCCTTGCCCTGAAAACAAAAGTGCTATCGACATCGAAACTCCAGATCAGAAGGCCCTATTTACATCGCCTCAGATCGTTATGAGCCCCTTCTTACACTAGAAAATAATAAACTGCAATTTTGTCCGCCAAACCCCATACTATTTGAAAGAATCAAACTAGGATAATCCTGCTTTGACCTGAGTTGTATTGAAATTGGCCAATCTTCAGGTTGTTCACATCCTATAGTACCAAAAGTAAATCCTTCCCTAATTGCGAGGGCCATTGCGACGGCCTCGACCGCTCCAGCACTAGCAATGCAGTGACCGACCGCCCCTTTTATCGAGGATACCCCAACTTTATCGCCGAACAATCCGCCTATGGCTTTTGCTTCAGCCTTATCACCAACAGGTGTGCCCGTTCCATGAGCATTTACATGGTTTACCTCTGAAGCATCTACCCCAGCATCACTAAGAGCTCGCATCATCGCCGCTGTAGCTCCTGCTCCCTCTGGGTGAGGAGCCGTCGGCTGAAAGGCGTCTATTGAGCCACCAGCACCTACAATCTCTGCAATAGGGTTCACCCTTCTTGCCGCTGCAGACTTTTCACTCTCCAAGACTAATATTCCCGCCCCTTCTCCAAGGACAAAACCATCACGACGCTTATCAAACGGCATCGATATTCCAGAAGCTAGAGCTCCAAGCTGAACGAAGGATAGCATGCCTAAGGGGTGAATCATTGCATCATGACCACCGCACACGGCTATATCCACATCACCTCTTCGAACAGCCCTAAAAGCCTCTGCAATAGCCTGAGCACCAGCCGCACAGGCTGAGAAAGAGGTATAATTTATTCCTGTACACCCTATCTTATTAGCTATCAACTCACTCGTTAGCTCTGGTAAATGCACCAATGGGGCCAACCGGTCGTTCGCGACGTCCCTATAGATTTGGTCGCGAACCAGCTCACCGTTTATGATGTTTGGAAACACATCTTCCCTTAGCTCTTCGGGTGTAACCGAAGAGAGACCAGTTCCGAGCCATAGGCCACCCACCAAGTGCCCTTGCCCCTTTAGGCTAGCCGAATCTAGAGCATCATTAGTAGCGCTCAGAGCCAAAGCTGACTTTCTATCGCCACGCAGGCCAACATTCAATTGCTCAGAGACCTCTCCAACATATGAGACATCCAGAGGAGACGTATCAAACGAATTGGCCTTTGCTAACGCCGTCTTTCCGCTGATAAGACCTTTGAAGAGACCCTCTGCCCCTCCATCGTAGGCAGTCCGTGCACCTACTCCAGTAATAAGGACTCTCCTATCGCTCACATGTACCCTCACCGCCCTCAAAACACCGGTACACTCCCTCTACGGGTTCGCTAACTCTAGCAGTCTGACGGCTACCAGAGGTAGGCCAAATAGAGACACTACACCCAGCAGAAGCATGATCTAACGAGATGGCTACTGAGTTCTCACCCTGCTGAGTCTCCGAGCCACACCTTACCTTCATTTTTCTAAGGGGTACAACGGCAGAAACAAAGGTAACCATTCCCTCCTGTGGCGTTACTGGGGCGACATCTGGAGCCTCTGACTCACTATTTGGGGAGTCTTGTTCTATATCCTCTGAATTAGTCGCAGCAGCATCGACACTGGAAGGCGCTTGAACTGGGTCTTCCTCAGCAGGCGCCACTGGCTCAACTACATTTGTTGCGACCGATGTTTGAGGCTGCTCACCTCCAAACAACTGATCCTTGAAGATGTAGGCTCCACCCCCAAGAGCTCCTGCTAAGACAACAGAAAATATTATAAACGAAGCAAATACGCGTTTCTTACCAGCCGCAACAGTTAGGTCAGATGTTGATGAGCGGTTGAATGGCTCCGCTGACGGACCTACTAAGATCGTCTCAGCCCCAAGATCCGACTGCGCTCCAGCAAAAGGCGGCGGCAATCCATCATCTGGGTCAAGTGCTGAGGATGAAACTAAGCTTTCACCCGCATCCATAAGCTTTGTCCCATCGTCCCCCAGCAGGCTGGCCTCGTCCGCACCCAGTAATTTTGTCCCCTCTTCGCCAAGCAGCCCAAGGTCGTCAGCGCCCATTAGCTTAGTTCCATCATCGTCAAGTTCCACCTGCATATCCGCAGACAAAATTCGAGTCGCCTCCCCTCCTAATGGAGCACCAAAAGGGTCATCATCGTCATGAGTGTCTTGAGACTGCTTGGTGAAATCGGCTGCATGGCCTAGCAGAGTCCCTGCTGTAATTACTTGTGGAGCGCTATTGTCGAGAGTGTCCTCTAGGTGTCCATCATCTTCATCTGTGTCTGCCTCACCGCCCATATCATCTAAGATTTTGCTTCCAGAAGAATCTATCTCGTAACGCTTCCTGAGGATATCAATCTCATCTGAGCTAGCTATCCGAGTGTCCTCTTCGAACTCACCACCAACAAACATGTCATCTGAGGCAATATCACCTGATTGAGCAAGAGGAAGGTCCACCACCTTAATGTCGTCGATTTCAATATCTATTGTGTTACCACCTTGACCGAAATCATCGAGAATATCCAACTCGGCCTGAGCGGCATTTCTCAAGTCGGACCAACGCGGGTCATCAACAGCTACTGACTCTGCGTCAGCTGGATCTTCTGTATTGGCCTCCTTATCCGTAGATAGCATAAATGAATCTTCGGATAACTCCCTACCAATCATCACCTCCGAGTTGGCCGAACCTCTACTATTTAACTCCTTCATTATCTCTGGGATCTTACTCTCAGCCCATTCAGCTATCGTCGGGCCACCAATGCTTCGAGATAGAGATCGACACCGAGCCCAGACTTGAGCGGCCTCTGGTCTAGATGACTCTTCAAAGGCTAGAGCCGATGATAAAAACTCCTCTAGAGCGTCTGCCTCTGCAGTAGGAAGGGCAACTACAGCCCGCAAATAAGAAAGGCGATCGATGATGTTACCGTTATGGCGAGCTGGGGATCCCTTGGCTTTCCCTAATTTTTCGCCAGACATCAACTCAAATATAGTCGCTCCCAAAGAGTAAATGTCAGATGCTGGACTTTCAGGTTCAAACATCAATCTCTCGGGTGGCATGTAGTCCACTGAGCCAAACTGGAGTTCTCGGGTATCCGACTCACGCGACTCAAATTCCGCCCTAGCTACACCAAAATCCAAAACCTTCACTAGCCCAGAGTCATCTACCATTATGTTTGATGGTTTTATGTCCCTGTGTATTACGTGGAGCGGTTTTTCACCTTGGTATGGGGGACGATTATAGGCGGCGTCTAGTGCTGAGGCCGCTGCGCTCATGATTTCTAAAGCACATCTCGCTGGGAGTGTAGACCCGGACTTCCTGTTGTGCTGTACAATCTCCTTCAGGTCCGCCGCCTCCAGGTACTCCATAAGAATAGCCGTTCTGCCATCTATTGAGGTGAGATCCGCTACATCAACAATATTCCTGTGGCGTAACCAACCGAGTAACCGGGCCTCATCTCTCATTCGACGGCTGATCTCTGCGTTATCACTCCATCGACGATGAAGGAGCTTTACCGCCAAGATCCTAGAGAAGCCATCAGCATGGCTAACCTTGGTAAGATAAACGCTTCCAAAACCACCAGATGCGATCTCTCTAAGGAACCTAAATTTCCGCCCGTTTGGACGTTTTTCATTGTCTGCCATTCTTACCTGCGGATTACGGCGTTGAGAGTACCACTACTAATATGCCTATGGCGATACTCTAGGTAAATATACCCCCAACTAAATCTTCAATGACTCGCCATTAATGAGGGGGAGAATAGAATCAACACAGCCGCAATGCCCCACAATTGGCCAGTGTCGTCGACTAACATCTATAGGGTGTTCTGTGGGAATAGCACCTCGCAACAATTCAAACTTGGTACCAGAGGCACCAACTGGCTCAAGGCGCAAAACAATAGATGCCTCACCAATTGGCGTGTCTGCGTGGCCTAGGCGAGCCCAATCCCTCAGGCCTACCCCGTCGACCCCGCTCTCAACACCTCCTACAAGAGCCATTGGAGCCCTCCCTTCAGCGACAGCTGCTACACCCTCCCTAACTGCGCATAGGCCTGCGTTAGGACCACCAGCAGTTACGCCCGTTGGGCCGCAGAATCCAAACTGAATTGCCACGTGCGCCAGCGCCATATTCGGGAGCGTCTTTAGGGAAAGTAGTGGAGGATACAGCTCCCTACCAACCGTCGCCAACAATGGGACTGATAGGTCACCATCTGCAAAACTAGCCGCGATTGCAAGGTCTGCCTCGCCCGTGTCTGGTGGCTCTCGTCTGACAGAGAAGAACAGTCCAGCCTCTTCTAACTCACCCTCCCACCCATCTAAAGCATCATGTGCTGCGACTAAGAGTAGCTCAGCTGCCCTAGAGAACAGTTTCTTGTCCCGGCGACGAGTCAATATGCCTTTCAATTGCTGCTTCCCTGCATGACCGACTAGCCCCACAACCCCCTCTTCAGGGGTAAGACATGAAGTGCCCTCAGCGAACGCTTTTCTGTTCGCCTCGACCCCTCTACCAGCAGCGCTAACCACCCCAATACCAGTAACAGCGACCCTTAAAGGTAGGGGACTATCAACCGACACGTGAGTTCCAGCGTGAAATAATCAAAGAGCCGTTAGAGCCCCCAAAGCCAAATGCATTTGTTAATGCGTGTTCACAGGCAAAACTCTTGGAGATGTTCTGTACATGGTTGAGGTCACAATCTGGATCTATGTTGTCTAGATTAATTGTAGGAGGAAGGACACCGTGACGAACAACTTGCACGCAGATTACCGCCTCAACCGCACCACATGCTGCCACTAAGTGCCCCATACTAGACTTTGTTGACGACACATATGGTCTATGCTCACCAAAGACCCTGTTAATCGCCCGAGACTCGGAAGGATCATTCATAGGGGTAGAGGTTCCATGAGCGTTAATATAGCCAATGTCTGATGGCTCCAGCCCCGCATCTTCAAGCGCGGCCTTAATTGCCTGCGCAGCCCCTCGACCATCAGGCGGGGAATCTGTGATCCTCCAGGCGTTACAAGAACAGCCAAAACCTGATAATTCTGCGAGAATTTCAGCACCCCGAGCAAGCGCTGCGCTCTCCCTCTCCAGAACTAGGAAACCAGCGCCCTCACCCAAAACGAAACCATCTCTATCGACGTCGAACGGTCGTGAAGCCTTAGACGGCTCATTGTTACGGGTTGAAAGCGCCCCTAGCAAAGAAAATCCTGTGACCATCAGCGGTCCGACGAGCGCATCGACTCCGCCGACCACCATAGCGTCAACCTCACCGCGACGCATTCTCAATAACCCCTCCCCTACTGCCTGAGAGGAGGATGTACAAGCTGTGGATACCGTAGTACACGGACCCTCGGACCCGATCCTGCGTGCGACACTTCTCGCTGGAGCGTCCGCTGCGTTTCTGACAAACTCCGAAACCTCTCCCGACGAATTACTTCGGTACTCCCTGGCCAAAAGATCTAAAGCTGGTCTAGCAGCCTCAGCGCCTAAGCAGACACCTATACGGTCTGGCGAGTATGGCAGGTCACCGCTCATTTCAAGGGCCTCTGCCAGAGCTAAATCTATCAACTCCTCTCTGATCGAGGCTTCGTCTTCCCCTCTAACGGAATCAATCTCTGCTGCGAAAGTCACGGGAAAACCTGTGGCGTCAAACCTAGTGATTGGGGTTATTCCGCTCACTCCATCAACTACAGACCTCCAAGTATGATGAACATCTCTTCCAACTGGAGTTACAGCGCCTACACCTGTAATTACAACTCTTTCTGTCGACATTGTTACACCAGATCTTCTTGGATATTGTCAGGACACTCTTTCCAAAGTGAGGCTAGGGCTTCTCGCTCGAGCTGCTCGATTCTGGCCGACTCCTCAGCATCCTTCAACTTTACGGCATTGAATACGAAGGTCTCCTCAGCCTGAGCGACCACCCGACCGTCCACTTTAGCGCGGACCTTCATTAGAGCGCTTTCATCTCTTATTGAAATAATGGATGTAGAAAACTCCACCCTCTCTTCGGGTCTGACAAACCTTCTAAATTTCACCTTTTCAGCCATACTAAGAATGGGAAAAGGCCAGTCCCCACGCTCCATTCGTACCGTATAGCCTATTAATTTTCCCGACAACTGCGCCATCGCTTCCAAAAGAATAACGCCTGGCACTACTGGAAAACCTGGAAAGTGGTCCCTAAAAAATGACTCTTCTGCAGAGAACACCTTATGGCCGATCGCGGACTCGCCCGCCTTTAGCTCATCAATTCCATCCAACCACAACCAACGCACAATACCTCCTGACATCCAACGCCCCCTATCTATCACCTAAATCAAGTTTTTTGCACTCAATCTTCTTGACCCCATAGCGACATCTGCTAACTTCTGACACGGAGGTGACAAAGATGGCCCATTTTTACTCTAAATCGGCAAAATTCATAACTGCCGCACTCGCTGTGACATCACTTGGTTGTTGGAGCGACTATGTTCCGACGGAAGTGGACTCTGTCAATTTTGTTAATGAGCACGTTAGAAGTGAAAACGGAATTATCACAACATGGGAGCTAAAACTCACGTGTCCAGATGGTGAAAACGCTAGATTCTACACTGTACACAACTCAGCTATTGAGAGTCCGATGCCTGTAGCGCTTGTTCTTCACTCTTCGGCTTTCGACTATATAAAGAACCCCGTGGCAACAGATCCACTAATCGGAGCACACTACGCGCCTAGTGAAGAGCCTAGGCTCACTCAGAAATGGGGTATTGAGAAGACATGGGCCACACTGGGAATGACACCAGGAGTGGACAGCACAGAGGTTAATACTGGAGCCATACCCGCAGCATTGGTAGATGAAGGAGTGGTCGCTTTTTACCCCATCAATTGCTGGGGTGACCTATGGGAAAACAATGAGACGATAATTAACGATCTCGCAGCAGAGTATTTCCCTAGATATGGAGGTACGTTTGCTTGGTGGATGATCAGACTAATAACCGAGCCTGATTTTGCAGCGGCTCAAGGGGTTGAGTTTGATTTCGAAATAGATCCATCTCAACTACACCTTATGGGCCTAGGAGATGGAGCTAGGGGAGTGATAAACATAGTTAATCAAGACAATACTCCCAATATTGCGGGCGTCTTTGTCGACTCTCCAGTAGACGATCTAACGGTTTGGGCTACAGACCCTGCTTTCTCAGACGAGGCTTTGGGTCTTCAGAGAATATACAACTATAGCCCTGGCAACGAACCTTATTGGAACAACTACACGCTGAAGGCACTAATAAATCAAAACTACCTAAACGGCGCCCGCATCGCTTTGGTCTACTCTGACAGTGACCCTCGGGTACCATACCCACAATCAAACTTTGCAAACATGGTCACAGCTGTAGAGGCTCACGAGGAGGGCTTAATTGTAAACACTGAATTGCCCGCACACGTACATTCAAACAGCAACCCAGTTCTAGCCCGAGAAGTGGTCAGTTTTCTTTTTGAAGAGTAGTTCTAAACGAATGTTAGTGAGGTACTAAATGATACTAATCTGTGCGTCTAGCGACGGTAACAACCTTAAGCTTTCAAACAAACTCTGCGAGATCGCAGTGGAAATGAACATAGACGCGAAGGTTGTTGACCTTGTGGCCGAGCAGCTACCTCTGTTTACAAACACAGCTAAAAAACAAGGGGCTCCAGAAAACTTGGACAAGCTTTTTAGCCTCTTCCAAGAAGCCGATGGTTACGTGATTTGTGCTCCAGAATACAACGGACTTACACCCCCTGTTTTGTCCAACACAATGGCATGGATATCTACCAAAGGTGACGATTTCAGGGTCTTGTTCACAGAAAAGAACGTCGCTCTAGCGACCCATAGCGGAGGTGGTGGCTCAAAAGTACTAATCGCCATGAGAATACAGATGGCCCACTTAGGAGCTAACGTCGTAGGGAGAGAGATCTTAACGAGCTACTCTAAACCCCTGAACGAAGAGTCAGCTCGGGCGGTACTAAGACAGGTAAATCGTAGCTCTTGAGTCGATATAGACGCCTATCTAACAACCCTCCCCTTCCATTTGACTCCCTTTCGCTGCGATATGCCA
>Ga0209404_10002562_pt1 | contig 11128 bp, 3 predicted proteins | sample TroAtlMetagenome_2_FD_187447 | JGI IMG/M metagenome (GOLD analysis project Ga0209404, IMG submission 187447) | Marine eukaryotic phytoplankton communities from Atlantic Ocean - Tropical Atlantic ANT8 Metagenome (SPAdes) (version 2) | ecosystem: Environmental > Aquatic > Marine > Oceanic | place... | reverse complement strand
CAGCGACGACGCGGGCGGCGGCGACGACGCGGGCGGCGGCGGCCGCAGCGGCGGCGCCGCCGCCGGCGGGAACGCAGTAGCCGGGTGGCAGCGGCGGAGGCAGAGGGGAGAATACGACAGGCGAGGCGAGGTCAGCTGGTGGAGGCGAGCGCGGGCGATGGCGCGACGAGTAGCCGAAGCAGCGAGGCGGCTGCGCGAGGCGCGACGCGCGCTGGACAGGGTGACGTGGGCTGTGCGATGGGGGGTGAGGGTGAGCAGGTTGGGGGACGCGCAGATACCTTTCACTATCTATATGCAAGTATGGAAGGCGACGGTGTGATTACCGCTCGTGTCAGGCGGCCGATGAGCTCACAATGGGCTACCCCTGGAGTGATGATGCGGGCAAATCTTCGGCCTGACTCGCAACATGTATCTGTTCTTCTGCATCCTCATTGGAACGGAGGGCTGGTTTCCCGAATGGAGCAAGGAGGCGAGACCATCACAGGTAAGCTCGAGCCGATAGGAGAGCAATACGTGATCAAAAAAAATCGTCTCAGTGCGCCATACTGGATCAGGTTGGAGCGAGTGGGAAATACGTTTTCCGGATCCATGTCTCCAGATGGGATCCGCTGGCAAGGTCTCGGCTCTGTCAACGTGAGGATGGAGCAGGCTGTTTATCTTGGGTTGCCTGCCTGCTCTCAGCTTCGTGGGGTTACCACTACCCTTACTTATGACCGGGTCAGCACGTCGGATTGGAAGATGCAAGATCGATGACCGATTAGTTCTTTTTGAACTGCTCCGCAAAACGCCAGTTGCTTCTGTAATCTCTAGTCAGGGGCACGTCAGCTATCTCGGCCCGAACCATTTCCACAGGAATTCGATTTCCTCTGAGGACTCGATCATGAAATTCCCGTGCTGTCATTTTTCCTGAGGCAACCAGTTCCTTATGGAGGACATGGAATTGCATGCCTCCAAGCATATAGGCGCACTGATAAAGTACTGGAGTGCCAGGAGCGAGGGAGCGACGGACTTCTCCCTCGGCGTGAGTGCGTTCATGACCGACTACATTGACAAGCATATCAGCGCATTGCTGAGGGGTAAACTGACCAAGATGATATCCAAGGGAGAAAATAATACGAACACACCGGTGCATGCGCCAAAATAGGAATCCCATTTTGTCTTCTGCAGTTTTTGGGAATCCGCGATCCCATAGGAGCATCTCCCAGTAGAGAGCCCAGCCCTCGGTCCAGAAGACAGTCCGGTAAATGCCGCGATGAGTATTGTAACGGGAGGTCATGAAGTCCTGCAGGTGGTGTCCCGGAATAAGCTCATGGTGGACCGTAGCCGCCGAAAAATGTGGGTTATTACCCCGCATGCTCATCAGCTTGTCGGCATGATTCATGTCTAAGTGAGGGTAAGAAACGCTGATAGTAGATCCTCCCGTGAAAAACGGGTTATAGCGCTGGCGGCCGGGCGACATCATCCCAACTCTCCAGCTGTCCTTAGCCAGCTGGGGGATGGTTACCAATGCATTTTCCTCAAGATAATCAATCGCTTCGAGCGCCAAGCGGCGGATGACAGATGATTGCTCACCTGGGGGAACATGTTTTGCTTTCACGTGCTCCAATGCGGCAGCGACATCATCTCCAAATCCCAGTTCAGCAGACGCTTTTTTTTGCTGCTCCACGCACCAAGCCAGTTCCTTCTTGCCGATTTCAACGAGCTCGGCAGCGGTGTATGGTATCATTTCATGGGCGAGAAGGGACGCGAGATGTTTGGCTCCAACCGGGGGCACGTGATTCTCCGCGTTAAAATCATTTGGGGGTGCCTTTTGGGTGGGTCCAGATGGGGTCTTCGGATCCGGCTTGAAGGTATCGGCGTAGGCTCCCAGAGATGTAGATAATTGTCTGCTTGGTGCGGTAATCCACCATGTTAGAAGAGGGTCGTAACCGCGGTAGTAATTAAACCAGTTGTCTACAACCTTTTGCAGCTCCCTGCATCCCTCCTCTGCCAACTTAAATGTTCTTTCCATGCTTAGGTCAGGCCCGTGTTCCTTCTGATTTTTTCTGCTCTCCAGAACCGCGCCTTTGATCTGCTTGCCTGCTCGGTCGATTTCCTGAGCAAGTTTTTCCAGTCGAGGAGCAAGTTCCTGTGGGTTGTATTTTCCCTGAGCCCTCCTCTCGTATTCCAAGGCCGTAATTTTCTCGATAAATGGAAGCAGCTTGGCGGCTGTTCTTAAGTGGTCGGCCTCAACGGTGAACTGGCTCTGGTCTCGCTCGAGTTTCTGGCGGAAAAGAATGTAATCCACCTTCCCGGGACGGTTCATCTGGTTAAAATTCATTTCCAGAAGAACGCGATGCCACTCCTTGAAGAAATTTTCCATGGCAGACATTCTCTTCGGTTCTATTTTAGAGGGAAACTGCCTCTGAAGAGTCTCCCGGTCTCTTGAGAAACGGTCGAGAAGGTCTCGAAAATCATTTGCGTGCGATTTGACGATTTCGCCCCCATTGGGAGGAGCGTAACGCGGTCCCGTGGTAGAGACCTGAGCAGAAAGAAGAGCAGATCCAGCGAAGGTCAGGACTACCGGAATGAGATGTTGGGTTTTTGAGCTCATGATCAGGCGAGGGTAAAGCTACTTTGAAATATTATAATTTGGGGGTTCAATCCCAAGGAGGTGCTTTCGGAAAAAATCTTTTCTGCGGCGGTCCCCATGACGTCCTCCGCCACCGTGTCCTCCATTTGGAACCACTATCATATCAAAGTCCTTGTTGGCGCGGATGAGTGCATCCGCCAGTCGCAGAGTAGACTCCGGGGGTACATTGTTATCAAGTTCTCCCACGATTAGCAGGAGTCGTCCCTGAAGCCTGTGCGCGTTGTCGATATTGGACGATGCTGAGTATTGAGGCCCTACGGGATACCCCATCCACTGCTCATTCCACGACGATTTATCCATTCTATTGTCATGGCACCCACACGATGAGACCGCTACCTTATAGAATTCAGGATGAAACAGGAGAGCGCCCGTTGAACTCTGTCCCCCGGCGGACCCACCGTAAATACCCACCCGGGTTATGTCATACCAGGAGTTGTTGTTGGCGTAGGCCTTATGCCACAGGATTCGGTCGGGAAACCCTGCATCCTTCAAGTTTTTCCAGCAGATATCGTGAAACGCCTTGGACCTGTTGGCCGTTCCCATGCCATCTACCTTGATGACGACAAAGCCCATCTCAGTCCATGAGGAGTAGCGACGGCCTGAACTCCATCGCTTTGGGACATAGGAATCGTGCGGCCCGGCGTACATATCCTCCAGAACGGGGTATTTCTTGCTGGGATCAAAATTGGCGGGCTTGCACACAATTCCCCATATCTCAGTTTGTCCATCGCGGCCCTTGGCAGAGAATACCTCTGGCGACTTCCACCCCGAGGCGACAAGTTCGCTGATGTCGGTTTCCTCAAGCTCGCAGACTAATTCACCGTTGGATACCCTTCTGAGTTCGTGAACGGGGGGCCGATCTATCCGTGAATAAGTGTCAATGATGAACCGGCGGTCGGGGGAGTATTGAATTTCATGGTCGCCATTTCCCTTGGTGAGGGCGGTGAAGCCAGTTCCATCAAAATTGACCCGATAGAAATGAATGAGATAAGGGTCCTGGTCAGGGTTTTTCCCGCTACCACGGAACCAGATCTGGCGTTTTTTTTCATCAACCAGGTCGATATTGCGCACCACGAAATCGCCTCGAGTTACAGGATTCATGGTTCCGGAATCTACATCCACCAGGTAGATATGGCGGTGGCCATCCTTTTCTGAGAGGTAAAGGATCTCCCTGTGACCTGATAGCCAGTTGACCTTGGGCATCCCTAGTCGGAGGGCGTGCTCGGTCCAAATAAACGTGTCCGTTTTCTCATCAATAATATTCCGGTGAATGCCGGTAAAGGTATCAATCTCAATGACGCGAAAGCGTTGATGACCCCGGTCAACCTTCTCGTAGCGAATCATCCTGCCGTCAGCGCTCCAGCGCAGGCGTGGACTTCGGAAATCAATGATTCCTACGTCTGGTTTGCTCTGCACCCCTTTATCAAGGTCGAACCAGTTAAGTTCATGGGCGGTAAATTTGTCTCCCGGAAGAGGGTAGCGCCGGGTTTGCAGTTTGGCCCGTCCGCCGCCCTTGGGAGAGGACTGGACCATGTGCACTTCGCCGGCGTCGCCCGCCTGCACGCGGAACGCAATAAGGTTTTTTGAATTAGGGCTCCAGAAAGGCTGATGGTAGCTCTTGCTCTCCCCTCCGTCTGAGGAGAGCTGGATCTCCCTGCTGTCATCGGTATTGGCGCGAACCCACAGGTTGTGGTCCTTGATGTAGGCTCTCCATTTTTTGTCCGGTGAAAGATCTCTACTGACCCGGTAGGATTTCTTCTTCGTGTCTTCCTTGCTGTCTTCCTTCTTGTTGGCTCCGAGAGGAATGGCGGGTTGTTCGAGCTTCGCAAGCTGACAGGTTTCGAGGTCACAGCGGAACCATTTTCCATTCACCCGGAAGGTTGCGGTCTGTTTCTTAAGATCAAAGGACAGGTTTTCGAGAGGCAGCTTCGCGCCGGTGTATTTACCCACTCCCTCCTCCTGAAGGATGGCGGCCAGCTTGTCGTGGTCGAAGGCTCGCTCGCGCAAGCCCTTCTGCAGGTCGATCAGGATGAATTCGCGTTCTCCCTCTGGCAGATTATTGCGATACCACATGTATGAACCATCAGGGCTCCAGTTGGGATTGATGCGGGCCTTGTAGACATTTGCATATGTGACTGGGAGAAGGCCCAGGACGAGTGTGACAATAGCGCAGACAGATTGGATTCTCATGTGCTCCTTACAGTTTCCAATGAAACATGGCCCTCTTACAACCACGCAGTCCTGCGATACAGATGCATTTGGGCTCTGTGATCCGATTAATGGACAGGATAGCCCAGAACTGGGCCTCTAGCGGCGGGCGTAGTCCCGGGGAAAAGGAGAGTTACTCTCCCCGTAGTCTCACAAATAAAGGGCTCTCGCGGTTTTGAGCGGGCTGGGTCATCCGGATAGTGGTGGTTGTCGTGCCATCCCCATTCTTGATCTGAGCCAGTGGTTCGGTCAGATCCGGGGCAGAACTCCAGCTAATAAGGTCGTCTGAAACCTCAACGGAGAGAGAGCCGAGAGCTCTTAGGTCCTGCTGAAAGCTGATGACCAGATAGTCGCTGGTTACCTCGTTGACCTCAAGTCTCTCCAGCCGGATCCTAAGCGGAGGCTCCGTGTTGGGCGATATGGGATCCGTGCCGTGGAGGAATTCCATGAAATTACTGATGGCGTCGTGATCATCGTCATCCTGAGGACCTCCCTGAAGATTATTTCCCGCAGACCATGTAAGGTAACTCAAGGTTGGTGCGCTTTGTTCGCCAGGCGTGCCTCCTGAATTGCGACTGATGGTCCAGTTAGAGGGTTCTCCCATTTCTCCGCCGGAATCCGGATTGAGAAGGACGAGGCTTGAGCCTTCTCCATCCGCAGAAGTCGGCCAGGGAGGCTGGTCGTTGTAGGAGAAGTCAATGATGGTCTGGGAAGACGGCCCGGTTAGGAGGAGGGGTTCTCCATCATTGCTGAGCCGCCCCGTATATTCGAACCATTGGATGCCAGATAGGGCTCCATAGCGTGCCTCAAAGGCAATCCGGTTTCGTAAGAGCAAGAGGCGATCACCTGATCCAAGAACGGTGTTATCCGGGAAGGAAAAGTTTATCCCAGAATCAAATCTGACCCCGGTGAGATCGATATTTCTCGAGCCGGTATTGAGAAATTCGATAAATTCGTAGTCATCCCGGTCACGACTTATGAGTAATTCCTCTGCTGAGGATGGCTCGTCTGGGTGGTAATGAAGTTCCGCGATGACGAGGTTTCGTCGACTCGCGGGTTCGCTATCGATCGTGAAAAGCGCCTCGTTCAACGCGCTCCACTCCCCCGTGCGTGTGTTGTAGGCGCGGGCTCTTAAGCGGGTTGGAGCCCGGAAGAAGAGAGGATCTGAAACGTTGTCGCCTGCGGCCCCAGTCCGGAGGGAGACAACATTGGCAACTGGATTCGGGACTCCTCCGGGCAGGCGGGGGTCATTCCCGTCTACGGTGTAGTAGACCGTGCGGGCATCAGTGGACATCGAAACGGGAGTGGTCGGCATTACGGATCCCCCATGCTGGCTGAAGACCGGGGCAATGATGTCCGGGTACATTCCATTCGACTTGAATCGGCTCACCATTGTGTCGGTTAGTCCGCGGAAATGGTTGTTCATCAGGTTGGCCTGATAAGACTCCCATGATGTGGGCGAGCGAAAGCCCCAGCGGGCGGACTCAGAAATGAAGCCCTGGCGGGCCTCTGCGGTACGAACCCGGAGGCGTCTGATGTTACGCATCGGAGTAAAAGCGCCATCGTTGAAGAAGTGCTTGTGAATACGGTCAGCGACCAGCATTCGAAAATCTTCTCCTCCCGGCCCCCCTCTCATTTCGGACATAACGTTGAGGGGCCCAGGATGCCCTGCTTTCCCGGAGCTGGCTGGGCGAAGGTAGCCGTCAGCGTCTTTAATCATGAACTTGAAGGGTACTCCCTTCACGGAAGACCCGAACGAACGGAATTCGCTTTCCGAATCTCCGCTAACCCAAACGAGCATGAAGTCTATAATGTTGGCGATATCGATATAGTCCGAGGCCTCATTGAAGGGGTCCTCTCCGAGGACAAGAGACTTGGTTGCGGTCCAAAATCTTCCAGATCCATCATAGACCTCTTCATCGTTTCGGAAATTATCATTCGCGTTAACGGCTTCGTATTCATCCTTACTGCCTCCGAAATAGCTGGAGGCCATGTCTGCGCTCCATCTCTCACGCATATGATACTGACCCCAGTAGGTGCCATTCAGGTAGACATGAACAAACCTTCCGTGGGGAGCGATATTGCCCATGTCCAGCATGGTGTCGTCGGTGAAGCGATTGGACATATAGGCTCCCCTGGAATTCATGTCGTGTGAGCCACTGCGGAGATTGATGACATCGAACTCCTCTGCAGGAGGATGATGCTTGTACTGAAAGCCCTCAAAAATCGGGTAGCGCACCTTGGTTGGGCCAAATCGCTCGCGGAAGGCTATGCGGAAGCTTTTCTTACGGAAATTGGTAAAGCGGCCACCGTAGTTGCTTAGTCCGGCATCCTCTTGAAATCCCTGGCGACCATCGGGAAAGATCATTTCGATTGAGGCCGGATATTCCTCACGGATATTACTTCCTCCCTCATTGAGAAAACCAGAGTTCTGAGTGATCAGAGATATGGAGGGAACGGCTCTCAGGGAGTTTAGCATCCGTGGCCCGTAGGTTGGACTTTGAGTAATGCTAGTTCGCATCGCACTCTGTTCCACTACGTCCGACGGGAAGATATAGGTATGGGTATCTACGTTGGTAGGTTGTAGCCCATCCTTGTAGGCGATGGCGCGGACAACAACTGTACGGTTGATGCTCAAAGGTGTCCGATAGACTCTCCCAGAGAGTGGCCCCGGTGTAGATCCGTCGATCGTGTAGCGAATCTCAGCTCCCTCAGTCTCGCTGGAAAGTTCAAGCTGGAATGGCTCGGTGAAGAATCCCCGGTTTATACTGAATTTGGTGTCTGCGACGAATCCCCCTGTAGTTTCTCCATTATGGGCAGCGGGAGTAGGAATTTCGAGGAACCCGCTTTCTCCGATCGAGGAGTTCGTGTTCTGCAGGCCAAGAAGCTCGGGTGATATGAGCATGTCCGAGCTATCCAAGTCGCTGTTCAATCCGTGAATGGAAAGAATGTTGCGACCAGCCAGAAGGAGGTTTGTATGATTGGAGAGATCGAAAACTTCATATTCCAGCGCCTCATTGTCGGAGTGGCTTGCGGTTGCTTCTGAGTTGTAGGAGAGGTCCGCTGCAGCAGGACTGTTCTCAGAGAGTATCCACGTTCCATTAAGATAGGCAGCGAAGCCATCGTCGTATTTCACCCCGAGCGATAGTTCGGTCAGGGTAGAGGGCTCATTCAGATCAAAAGGGACACGCAGGTACAAGCTCGTGTTGATGCCATTGAGAAGGTTGCCGAGGTTTCCCCCAGCTCCGAATTCCGGAACATAGGTGCTGTCTTCGTCGTAGCCGACTCCAGTCAGGGCGTCCCGCCAGCTGGAATCATCGAATTCAAGCTCAGTCCAGCTGCTACCCAGAGCGCCATCGACTGCGGTAGGTATGAGCACCTTTGCAGCGGCGTCCCGAGTCAGTAGCGTAGCCGTTGTTTGGCTGCCTGTCTGGCCCAGTCCGTATGAGATATCAGGCCGTTGGCGGGGTAGGGGAGAGTCAGCTGTCCCGAACTCGGATATGACGGTGATGCCGTCGGGTGCGACCAGCGCGAGATATTCGCCTTCCTTATCAATCTTGAAGTTCGTGTGTAGCTCTTCTCCTGCCCTACGGCGGTCTTTTTCGGAGGCAAATATCAGAAGAAATTGTCCTGGCCCCAGCTCGGTAGGTGGAAAATTCCACTTGCTAAGAGCGGTTTCATCATCGGTAAGGAAATACCCGCCGAGATTGATGGATCGAGGGCCAGAGTTGAAAACCTCGATCCAGTCTGAGAACTCACCATCGCTGTCGCTCAGCCCCTCGGTGTTTTCTGCAAGAAACTCAGTGAGATAAAGATCGGCTCTTGCCGGAGTGCATGCCAATAGAGTCGCGGCAAGTATACAGAGGAAAGTCCCCAGCGAGCAGGAGTAAGAGGGCCACGATAATTTCGTATTCACGGTGATGGGGTTTTACGGATCCTATCTGTGATGAGAGTTGAGAGCACCCAAAATATCAGATTAGTAGATCGAGTTCTGTGGGGCCGACTTCCTTGAGTTCTGGGCAAGAAAAAGGCGGTGAAACCCATGGGTTTCACCGCCTTGAAAAAAGAGAGAGCTTCCCTAAGGAGCGGCTACGTCGATTATTACGTTGTCGATGGAAAGTCCGCTGAACGCGTCAAGCGTGCCATCGCTTACGAAGTTAAACTCGATCCTAGCGTTTTCTCCAATGGCTTCTGCGGGGACCGGGACGGTAAGGTTCGTGTAGTCGGTATCAAAGATCGCCATGTCGATTGGAATTTCGGCTCCCAGAAGGGAGTCGTCACCAACCCGAACGAAGCGAATCGTAGCAGTATCTCCGAACCCGTCTGCATCACGGAAGGCGTCGAAGGTGAGCTCGGCCCCTGGGATGCCACTGAAGTCCAGCGGCGGCGAGAAGAGCGAGACGTCCGAGTCAGTGCCGTAGTCACCGAGGTTCGTAGACCATGCGTTCAGGGATTGCCCAGCTCCGGTGAGGGGGCCCGTTGTTCCCGAGGGGGCTCCGAGCTCCCACTGGGTATTGGCGCTGGCGTCATTCACAACGGCGGTCCATCCGCCGTCTCCAGTTTCGAAGTCTTCTTCGAAGAAGGCTGGGAGGCCTTCTTCGCGCACTGCAACGAAGCCGACTCCGTCAAAGGGAGCAGCAAACTCAACACTGGCTCGACCGGATTCGTCAGCAGGGATGTCCTGATATCCCTCAAGCTCGGTCCATGTGTCGCGAGGCGAGTTGAGGTCCGGGCTGACAAGGATGTCGTATTGCCGTGCTGGCTGGGTGTTGAATTCGGCTCTGATAGTCAGCGGATCGTCGGCGGCAAGGCTTACCGCAAGACCCAGAGGATCAATGCCCGCGCCGCCGATGAGATCACCAAGGCTTTGCCCGTTTGTTCCAGCAAGATAAATTGCCTGGATCTGCTCGGCAGTCAGGGCTCGTCTCCAGATAGCGACATCGTCGATTCCTCCATCCCATTGGCGATTCAACGCTCCTGGGTTCTCGCCGATCATCAGAGGAAGATTCGGGTCGGAGTTCAGAGGGCCGGAAAGCGTTGTGGAGACGGCTTCCCTTCCGTCGATGTAAAGGGCGCGGACGTTGGAAACGCCATTCGATGTGCCGACAAAGTGATGCCATTCACCGTCATCAATGGCGAACTCGGTGGCATCACCATGGATGTCATTAGAGCCGCCCTGCCAAGCCATGGTGGGATTGGCACCCCAGCGGTGGAAGCGCCAGTTGGCACCCTCACCACGGCCTACACCGATTTGCCAGCTTGTGGTAAATTGGTCGACGCGACCCCACCACTGGACCGTGATTTCCTGGCTCGGTTCGGCGATGTTTCCATCAACATCCGGGCTGTAGGCAGTCTCGGCATGGCCGCCTCCCTGCCCGTTACCTAGATAGCCAGCTCCTCCGAAGAGGCCTGCGTCATAGGTGCCAGGGTGAGGGGCAATGAACTCAAGGTCGTCGGCGGTGGAGCTCGCAGTGCCGGGAATAATATGAGCCTGATCGAGCAGGTTTTCGTCGAAGTTATAATAGACCGTGAGGTCGGCAACGAGGTCGCCAGCGGTTGGCGCCTCCGCTACATTTGGGTCCCTCCCCGGATCGTTAACTTCGACAAAGTCGCTAAGGAGGTCTCCGTCTGAGTCGTTGTTGAGGGGGTCTGTTCCGGTATCATTGGCATCCACGAAGACTCCAGTGTTGGTCTCTGCGCCGTCACTGAGCCCGTCACGGTCACTGTCAGGATTTCGAGGGTTAGTTTCGTTGGCGATCTCGTCGCCGTCGCTTGCGCCGTCATCATCGGTGTCGTCATTGGTTGGATTCAATCCGGCATTCAGCTCCTCGAGATCCGTAAGGCCGTCGTTATCGAAGTCCCCTGCACTTGAAAGCTGATCGAGGCTGTCGATGCCATCCCATGATAGTTCCCATGTGTCGGGAAGTTCGTCGCCATCATCGTCGGTAGCGTCAGCTCCGATGGAATAGACGGGAGGGCTTCCCCCAGCAATATCGCCAATGGCTACGATGCCGTTGATTCCAGGGCCGCTGATACCAACGTCCGTCCAATCGCCACCGCCTTGCTCCCCGAAGACATTGTCGAACGGGAAGAGTCCAGGTGTCGTGATTGTAAACGGAGTGGCTTGGTTCTGCGGGCAGCAGTTGTGCTGCGCAGTAACTTGTCCATCGAGGGTGTCCATGATGAAGAAGTTCGTGTCATCAGCACCAATATGAATGTTATATGTGCCGGCTGCAAATCCTGACATGTCGAGGTAGCCGTTATAGCGGACGGTAAAGTTCTCCCCAC
>Ga0209404_10002561_pt1 | contig 11134 bp, 6 predicted proteins | sample TroAtlMetagenome_2_FD_187447 | JGI IMG/M metagenome (GOLD analysis project Ga0209404, IMG submission 187447) | Marine eukaryotic phytoplankton communities from Atlantic Ocean - Tropical Atlantic ANT8 Metagenome (SPAdes) (version 2) | ecosystem: Environmental > Aquatic > Marine > Oceanic | place... | reverse complement strand
AAAAAAGGTTTATCATGTTTACGCATTAAAAAGTCTGCAGCTCCATCCGCAGCCTTCCAATCAGCAGACTGCTCCTTTGGTTGATCAAGCTCTTCCCAGTCTATTAATCTCGCCAATATTGGATTAGAAAACTTTTCCTTGAGACCATGAGTGTATCTACGAGACATTTTGGGTCGCGGAGTCCCCTGCCCTTGGGAATATTGATGATCCCATGAAATTGGATCAGAGAATTTACCCTTGGGCTGGTGAAACAACTTTCCTCCACTCACCGCGTGATATCCATGATTTCGAAAGTATTGAGGAATAGTAACCCAATCCTTATACTTGGGAAGGTCCCTGAACCAATTAAGATTTCCATATATTCCAGTCGTAGAGGGACGTAATCCCGTCATAATCGCAGTCCTTGAAGGGCTGCATAAAGGGGCTGCGCAATAAGCCTCTTCAAATAAGACCCCCTCTCGAGAAAAAGCATCAATGTTTGGGGTTTTAGCTTGAGGATGCCCTCCTAAACAACCAACCCAATCATTCAAATCATCTACAGCAATGAATAAAACATTAGGCTTAATAGGGTTATCCGATTTCTTTTCAGCTTGAGCCAATTCTCCAGAAAATAAAACTGATAGATAAACAAAGGATAATTTCAAATTCATTTGGAATTGTTATAATAGATTCTCTCACAGAATTAAAAAGACTTTGTGAGAAATTCTTTTAACCTCACCTCGCATAGATAAAGTAGAATAAATAATCAGACATTAATAACTAAAGATTCAATTAGCGAGATTAAGCTATAATCTCATTTATAATTCTTCCATGAACATCGGTTAAACTCTCCTTACGCCCCTGATGAAAGTAAGTTAGCAATTCATGATCCATACCCATTAGATGAAGAATAGTTGCATGTATGTCATGTACATGAACTTTATCCACAACCGCCTCAAATCCAAATTCATCTGTTTCTCCATATACGGTTCCACCCTTAACTCCTCCACCGGCCATCCACATTGAAAATCCGTATGGATTATGATTGCGACCTGGAGCATCTTTTCCTTCGCTAAAAGGCATTCTGCCAAACTCTCCTCCCCAAACGACCAAAGTCTCGTCGAGCAACCCACGCTGATCAAGGTCATCCAACAATGCTGCGATAGGTTGGTCAACTTCCAATCCATGTTGGCCATGATTTTTTTCAATCGACTCGTGAGCATCCCAAGTCTCCTCTAGATGTCCACCTCCTGAATATAATTGTATAAATCGAACACCTCTCTCCACCAATCTACGAGCAATCAAACAGTTTTTTCCAAATTCATCAGTAGAAGTTTTCCCAATACCGTAAGCTTCTAATGTGTGACTTGATTCATCAGATAATTCTACCGCTTCTGGGGCCTCTGATTGCATTCTATAGGCAAGCTCATAATTCTGAATTCTCGCAGCTAATTCCTCGGGCTTGTCTCTGGATTGAAAATGAACATGATTAAGATGGTCAAGAAAATCCAACTGGTTTCTTTGAGCCTCACCTGAAAAAACTTCAGGCCCTTGCAAATCAAGAATCGGACTCCCAGTAGGTCGGAACAAAGTTCCTTGGAACGTGGCTGGCATAAATCCACTCGACCAATTAGGCATACCACTAATCGGCCCACCTCGCTTATCCAACATAACGACATAAGCAGGCAGGCTATCATTTTGATTTCCTAAACCATATGTTACCCAAGACCCGAGCGAAGGTCGTCCGATCAATGGCATTCCTGTGTTCATTTGCACAAGCGCAGACCCGTGAGCATGGCTATCAGCATGACAGGATCTAACAACTGCGAGTTTATCTGCATGCTTTCTAACATGAGGGAAGTAATCAGATATTAAAATTCCGCTTTCTCCTCCAGGCTGAAACGGTCGCCAGTTAGGAGTTAAATAGCCTACCCCTCTTCCTCCTGAGTTGATGTATTTTTTATCCTCAGGTAGAGTTTTTCCTGCATATTTCTGCAATTCAGGCTTGTAGTCAAAAGTATCAACCTGACTAGGCCCTCCATTCATTGTAAGAAAAATACAACTCTTGGCACTAGTTTTAAAATGTGAAGGTTTAGGCAAAAGCGTTTCGTCAGAAGCTATAAGATTATCATCAAAGAAACCGCTACCAGATAAAAGTGAGGTGAGAGCTAATCCTGAAAAACCATTCCCCATTTGCCATGTCAACTCTCTTCTAGTCAAACCACAAGGGAATGCCTTTTTATTTGTTTTTTTAATCAATGTATAAAAATTCGTTAGAGTTTAGAAGAACATGGCATACCGAAGAAAGGGCAAGCAGACGAGCGTTATCCTTGCCAGAAAAAATAGATTTCTGCTTTTGAAAATGCTTAAAAGAAACATCTAACTCATCAGATTCTGGGGCACGGCTAAATATTTTTTTCCATGCAGCAAACATCGCTTCTCTGTCTTCCTCATGCGTTTCAATCAACGTTCTTGCTAAATTTAAACTTCTTGAGTGTATGAATTGATTATTAAGCATAGCCAATGATTGAGAAACAACAGTCGTTATATTGCGGTTTCCACAGGGCTTTTCGCTACTCGGAAAATCAAACGCTTTCATAAAAGGAACAAGTAAATGCCTTTTTGAAATCATATATACACTACGCCTCAATTGATCTTTATGAGGCGATGGGGCCCATGCGCTACTCTTTCGCGAAAAACCCTCAAGCACTTCAGGAGCAAGGTCAGGATAAAAACTTTCTCCTCCCATCTTTAGATTAAGATCACCTGAAACCTCAAGTAAAGAATCACGCAGCACCTCAGCATCCATTCTTCTTATATCCCTTTTCCACAGCAACCGATTATCTGGATCTATTTGCATGATTTCATTACTGCTCGGGTTGATCAAACCCTGTTTATATGTCTCAGATAATACTATCATTTTGATCATTCTTTTGATACTCCACCCCCCTTCAACAAACTCAATGGCCAGCCAGTCAAGTAATTCAGGATGCGAAGGTATGGCTGATTTTAAACCAAAATTATTTGGCGTCGCAACAATTCCTTTGCCCATTAAATGTTGCCAGATCCGATTTACCATTACGCGAGCTGTTAGAGGATTATCTGAGTTCGTGATATATTCTGCGAGCTGGCGCCTTCTCCATGAAGTCTTGGAATTCTTAGGCGGATCCATGATAGGCCTATTAAGGTGGGCAACTAATGAAAGATTACCCGGCTTAACAATAAAAGTTTTTTTATGAGGATCTCCATTTTTCAAAAGGTGCAAGGGAGGTGGAATTCTATGAATATCAGTCCAGCCAAAAACTTTTTCATAACCCAACTGCTTATCATTAGGACCGCCCATATCCGAACGACTGCCTGGATCAATGGTTCCTGCCCAAAACGCTGCAGCCATTCGATAGTAATCTACTTGTGGAATAGGATCAAATTTATGATCATGACAACGCGCACAGCGGACAGTTAAACCGAGAAAGGCAGTACTAACCACATCAACCATATCTTCAAGTCTTTCATATTTATACTCATGAGGATCATTAGGCTCATCATTCCAAGTACCAGCTCTGAGCATTCCAGTGGCTATAACCGAAGACTCAGTAGGTTCATCAATCTCATCACCTGCCAATTGTTCTTTTACAAATTGGTCATATGACATATTAGAATTAAATGCCTTTATCACCCAATCACGATATTTCCAAATATTTGGCTTAACTTCATCCCTTTCATATCCATTAGTTTCAGCGTAGCGAACAACATCAAACCAATGCCGTGCCCACCTCTCTCCAAAATGAGATGAGTCTAGAAGGTCGTCTACAAGCTTCTCATAAGCATAAATATCCTTATCATTTATAAAGCTTTGAACACTCTCATAGCTTGGCGGCAAACCTACTAAATCATAATAAATTCTCTTAATTAGCCGATCTGGAGAGGATACTGGAGAGGGTTTAATATTGTTTTTCTCTAACTCTGATCGAATAAATGCATCAATCGGTTTTGCGTTGAAAGAATTCTCCAACTTTGGAATTTCTGGACGGATGATTTTTTGAAATGACCACCAATCCAGCCCCGCCTTCTCTTCAGACAAAAGAATATTAATGGAAATGATAAAAATTCCTAGTACAACGAAGCAGCGGCGCATTACTATTTACTTGTAATCAAAAACAAAGAAGAAATCGATATTTATTTAGATTTGCATTCTAACATAAAAAGTTTGATCACCTTTTATATAATCTAATACTGATATCGAAACTGGAAAACTTTACTATTTTGAAAATACTAAACATTAAAACTCTAAGCTACCTTGTAACTCTGAGCTCTTTGGTCCTTTTAATGAAGACCCAATTAAAAGCCGAAAACTTTAAACCACTATTCCCAAAGGACGGCATCCCTAAAGATTGGGTTGTGAGAGCTTGGTCTGATGTTGGAAAACCTGGACCGGAGGGAGCTCAGTGGATAGTTGAAAAAGGAGTTCTCAATGGGGGTGGCGCCAGAGGATCTTGGTTAATCAGTAAAAAAGATTATTCCAATTTTGAATTAAACTTCGATTTTAAAATAGGTCCACAGGGAAACAGTGGTTTAGCTATGCGTTCACCTAGTGCTGGAGACCCTGCATTTGATGGCCTTGAGCTACAAATGGCAGACTACCGCTATAACACTAAAGCTAAAGATTCAGAATTAACGGGTGGCTTATACAGAGCTTTGGCACCTTCGAAGCAAGTCTACAAACCTGAAAAATGGAATAATTACCAAATCAAGATTAAAGGAACTCATATCAAAGTAACCTTGAACAGCGTGCTTATAATTAATGACGATCTAAGTAAACAAAAAAACATAATCAAAAGGCATAACGGTGGAAACGCTCCAGCTCTTTGTGATCGTCCAAAATCAGGAAGAATAGGTTTCCAAAACTTAAGTAGAGGAGGATCTCCCGTTCTTATTAAGAACGCGAAAATAAAAATCCTAGACTGAATTACAAAAAATTCTGATAGAATAGTCTGAGATCTTATTTTATTTGTTCAGCCAGCTCCACTGCGATAGTTTTAATACTCTTAGGCCATTGATCAAAGTAAGTCATTTTAGCTCCTTCGATTTTGGGAACATTAATATTTCCAACCAAGCTCTTTTTAGGATGCGCATAGAGAACCTGCACTTTTTTTTGGCCATATGTTTCCGGCAAGCTTTTGGCATATATCTCTAGCTCCGCAGCATACTCAGATGGATTCTCTCCTATATTGCTCTCAGATGGCACCCATATAACTCCAGAAACTGCCATTGGTGTTAATGGGCTTACGCACCAATTATAGGTATGAGTAGGTATCGTATCTGAGCGAACTGATTCACTTTTACCCGGCTCAGGAAAGGAAGGTGCTTGAAGGGGAAATTTAGAATAATCGGCATTGGAATCGACTGAACTAGAAATACTTCGAGTGAATTTTTTAACCTCATTTATATGCTTTGAGAGAGCTCTAGTAGCAATATTAGATCCAGGAAATTGAAGATATAACTCATTTAACCGAGTCTTGAATTCTGGATTCTTGATACTTTTAACTCCTTTATATGAAGTCCATGATAATGGTGATGAGAGCTGTCCATTTCTCCCTCCACTTCCAGATGACATTGTAATAAAGCCTTGAGGGATGCCGGGCCTGTTTAAAGTTCTAGCAAACTCATAGGCAAATGCCGTAACTCCACTTTTTTCTTTAGTATAGTCAGCTGTTAACCAATGAGACCGATACTTTCCACTACCTGTCTCGAATCGACGTTTTCTCGGAGTTGGAAAACTACTGGCCTTTGTCTTCCTGCAGAATTCCCTAACTATTGGCATTGCTTTTGGCAAGGCGGCCCCTTTGTCACGTGCATTAAAAGGCCATTCAGAAGTAAGCAGAGTCGATCCCGTCAGATACCATACATCACCAATAAGAATATCATTGACGGTTCTTTCAAAGCCATGGCTAGATTTAATTGTAAGAACAATCGGTTTAGTTGAAGCTTGCCTCGGAGGAAACGATACCTCCCATTGTTCGAGCTCATTAGGCTTTACTTTTTTCTGATCTCCATCCAACGATACTGTCAACTCAACTCCTTTATTAACATGCCCCCAAATACGTATGGGCTGGTTCCTCTGCAAAATAACACCATCACGATAATACTCGGCAACCTGCAAAATGGGATAATCAGGATCAGTCCATCGAGCATATTTTGCCTTTAGTGCTGCCGCTTTTTTAAGGTCATCTTCTTCAAAAATAAATTCTTTATTAATGAGCGCAAAGGGAGTAGCAGGTAAACCTGCCTTATTGTAGAGATTGGACTGTTCTGGTACTGCGCTATAAGCATATTGTACCCCAATAGGAATTGGAACTTCAGGTGAAATCACTTCCACAAGGTCTCCAACAATGTTTGCTTCGGCTGGATGCCATTTCTTATCTTCTCCACACAGTCGAAAATGGTTGAGTTTATCTTTGGGAGTTGGCATCGCTGGTTCCACGAACTTGCCGGGCTCCTTACGATCCTTGGAAAGCCCTTTACTTCCGACCATCAATCCACCAAATAGGCTATCCTTCTCAAAAGAAATTAGGACTTTATTTCCCGCAACCTTGTAGTCTTTATAAATAGGACCGGTGTAAGGAATGTCCTTTTTGTATTGTTTGTTAAGAGCCCTCCTCGCCATCCGCATTCCTGGATGAAGCTTATTATAGTAATGGATACCACCAGGATTAGCAGAATTGATATCTGATTGAATAACCATTCCCACATTCTTTCTGTTGTTAATAAAGAACAGGTGCTGAACTTGGCGGATATCAGCGAACCCAACATTGTTCGGATCAGGTGATCCATAAGGCTGCATCTGAGTGAAATAAAAAGGCATCCCCGGCATTCCCCAAGCATCTCTCCAACCTTTAATCAAAGCCTCCATTCTTGCCGCATAAATTCTTCCGTCTCCACTGTTGCTGGTTCCTTGGCACCAAATTGCACCCTTAATAGCATAAGGAACGACTGGAGCAATCTTCCCATTAAAGAACTGAGAAGGTCCCCTCCACATACCGGAAATACCAGGAAGATTGGGCCGAGCTGGAACCTTACCTCCTAACTCTGATAGTTTACTGGCTTCTTTTTGCCAACTTTTCAATTCAGTATAGTAATTCTCAAAGGCCTTCTGACCTTGTTCAATTAAGGGATCAGCGTTCAGAATAAGATCAGCATCACTCTTGAGTTTTGGATGTTCTATAATGGCTTCGCGCTGGGTAAAAGCTTCAATACGTGTATTGCTATGGGCACTTAAAAGAATACCTATCGGAACTTTTAATTCTTTGTATAAATCATAAGCAAAAGAAAGCGACAAAGCTGAAAATTCACTCGCCAATGACGATTTTTTCCACCCCCCATCAGAAGTCCCTTTCTTCTGGGGATACAAAGCGGACACGGTATTGATATTAATCTCCCTTATTGGTAGTTCCTCTTTTGATGAAGCAATTTCTTTTGCCAGCTCATTACACATACTTTTACCAGCTGTCCACACCATGTTTGATTGACCTGAGGAAAACCACACCTCACCAACTAACACCCCACTCAACATAATTGACTTTCCACTATTATTGCTGACCTCCATTACCTGCTCACTCAAAGAAGCTTTTAACGGATCAAGTTTCACCATCCAGTCACCTTTTTTGTCTACGATTGCTTTTTTGATCTGACCAGAAAATTTAACAGTAATTTCACTTCCAGTGATGTCGCACCCCCAAACTGGGACTTTTGTATCCCTTTGGAGTATCATGTTATCAGTAAAGGGAACCGCTAACTGAAAATCATCTTCCTCGGATAACGCATATATTGATGACGATAAACTTAACAGAAAAGAGAGAATAAATTTATTCATAGTTGTTCAATTTAATATTATCTATGAGAATGCATCAAATCAACATCATACAGATTTACTCTACAAATTTGATCAATCAATGAAGAAACAAATAGTAACATTAACAATTAAGCTTCTTTTCCTCGCTGGCTATTCATTAGGAAATGAACTTTTTCCCGATAGCGACCTTCAACTCTGGTTAGCGGCAGATCAAGGCATCACAACCAAAGACAACTCAGCAAAAGGTGGATCGATAAATGATGTAATTTCGTGGATAGATAAATCCAAACAAAAAGTCAAAGTCGTACCAGCATTCGAAGACATTTCGACTTGTCCGTCTTTAATAGAAAAAATAAATGAAATCAATGGCTATCCTGCCCTAAAGTTTGAAGGAAAAGGCTCAAGTAATTTCGAGATCACAGATGCTTTAATAGGGAAGTTTAAACAACCATTCGACCTAAATCGCGGAACTGTATTTCTTGTCGCAAAAATGTCTTCAGTCCCAACGATATCTCCAATGACGCTTAGCGCGACCGCTGACTCAAAGACTGGAAGAGGTGGACTAGGAATAAGAAGAGGAGGAAAATCAGACAGTTGGTTTTGTGTTCATTATGGCGGACCAGGAAATGGAAAAAAGATCCAAAGTCAGGAATCTAAACTGGATACAAAATTTCACATTTTGACTGTCATTTTTGATAAGCATAAATCCGAGCTCAATATGATTGTTGACGGTCAAGAAACAGGAACAGAACTCAGAGATAATTCAACTCTACCTCTAGATCCTATCAATTATATACAGATCGGAGGTCATGGTATTCTCGATGTAGCTGGTGATCCAGGTTCAGAGTGGTTTTTCAATGGCTTTGTTGCCGAAATCATTGTTTTTGATAAAATTATAGGCAAAGATCCAAAGATTGGACCTTATGCCGCTGTTGGAAATTACCTCCAGACTAAATACGGAATTTCCGGAAAATTTTCCAAACCTAGCTCAAAATAAATCAACAAAGCTTGTTTCATTTTTTCATTGGTTTGAAAGGTGCCGTAGGATCCCTCAACCCGACAGGACTCATGAGCACGTAATCTTTATCGATATTTTTTAAAATTCCATCGACATAGACCTCATCTCCTTTCTTGATTTGATCAGCCCACTGCACGCCTCTTTTGTGAAAAAGGCATTCTATTCCGCTCTCAAGAATAATACTCGCATTTTCTCCAGTATTAACTTCGGAAACTTTCCCTTTTACAGTAATTTTCTTTCCCCTATAAGCCTCAGCATGAGCTATTACATCCTTCTCAAGAAATTGAGCTGCAGGTTTTCCATAATCAAGTATCCAACCCTTACAACCAGTAAAGAAAAAGGTACAAAAAATTAAAGAAATGACTATCTTCTTATTCATATCCGTAAATAGAAAATAGCAGGTCTTATTAATCTTAAAAGGGATATTAAATTTTATTGTTTATTTATATCATATAACGTTGAAAAGTTATTTTTAATCAAATGAGAGCTTTCTTAATTTTTTCATTATCTTGTACCTTTTTGAATTTCAATGGGACTCTCTTAAGTCAAATTTTAGATTCTAAAAAATTATTAAAACAACAAACTTTTTGGGATAATAATGATTTTGAATGGTTCAATGAAAACATTCCAATTCTTGATACTCCTAATGAGGAAATTAATACAACCTATTATTACCGATGGGAATTAGTCAGTAAACATCTTACCTACGGATCCGTTAATACAGGTTACTTGTGGACAGAATTTATTAATAGACCTTTCTGGTCAGGTACTTATGGAGCAATCGCATGCCCAAGCGGACATCAATTCTATGAAGTAAGGTGGCTAAATAACCCTCGGTACGCACGAGATTATGCACGTTATTGGTTCAGAACTCCGGGTGCTCAACCATTACGATATTCAGCATGGATGGCAGATTCAGTATGGTCAATTCATCAGGTTCATCCAAACGAATCATTCCTTATTGATATTCTACCAGATTTGAAAAGAAACTTTGATTCATGGACCAAGCGATCTTGGGTTAAAGATAAAGGAATGTTCTGGCAGGTAGGTCATGATGATGGAATGGAATTTAATATTGCAAGCAGACAAACTAAAAACATCCTTTCAGGTGCTCCATGTTATAGACCGAGCTTTAATTCATACATGTGGGCAGACCTAAATGCTTTATCAAAAATTTCTAAAATATCTGGAGATGAAACTGAATCAAAATTATTTAATCAGAAAGCTTCAGCTCTCAAAAAAGAATTTCAAAATCAACTATGGGACAAAAGAAGAGAATTTTTTCTAGCAATGTTTCGAGATGATGAAGCCGATAACGATGGAAATAAGATAAAGAAGAACACTAGGATCTATGATAGCGGAAAATTTGCGGGAAGCTCACACGGAAGAGAATTAGCAGGGTACGTTCCATGGGCTTTCAATCTGCCTGACGCAGGTTTTGAAAAGGCCTGGCAATTTTTAATGGATCCAAATTATTTTTTTGCAAGTCATGGACCAACTACAGTGGAACGCAACGATCCTTTGTTTCTCCTTAAAAACAGCTGTTGCTGGTGGAGCGGCCAAAGCTGGCCATTCGCAACCACTCAAACAATCAAAGCGATGGCAAATTTGCTGCACAATTACAATCAAAATCACGTATCTAGAGATGATTATTACAAACTTCTAGATATTTATGCCAAATCACAAAGAAAAAACGGCAAACCTTACATAGCTGAAGCCTTGCATCCAGACTCCGGTAAATGGGATCATCATGATTTCTATTATCGAAGTGAACATTACTTTCATTCCGGATTTGTCGATTTAATCATTACTGGTTTATGCGGCTTAATTGTAGGCGATGATGACATATTAAACATTGATCCATTGGCTCCAAGTTCATGGGATTACTTTGCCATTGATAATGTTCCCTATCGCGGTCATAAAATTTCAATAATTTGGGATAAGGACGGTTCTCGATATCACAAAGGACGCGGTTTGAACATTTATGTTAATGAAGAAAAGATCGCTTCATCAAATTTAATAGAACAAATTAAAGTTAAAATTCCTGAAAGAAAAAATGTTCCTCTCCACCCCAGAAATGAAGCTAATTTTGCAATTAACAATGATGGAACATGGTATCCTCGTCACAGTGCTTCATTCACAGGGCCAAAATCATCCCTAGCTTTTATCCATGATGGGAACACGGCATGGTATCATAAAGACCCTCCACTTAGATGGACTAATGAGGGATCCAAAAATAAAAAAGATTGGATAGAAGTAAATTTTGGAGAACCACGCCCCATTAATAA
>Ga0209404_10002556_pt1 | contig 11142 bp, 13 predicted proteins | sample TroAtlMetagenome_2_FD_187447 | JGI IMG/M metagenome (GOLD analysis project Ga0209404, IMG submission 187447) | Marine eukaryotic phytoplankton communities from Atlantic Ocean - Tropical Atlantic ANT8 Metagenome (SPAdes) (version 2) | ecosystem: Environmental > Aquatic > Marine > Oceanic... | reverse complement strand
TTGTCCAAACGAGGCTTGTCGTCAGAACGCATGTCTGGAGAAAGGATCTTCAGATCATAGGTAGCGCCAGCAGCAGCAGTTGCTGTTACTTCATAGACGCCAATTACGGTATAAAACTCAATACCTGGGAGAGCCGTTACGCCTTGACCGCGATATGCGTTCAAGTGGGCTACATAGTTACCGGGAAAAATTACGGACATTGCTAGTTACCTCCTTAATATACGAAAGAGTAACCAACGGTGATGAAGTCCTTATTAAGGATTTCAAAACCAGCAAACAAGGACCAAATCATGATGATAAAACGACTAAAGTCATCGTTATTGTTCAACAAAATTTGAGCATTGTTACCACCAATACCTACGCCAACGGCCTGAGGACCGAAGAAGATCATTTGAGCGGCACCGTAATCAGCAGCACCAGCTGCCTCATCAGCAACGATCAAGTTGTAGGAAGTTTCAGGTAGGTTTGTTGACTCGAACCAGCGCACTCCCTCGAAGAGGAATCCCGTTGGCATGACTGGCTGTCCAGCCACGAATCCAGCTTGTCCATAAGCGGGACCCATGCCTTGGAAGAAGTTGGCGTTAGGGCCAGCTCCAGGCTGCATAGGATTGACGAGACCCTGTCCTGGGTAACGTGCAATCTCACGGAAGTCACTGTTCTGACGCAAATGCATCATGGCAGTTGGGTCAACAATACAGCGGTAATAACCATCAGCGAAGGTAGGAACATTGCGCTTACGCATGTCCTTAACTACTTCAAGAAGATCGGTTTTTACGTCAAATTTAGCTGACTCTCCGGCTGCATAAGTAACACCTAGGGTGCCACCTGCGCCGCCTTTAGACTTACCACCAGGTAGGTAATAGCCACCAGCATCGCTGCTTGCTTTACCGTTTGCTTCTGCTTTCAGGAGTTCATTTGCGAACACCCGATCGCGCCAGCGGCGATAGTCATCAAGCAGGGTTAGTGAACCAATACTTTGATGGAATACATTCAAATTACCTGTATCAAGCAGCAAACGTTGTGCTGTGATCAGGGTCTCACGAGCTACCTTGAATGTAGAAGGCTGAGCTGTGTCGCGAGTATCTGCAGGACCTGTATATTCCCGAAGCGTGACCAACACCTTATCTTTTACGATATTGCGTGCTGATGATGTGCCAAGAGTTTGGTCAGCAGTACGTTCGCGGGACTCCTTAGTACCGGGCTTGCCCCAGAAGCGGTAACGATCAAGTTGGACCGTTTGGCCAGGTTGCTTTGAAAAATCGTGAACAACCACGGGCTCAACGGCCATCTCAATGATGTACGCAGGGTGTGGGCGATAAAGCTCAGCACCAAGGAGTTTTGGAACGTGAAAATCCTTACTTTAATAAGGCACCGACTATATCATCACTTAATTTGTATATAAGTGCCGGACGCTCTAGCCTGTTATTAAGAAGACTGTACTTCTCAGGTAGTCTGTGAACCTTCCCTGAATGTATCCAGGGCTTGGATGCTGATTGCCTTATCTTTCGACTTAGGTTTCCAGCAGTTCATCCGGTTTTAAATGATCCTACAATCTTACGATCGAATCATTATCAATCCACATGGGATGGTAACTCCAAAACGAATAAATTACTTATGGACTTCGACTAGTCCACATAAATAAATAATAATACTTATATTGGGAGTGTAATTGGTTTTCCCGAAATATTATGGAACAGTTTATCGATACACAAGAGTGGGTGCCTATTCACTCACTTCCAGGATTTGAATGCTGTATTGAATATATGATTAATAGAGATGGAGAAGTTAAGAGTACTAAGGGTAATAAGGATCGCATTCTTAAGTACAAATGGCATAAAGCTGGATATCCTATGGTCACTTTGACGCAACGTATTGGTAGGAAGAAACCTATTTATGTATGTGTTCATAAACTTGTGGCGTTCGCTTTCTTGGGCCAACCACCTACTCCATATGGATCAACAAAAGGATGCTCGATGATAGATCACATTGATGACAATAAATTGAATTGCAAGGCTTCTAACTTGCGTTGGGTAAGCCGTAGCGGAAACAATAATAAATATGCTTATAAACGCCGTCCAAGGAATACTCCAGAACAAGAAGAGTTAGCTAGAGAGCGTCAGCGCATAGCTAAACGTGACTACATGCGACGTAAGAGAGCTGAAGCTAAGAATACTTTACAATAGTTTTATGGGTCTAAGAGGTAAAATGTGGCTGAGATTCTTGTACTCAGAGGTATAACGGAAGTTAAGAGTAAGGTTGGTACTCGTCTTAATCGTGCTCAATCTTCTGAAGGTGACACGTTTCCTATTCTTAAATGGTGGGACAAATCAGACCATGCCGACTATGTACCATGCACCAAGATCACTGTTGACCGAATTAAAGGTGACTTGAATCTGTTTGTCCCAGCTTCTGATGATACAGAACTCACCATTGAATTCGACGGTGACAACACTCTTACCTTTAACAACTATCGAGCAGTACGCCGTATCGGTATTCAGTTAGCTCCTGATGATCCGATTGCTGGTGAATATGTCTTCCCTAAAATTGATAGTACTCCTATATTCCTTAACATAGAACCAGGACTGCCTGTACAAGGCTTCAATCAATATTACCAGTATCACAAGAAGATAATGGAAGAATTCAATCAGTTGTTTATCTCTATGAATGCTGGAGATGATTCTACTGTTGTCGATATCTGTGATTTAAATGCTGGCGACGATTCATTTGACCTAAATCAAACTCATAACAATGGCTGATCAACTGCAATTCAGGGGCGACACCCAAACAAACACGGACCAGCTCGTTGGTGCTCAACGTGAAGTGACTGTAGATACGACTAACTGGAATCTACGTGTTCATGATGGCAGTACACCAGGTGGACATGCGCTAGTTAAAAAGACTGAAGTTGGTAATCCTGTCACCATCATTGCTCCTTTCGCTCAAGCATTCATTAAGACTAACGATGCTGGTACTGGTACTGGCTGTACTTGGGGTGCTTATGACTCAGGGACTGGAGATATGGTCATCACATTCACTACAGCTCAGCCTAATACTGACTACGCAGTGATTAGAAATAGAGAAATGTATGACTCCCATCATATGCTTGTAAAAAGTAAAACGGTAAATGGATTTACAATTGAATGGGCTGACAGTTCAGGTACTTCACCATTAGACCCTTATACATTCCCTGGAACTTTCGTGTGTTATGCGTCTGATCCAACTTACACAGTTAATGTGACTTCCTAGTTATAGTTAATCACCAATCAACGAACGGTCTTTAATATCTAGGCTGGATAACAGCTCAGTACCGATTGTGCATGAAACATTATATGGCAACCTCCTTTGGTTCCTAGCGTGGAACCCTATGTAGAAGCTGTCTTTACGCTGTACATACATATCATCAAACGGATGCTCTTCTTTCTGGTTTGTATATAGACGTACGTCAAACCAGCTATCGATGTACTTGTTGCCAGTTTTATTGTTCTTAAGGTTGATGCTTACCATTGGATCCCATGGCGTTGGCAAGTCTCTTGTTAACACAGCAGGGTCGAAGTCATTAACGGGAGCTAGGTCTTGCGCTTTGTCCATCAATGCATCTGTATAGTTTGGATCTGTACCGATATAAGTCTCGTCAATAGCTAATGATTGCCACCCAGGTTCTGCAAAGTCCTCTTTACCACTATCGATAATATTAAGATTAACTTTGACAAACGTATTCTCAGCGCCGAATAGTCCGACTGTGTCTGTGTAATTCAACGTGAATGGAATTACAGTTATGGTTTCCTGCGGCGCACTGTTAATACTTGCACCTTTTGCATAGTTTAAATTCTTACTAGCAGCAAGTCCTCCAGGTGCAGTGTTGTCACTACCCCCGTAGGTTTGTTTGATTAACGTTATCTGATCTGTTACATCCATCTCTACAATGCAAGTCTTACTTACATTGTAATCTACAAGTACTCTGAGACCTTCTCACTTTCCTCTCTTAATGCTTTGAGTGCTTTGTTTTCTAGAGTTCGGACACGGTCTCTACTCATGTTCAGTATTTGACCTATTGCTGTCATCGAAAGTGGTTCAAGCACCTCATCTCCAATTCCGTACCTCATTCCGATTACTGCAGCTTGCATCTCTGGGAGATCACTAATCAGGCTGCGGATATCTTCTTTGACACAATCCTGTTCAAGCAGCTTGTCTGGTAGTTGCGTCTCATCTTCCAGTAGATCGATAAGTGCTGTATCCCTATTCTCTCCAATCTTTATTTCCAGAGAAGTTGGTTGACGTGCTTTACACATAAGGTCCTTAATCTCCTCTACAGTCAGCTCCAGACGCTCCGCAAGCTGGAAAACGTTAGGCATATACCCATTGATCTGTGAAAGCTCTCTCTGGGCCTTCTTGAGGCGATTCAGGTTCTCTGTGACATGTATAGGCAACCGTATAGCGCGACTCTTCTCTGCGATGGCCCTAGTGATGCCTTGGCGAATCCACCAGTAAGCGTAAGTACTAAACTTATAACCACGACTAGGATCAAATTTCTCAACACCTCTTACCAACCCAATTGTTCCTTCCTGAATTATATCTAGCAGCTCCATATTCCTTTTCGTGTACTTCTTAGCTACTGATACTACTAACCGTAGATTAGCTGTGACCATCTTCTCTTTAGCTTTGTTCCCATCGCGTAATTCGCGTCGAAGGCTTTTGTAATCTATACCTAGCTCTATCGCTAGCTCCTTGTCAGTCAACTTGGTGCCATTACTAGATTCGTAATTAACACGTTGTTCTTCAATCTCCATCATGCGTTGTACTTTACGACCCAACAGAATCTCTTCATCATGCTCTAATAAGGGCACACGTCCGATATCCCGTAAATAGGCACGTACGGAATCACCTGAAGCCACTGGTTTTGCCATATAATTCTTTTCCTTGCTTACTAATCCTAGCAGCAAGATATAACTTTGTCTATCTAATCTAACGCAATTCTTGCAAACCTAAGGCTTTCTTGTGGTGGCTCTTCTCTACCTTCTAGTGCCTCAATTGCCATTGCATCGGCAGCATTTTCGTGGAATCCTTTTTCTTTATAGTTAGCTCTATATTTTTCAAACCTTTCAATAGAGCTGTCGAAATCCTCACCATGAGTAAGCATCTCGGCAGTCATTTGGTTAGCAGATTGATCTGTTAAGCCGTCACTTTTCAGGTGCTTCCATATTGTCTCAAAGACTTCAGGATCTTCCTGTGGTATTGCTCCAGCTTTCCTCACGATTGCACCTACACCTACTATTTAAATTGTAGTGTATTTGTTAAATATTAAGCACCGAGTTGGCCTGGTGTTACTCCCATTGCCATTGCTTTTCCTGTAGCAATATCATTCATAAACGAAGCACCGTCTGGTCCGTTCATGACTTCACCGACTAATGCAACACTTTGTCCTCGGTTGTTAGCAAGAAGCATCTCTGCTTTTCTTGCTTCAGCGAAATTTAGGGCAGCTTGCTGTTGGTCCCTATTCATGTCATAAGCAACCTGTGAGCCCTCCATAGCTGCTGTACGTACTTGACCAGCTGCATCGGCTCCTGCCTGTGGAATTGCTGATTGTGTATTAGCGATTACGTCTTGAGCTTGTGCTACTTGATTCTTAAATGCTTGATTAGTTGTTGATGCTGCACTTGAAATTGGACTTCCATCAAATAAGTTTGGTCCTACTGGGGCAGAGTTATGCATACCGCCTTGACCCATACTTAGTGAATCACTCACCATATTTTCTGCAGCTGAATAAGGTCTAATAGGTTGAGCCATTTTTCAAATTAATCTTGTTATTACTATTGTAAGGGGATTGAATTAACAACCCCCTTTGATACTTATCAGGTGTCCTGAACGAGCATCTTTGTTTGTAGTGCGCCTTGTGGTGCTTGTGAGAGGAACTTCCATGCATCCTCAGGACGGCTGTCCATCAGATTGGATAGTCCACCCCAGAAGTCATTGGCCTGATTGGCTTGACGACCTGGTGTAGGCATGTCCATTTCTGGGCGTTGGAAGTTTGGTGGAACTTGTGTGTTCTGTTCCTGTGACTGAATCTCAGCTTCAAACTGAGCACGGGCTTCGTGCTGTTGACGAGCTTGTGTCTCTGCTGCGGTCTCAGTTGGGTATGGACCTTGAGGACCGAAGAAGTCGTTGACGTAATCAGCAAGAACGTCAGGGTTGGTGAGCATGGTGTTCATTGCGGTGCGCTCTTCGCCTGCTGCTTCAAGCATCAGGGATTGAGACTGACCACGTTGTACCTGCTCGATCAAGGCATCTTCAACTGCACATGCGTACTGGTTGAGGAGTGCGGGTGCTTCAGCGCCGAAGTGCTGGAGGACTTCAAGACTTTGATCGCTTACCTGACTTAGATACGCGTCCCTTACCTCGCCCTGAGCTTGACCCTGCATTGGTGCCTGCGCTTGGTACTGCGCCTGCTCCGAATAGGTTGGGGTTGAAGCTTGGTGACTGGAGATCTGGGCTTGCGAATACTGGGCTGGTGCCGCCTGCGGTGCCGAAGCCCACGCTGCCGGTGTAGCTGTCTGGGGTGTCGGTGTTTGGTAAGCCGAGGGTGATACCTGGGCTTGGGATGGGCTGCTTGTATTCAAACTTGCGCTCAGCGCCTGGAACGCCTCCTGCCATGGATTGCCCGCCTGTGCCGAAGCCTGCTGGACCGGGGCCGCTGCCTGGTAGGCCTGAGGGGCCGCTTGTTGGTAGCTCTGATCCGACACCTGGTAATGAGACGGTTGGCTCATCACGGGTTGGGCGGCCAAGCTCTGCTCTGACGCGGTCGGCATCGGAGAGCTTACTTGGGCCGGGATCGTCGCTGCTTGGTTTGTACCTTCCACTGTAACTTAACTCCTTACGTAAAAATTCAAGTGATCTATATAGGAATCCTGTGATATCAAGATTCGGGTCAGATGCCAAAGGTAAGTCTGGCGTCTGTGGATGTGGTAACTGATAAAGTTGACCGAGTAATCCGATGAACGAATTTAATGATTGCTGTGTTTGTTGAACCATTCGGAAGGGATATCCGCTTAACATTGCGGCTCTCTCTTCGTCAGTCTTGCCAGGGAATAAGTATTTCAGTGCTTCAATAGAATCCACACCTAGTTCTTGAAGGTTACGTACGACGATGCTGTTATTTAGAATATCGTCTGTACTCTCTTCAAATACTTCACCTTGCCAGCGCCAGTCAACTTTAGTGCTGCCGTCTGGTATAAGTCCAATTACTCCTTGAGGGATTTCTCCTGAATCAAGTGTAGCACGGATAGCTTCTTCTCTTTGACTGATAAACTTCCTGTATTTCTTGATAAATTTCTCATTATCTTTCTCATAGGCTTCTAAATCTTCACCATAATCTTCAACAAGTGGAGGCAGTGGTTCTTCTAATCCAATCACTGCGGCGAATGACTTTTTGAACATCTCTTCTTCGTGAATAATCATCATTGAGAAGAGTTTGCACAACCCGTACGTAAAGATTGCCCTTGCTTTCTTTTCAGCAGTAGCAGCGACACGTCCGTAGAGCGTTTTGATTTCATACGCCGTGGATGCTGTTCCAATATCGATGTCATCAACACCACCGAGAGCTAGACGGATTTCAGAGCGGTACTGCTTGACGTACATGTTCTGATCACCTGAAACACTGTCTGGTGTCAGGTAACTAACTCGGTCAGTTGGCTCAAGGTTGGCGATAACACGTGGAACCTTGATCTGCCCATCTAATGCTGATGCTCCGCCGAAAGGAGCACTGTTCTGTGAGCTGCTTCTGCCTATTGCTGCAAATCCAGCCTGAGAGCTGATTGTTGGCTTGAACGACTGTTCTTCACCGGCCTCAACGATGTCATGCTTAGGACGACTTGAAACGAGTGTTGGGTTACCGAAGAACTTCATGTTCTTGCGGATGTTATGGACTAGTTCATCGTGATACAGAATCTGGTTCGATAGCCACTCAAACTCTCCATTTCCACTTGCTTCACCAGTGCAGTCCATGTGATTAAACACTTCGACTGCTGGAATGAATCCCAAACTGTTCGTCAGTACTTCTGTTGATCCAGGCATCGTCATCAACGATTGGCCCATTTCATTCTCAAAGTCGATCTTCTCGTTTGAGATCGTTTGCTCAATACGGTCCTTATATACCTTTAGTTTGATGTACTTCTTACGGCCATTGCGTCCATCAACTTGAGCGTACTGATCGATGGCATTAGGTTCACGGACATTGAAGCTGTAGATCAGCACCACGCTTTCTAATTCACTATTCTGATTCCGATAAGCACGGTAACTATCTCTTGGGAAATAGAGTAACTGGTATGTATCCCCATCTGGACGGAAGTAGAAGAGACCTTGTCCATCACATAAGAAGTAATCGATAATGCTATCGAGCTTCATTTCCAGCATATTCTCTTCGCAGATCTTTGCTAGAAAGTCTTTCCTGTTACCGAACGAATCCTGTTCTGCATAGAACTCCACACCACGACGAAGCATGAACATCCTCATCTGTGCAAGATGGGATGAAACGATCATAGAATCTACTGATAAATCTCCTCTCCTCTCTTTAGCTGCTGTGAGGATTTGACTTATCTGGCTTTGTGCTGAGGAGTTCATCCTTTCTTTCCCTATTATTTAAATATTAGTCGATATCCTTTATCATATCGAGGTACTTGTCGTCATCCAGCTCAGGTGCCTCAATAGCCGAGAGTGATGTTGGCCATTCGTACTCAGGTTTCTCGTAATTAACATGCCATATATCACCTGCCCACTGTGATCTAGCAATGTCCCCTTGAGCTTGATGGTAGATAGGACGTTGATCAATTGACTTAGCAAGAGCTGTTGTGTCTAAGTGCCTATTTGCATTATTGATTCCCTTATCTGTGAATTGCTGTGCTCTTTCTCCTTCCGGTCTAGCACTTCGTTTGTCATAACCTTGACTCCATTTATCAGCCCACTGTTTACCCCCTGATTCATTTAATCCTGACTTCCCATATGCTGATTGAGCTTTTGCCCAATCCGAAGCAGAGGTATCTTGTTTCGGATGACTTAGTCTTCCAATTGTTGATGGTGCATTTACGTTTGGCTTAATTGTCTCCGGTTCACTTTGTGGGTTATCATTTCTGTCTTGCCAATACTTAGTTACCTCAGCACGCTCTTCAGTGTGCTCTGTTTCACTTGTTGATCTCTTTGGACCTTCAAGCAACGCATTACCAGCCATCCTATTTTTCTTTTCCCCCTCCTTGCTATATCCCATTTGATATGTAGTCATCTTATTACTTATTATGAGAAGCTATCACTATTGTACTCTACTTGTAAGTGACCCCTTCTTAAAAGGCCTCCCATAGTCAGCACCATTGAATCCACAGCATCATCATGAGATGCATGACCAAAGTTCAATAGCTCTTCTTCTAATACGTCCCATTTACGCCACTTGTTCCATACCACTCTTTTGTTCTCATATAGACCAAGCACCCCGCGTAGTCTTGCTAACTTATCTCCTTTAAAACCTTTAACGGGAGAACATGACAGGTTATATAGCGCTCGATCATCAAACATAATTCGCTTAAAATCCCCTTCAAACGATGTTTGGTATGCAACGGCTTCAGGCCATATCACGCATGGTGACATGGTTGGGAAGTACTGACCCTCATCGTTTTCAGCAACAATATTCCAATCAGCAAGCATTTCGCAGAGCGTATCCATCTTCTGGATATTGCCCATTGTCCGGTTACGTCGCTGATCGATTAAATAGATCTTGCCGTCCTTAATTCCACCGAGTGTCATGACTGTCCAGTCATTCTTCTCACTTAGACCGGCACTAAGGTCGATCCCTACTCCCAGGCAGTCGTACTCATCAGGTACTTCCTGCTTACAGATTAATTCTGGGGAGATACCAACGTCAGCTGAACGTACTGCTGTATTCAGGTACTGGTAAGCGAATGCCACCCTATCTTCACTCTTGCGTTCATTCAGGTATTTCATTGACCAGAATTCAGGCCAGTAGGAACGTTGCCTACCGTCTGCATCTGTAATTACAGCTTTTTGGACAATCTGTTTCCAGTTGTTCTTAGGTGTAAAAAGGCTGGCATGAATATCGTCAAAGTGGAAACGAGTTCCAAGGCATATGGCACGAGCACCCTGGAACATCGTGGGAGCTATGACGTTTGACCATGTTTGCTCCATTTCACGGCGTATATCTGGGTTATTAATTGAAGCAGCAGATTTAATCGGGTCATCAATTAGCACCAGCTGTGACCGCTTAGAAGTAATTGCTCCCTTGAGACCACCACAAGCAACTGTGAATGCTTCTTCCCCCGCTGTGTCTATTCCAGCGAACTCATAATCAATACTCCAGTATTCATCTGATCTACGTATCTTTGATAAACGCACCATCGGGAATACTTCCCGGTATTTACTGCTAGTTAGGATTCCTTTAATCGTTGCACTCTTTGCACGACTAATGTCCACCATGTAGGCGATATATAGGATACGCAGCATTTTCTTTGCAGCTGCATGTCGGCCTATCATCCAAGCTGCATACAAACCAAGGACAGTACTTTTCGCAGATCCTCTGGGTGCAAGGATTGATGTATTCGGTCCTCCTATTCCTAATAGACATTCACTATCTTCTCCTGTACATAACTCATTGTGCCATTCCAGCATATGTTTAGCTGGTGCTTTACCAAGGAATGTGCAGAATACTTTGAAGTCATCCCTTGCTTGAAGTACTTGCTCTGATGGTGGTTTTACTGTGACTTTAGTTGCGGTCATTAAAGCTGACCGTTTATAAGCTAAGGCTACACTTGAGACTGCCATTTAGTTCTATTGATTTATTTTAAGTCTAACGTCAGGATTACCTCAATCTTGACCGTCTCTCGGCAATTCGCTGTTGAGCCCTATTTTTTGCTTTAGAAATTTTTTCGCTTCTTTTATTCTGTGCCCTTGTGATTGCATACACAGCTCGCATATCATTTGCTAACTGCTCAGCTTCAATCCTTTTTGCATTACTGTATCCACTTGTTTCTCCAACTGATGGAAGCCTTTTACTTAAAGCACTCTCTAATCGTACTGAGTTAACAGTACTAGCTTTTAGTTCTGGGAACTCAGGTAATGGTACTGAACCTGACATTACGAATTACTCAA
>Ga0209404_10002554_pt1 | contig 11146 bp, 5 predicted proteins | sample TroAtlMetagenome_2_FD_187447 | JGI IMG/M metagenome (GOLD analysis project Ga0209404, IMG submission 187447) | Marine eukaryotic phytoplankton communities from Atlantic Ocean - Tropical Atlantic ANT8 Metagenome (SPAdes) (version 2) | ecosystem: Environmental > Aquatic > Marine > Oceanic | place... | reverse complement strand
TGAAGCCATCGCGACGACTTGGTGGACGATCGGGTGGCGGCTGCGCTCCGCGGCGCGTCCCACAAATTGCAGAACTTCGCGCTCAGGGGCATTTTCCCACGGTGTCCGTCCCATTTCCATCATGGCACGAGTGGATAGAGTCGCGCCCGCAATATTGTTCACCCGCCGGCTCAGCTTTCCACTGGCCCCGAGCACCGCGCCTTTGAACTGGTTGGTAAACGAGCTTCGTCGCACTTCTGCTCCAATCGTCTCGCGATAAATCAGCATTTTTACATGCTCGATCTTCCCCTTATTCACTACATACCCAGTAGTGATTGGGCGTGTCTTTCCGATTTCGTCCAGAATCACAACCATCTTCCCTTTATGTGTCCAGTAACGGACTCTCGCAGGGCGGTATTCATGCCCCATGAGCCGCCTGATCTTGCTCTGGTGCGACGACGTCAGAGTCAGGTATTTGCTCGTCGGTATCTGTCCCCCACAGGCCGAGCGGATGAAATCCGAAGGTTTTTGGTATACCGTTGTTCCCGCCTGCGCGATTCCAGAAGCCGCAATCAAAAGGATGATGGTGAGGAGGTGGTGCATTGGATGCAATTGAGATCCGTTATCAATAGGATACGAAAAGCGCTGGCCCGCGCAAGTTTTAAGAGTAGCAAACGGTATTTCCCGACAAAGCTGGACTCATTTTTTCAACCCAACTCCGTAAACCGTAGCCGCCGCCAACCCGTGAGGGATGGCGGCGACCAGAGTTATGAGTATGAATACGCGTAGCGATCCACGCAGTAATCAAAGTTTAGAAGCTGTATCCAACCCCGAGGTTGATGGACTCAGCGCCACCGGCGTCATTATAATCAGCTTTGAAGACAACGTTGTCGATAGGCCAGTAATTCACACCGACGGTGACCACGTCGGTGGTGTCACCGGTGTAATCCTGGTATTCAGCGTAGCGAGCAAAGACTCCCAAGTTGTCGCTGATCTTGTAGGAAGGCTCAATGAAGTAACCCCACTGCTCATCAGCGCCAGCTGCTGCAGCGGCTGCACCGCCGATGTCCCAGCTGGACACAAGGCCACGAAGGCGGAAGTCGCCCATGTTCGCGTCAAGAGTGGCGCCCAGAAGAGTGGCGTCAGCTCCGTCTCTTCCCTGAGTGATATCACTCTGATACTGAGCGAAACCAGCAACCTGGAAACCGTTGCCACTGTAGGTGACGCGACCAGTGACGGCAGCATCCTCTGCAGGTGCTTCAGCGACCTTCTTACGTCCGCTACGGATCTTGTAACTATCAGGAACTGACAGTCCGGAGTGAACTGCAACGTCCCATTTGATTGACTCGGCACTCCCGCTCAGGCCAAGACCAGCCTCCCACCACGTGGTGGGAATGATGTTCTTCTCGACCGGATTCCGCTCCACACCGTAAAAGGTGTCGGGCTCATGAGTCTCGTTAAGCGTTCCTACAGGCAGGAGGAAGAGACCAGCCTTCAAACTTGTTCCCCCGTCCATTGCGATGTCAATGTAGGCCTGCTCGAGCTCGACTTCACCGGGCTTGCCCTCTCCCGCAAGGGAGTGCTCAAGCTCAAATTCAGAATACAAGGCGATCTTGTCACTGAAGCGGTGGTTGACGAAGAGAACCCAACGGTGGAAATCAATCTCGTTGTCGTCGTCTTCGTTCAGATTCAGGTGCAACTCGCCATATCCACCGATAGAGGTGTTCTGGAACCAGTCGCTTCCAACGCTGCCGTTGTTGTAAGCAGCGTCGAGGTCCTCGTGATCTTTCGCAGCCACTTGCGCGGCAGACGCCAGAATTCCAAGGCCAAGGATGAGAGACCCGGAGGTCCGTCTGATGGTAGTAGCTGTCATTCTCTGTTTTTGGAGTTAGTGCCTTAAAGGTGTGTGTAATTACGTTTTTCTTAAGGGCGCGGCCGTTTTATCGATAATGGGTCTCAACAGCAATAAGTTTTCCTCATCTAGCTCAGAATTTTTTAACTCATTGAATATTAGATATTTAAGCTATTCTTTCTTCTTTTTTGAGACCCTATCTTCTTGAGATCGCCTAGGAAACAAGCCCTCACTGCGTTCCATGATCCCTGCGGCACCCCTCTTAGACTCTCCAGCAGGCGAGCCGGAATTCTCATCAATACGCCCATAGGAGCTTCTTTCGCTTTTCGCTCCGCCAGCCCGAGCTCAGGGTGAGGGCATGCTCCGCCTCCTCATTCTCATCCTGTGCGCAAACAGCCTCAGTTCACCCTCTCAGGCGCAAGATCGGACCGCCCTCCGGCAGGGAGGGTATTTTAAACCCGCAGCAGCGCTCCTCGAACTGGAAAGAATTACCTCCAAGGTCCCCGACCTCGCTGCATGGACCAAACGCCGTGCAAGCGTGCGCGCAGGCATCCTTGAGGGGGCTGGCCTTCACCCCCTCCCAAAGAAAACCCCACTCAACCCCCTCCGTCATTCAAAGCGCATGCACGATGGATACACGGTTGAAAACGTGGCACTTGAAACCGCACCCGGACTTTTCCTTTGCGGAAATCTCTACCTCCCCTCCGGGCAGCAGAAAAACATGGCGGCGGTTCTTTGTCCTCACGGTCACGCCCGGGACCCCGCCTATGCGAAAGAGGGGAGGCTGCGACCGGAGATGCAATACCGTTGTGCTACCCTTGCGAGGATGGGTGCCGCCGTTTTTTCCTACGATATGATCGGCTACTCGGACTCACGTAAATTGGGATGGAATCACAATCACGGAAAGCAGGTCCTCGGTTTGCAGTGCTGGAACAGCATCCGCGCTCTTGACTTCATTCTTTCTCTCCCGGGAGTCGACTCCTCCCGGGTTGGAGTCACCGGCGCCTCGGGAGGCGGCACCCAGACCTTCCTCCTGACTGCTCTTGATGACCGGGTCACCGCCTCCGCTCCCTGTGTCATGATCTCGGCGCATTTCTTCGGTGGGTGTGCCTGTGAGAGCGGGGTTCCGATCCACGTGCGTCCATCTCACATCACCAACAATACCGAAATCGCAGCGCTCTGCGCTCCGAGGCCAATGCTACTTATTTCGTGCGGGGGCGACTGGACCTCTCATACGCCTCAGGTTGAATTCCCTTTCGTGCGACGCATCTACGGTATGTATGGCCGGAGTAATCTTGTCGAAAATGCTCACCTTCCAGATGAGGGCCACGACTACGGAGCCTCCAAGCGGCAGGCGATGTATCGGTTCTTCGAAAAACACCTCAAGTTGTCGCAGGGACTGCAGTGGAAGAACCGGGAGGATGCGACCATGAACGAGTCCACAGTGCTACTGGAGTCTCATCAAACCCTGCAGGTCTTCACCGAAAAGCATCCTGTTCCCCCGCATGCCCTCAAACCAAACTCACCTGTAACCTTCTCCCGCTAGGCGACCGTTACCTCCCCTGAAAAGAAGCGGTCTACCCTGAGGCTTCCCATAAAGGGCAGGCTCCTCGCCTGAGGGTCATGGCCGATTTAACTAGACATCACGGGTCCTCCCGGCCTGAAGAATTCATGCTCAGCGGCAAATCCTTACTCATCACCGGCGGAACTGGTTCCCAAGGAAAAGAATTGACCAGAACCATCCTATGAGTTGACCAAATCCCAGACGACATCCCGCATATGTCGTCGCTCCCTCTTTGCCTCGGCTGATATCAAGACTGGTGAAGCCCTTACCGTACAGAACGTGCGCTCCGTCCGACCGGGCAATGGACTCGCCCCCAAACACCTTCCGGAGGTCCTGAGGAAAAAGGCTACTCAGGACATCCCTCTGGGCACGCCCCTCGATTGGGACTTACTCGACTGAGGACACCTCAACACCCCTGCCCCCGAAACCGCTCCGTGCTATTTGCCGGACCCCTTCCAGTCCCGCCAGAGCCACCGCATGGTCTCTGGAAAAATTGCTCCTCCGTGCTTCCCACTGTGCCCCCCTTCGCCCCAGACCGTCTTGAAGTCATACTTACGAAACAGGAGAGCCTTCTCCATCTGAAGATTACTCAACCACCAGTTCCCATGGGCGTTATCCAAATCGTTGGAACCATCCTGCAGGAACACGCGCAACGGCTTTTTCTCTCCCTTTCGGATCAAGGCCGGATAGACATGGCCGCCGCGGATATTGGTGAAACTCCCGATGTGACTCACGACCTTTCGGAAGAGATCTGGCCGCTGCCAGGCAGCCGTAAAGGCACAGATCCCTCCCGAACTCATTCCGCAGATTGCCCGCATGGAGGGATCTCCTGAGAGATTATGATCCTTACTGACCTCTCGGAGAATTTCCTTCTCGAGGAAGGTCACATAATCGGCACTGAGAGAGTCGTATTCCACACTCCGGTTCCTTTTCACCCCCTCCGGGGCTTTCCAGCCCTGTCGTCCCTCAAGCTTGTCAGTAAAGAGTCCCGGATTGAGAAAAATCCCGATCGTCACCGGCATTACGCCCTGATGAATCAGGTTGTCAAATACGACTGGCACGCGCAGATCCCCCTCCTCGCTCACGTAGGCATGACCATCCTGAAAGACCATCAGGGCCGCAGGCTTGGCACGATCATATTGAGCGGGAACGTAAAGATACCACTGCCGCAAGGTGCCATCGAGGATGGCGCTTCTCCACTCGTGGCGGGTCACCCTGCCTCTGGGAATGCCGTCCTGACGCTTCGAGTCGGGCCCGAGATTAAAGGACGGTTGTTTCTCCTCGTCGCCGCGAAGCGGGGAGAGACAGCTGCAAAGAAGAAGGAGGGCGAGGACGTTTTTCCGACTCATGGAAGGGGCCCGGGCTGTGTCGGGAGGACTCTCTTCTAATACCCTTTTGCCGGAGCGCACTGAAAAACTGGCCCGGCATAATTCACGCTGAATTGGCACCAGTAAGCCATACTGCTCTCGAACGAGCCCTTCCTCCGAACTCATCCCAGGACATGAAGGCTCCTTTCCATTGATCTCCGATCGATTTTGCTTTTTCAGACGGCACTCGCACCTTAAAAGCTAGAAAACCAGCATCTTATTCTGGGGGTCAAAAAGCAATCTCGCCCTCACCTTAACGAGATGCTGTTCCTATACGAAGGCCCGCAGCGAACCGGAAATTTTATGAGAACACTGTTTTTCCTTATCTTCTTTCTTACCACCAGCAGCATCCTGCTTCCCGCTGGACCGCTCCTCCAGGTCAACTCCTCGACTCTGACTCCCTCTACGACCTTCAAGCTGATCTTCGACAAGGCGATCGTTGAAGAGAACCAGGTAGGCACCTCCAGCCCAAACACGCTGATGCGAATTGAACCTGCCCTGGCTGGCAACCTGACCTGGCTCTCACCCAATAGCGCCCATTTCGAGCGCACGGACATTCCCAAAATCGCCACGAACTATCACTTCTCTCTTGAGACGGGGCACAAGTACCTCGACGGAACAGCCATTCCGGAAACTCGCTTCCGATTTCTCCGGACGGCCGCCTTTCAACCTCTGGTGAATTACTGGCGGGGCGAAGTACGACACCCTATATGCTTCCTGAGGTTCAACGATGTGGTTGATCCCACTACCGTCACAGAGCCAATATTTTTTACCTCCAAAGGGGGGACGAAAGTTGAGGCAACAGTCCGACGGGGCATCTATCGTGATCTCGGAAATAGCACTGCTCTCGGACCTGATTGGGAACAGTATTTCCAGTCATGGAAGGCAACAGACCCTGGCAGGATTGATCCTGAAACCGAGATCTCTACCGCACTCACGATCTCACCAGTGCAGCCCCTACCGGTCGGCGAGAATTGGAAGCTTGTCCTCGGCGCTGGCGTAAAAAACAGTTCTGCCACTGCTGCGACCAACCGGCCCATCCTACGCTCGATCGGGACTGTCAAAAAATTTGAGGTCACCTCTATCCGGGCTATCACCCAGCTCGACGCCAAGCCCTACCTGAGTATCAGCCTTTCCAAGAAACTTCCTGAGGATATTACCGCCTCGGATCTCACCGATTTCATTACTGTGGAGCCTGCTCCTCCCAACATGACTCTCGAGGTCGGCCGTTCACTGGTCTCGGTCCGGGGAGACTTTCCCGGACAATCGAAGTGGAAGGTCACCATCAAACAGGGGATCACCGCGGCGGACGGATTAATCATGCCTCAGTCAAAGAGCATGGTGGTTCAATTTAAGCATCTGCCTCCCATCCTCGCCGCTCCGAGCTACGCCGCTGCTCAGCTGGCAACAGGGAACCGAACCTATAGCATCAGAACGGTAAATATCGCGAATGCTAGGATACGGGCCAAGCGCCTAACCGGCAGAGACGCGGTGCGCACTCTTCAGGGCTATCGTCACTACAGCGGAAACGGACCGGGGAGCGAACGCATCAAGCAGCGTCACGCCCTTCCCTGGTCTCTCGTGGCGGGAGAAACGGTTTACGACAGCTCAATTGAGCTGGAAAACGCCTACGACACCACGGCTCCCATCGAGATCAACTGGAACGACATCCTGGGAAAGGACAATGCCCCCGGACTACTTTTCCTCTCCATCGACGCCGACCCCAAACCCGGAATGGTCAGCTCCTACCAAAGGAAAAAGTCTACTCAAGCCTACATCCAAATCACCGATATCGGACTGGCATGGAAGATTAACGAGAGTAACGCCTTTCTCTATGCCTACTCCTGCGAGACTGGCGCTCCGCTTCCCGGTGTGACCCTAGATGTCTTCGGGGAAGATGCCGCTCCCTTACAATCGACCCAGACCAACGAGTCAGGGGTTGCCCTCCTTCCCCGGTCCTCCAAGCAACGCCACTTAAGAGCTTCCCTCGGTCCGGACCACTTCATCATCGATTTCGACAGTAGTCTCCCGACCGTTTCGATGTGGCGCTTTCCCGTGAATATTGAGTGGGAACCTGCGCTTCCTCATAAACGAACAGCCCTGCTCTTCACCGACCGAACTCTCTATCGGCCGGGAGAAGAAGTTCATCTTAAGGGTCTCGTTCGCAGGATCAGGGAAAATCGTAGCGTTCATGAAGAGAGCAGAGAAGCGCAGCTCAAGATCCTTGATTCCTCTGAGCGCATCCTTGAGCAACGGGACATCACTCTCTCTGACAAGGGCAGCTTCCACCACAGCTTTAGCCTCCCCCCGGAAACGGTTGGCTCATTCCGGATCGAACTCCTCTGGCCCGAAGAGGTCGCCGCAGCAGAGGAGATGGAAACTTGGTATGACCGCAGAGCTCACCTAAGCAGCGCCCAGTTTGTCCATATGATTGCGGTCCAAGAATTTCGCCGGAATGCTTTTGCAACGGAGGCCCAGTTCATCGAGCCCGTTGAAGACAACACCTCCCGATTATCACTCCGTGCGAACTACTTCCAGGGGCAGCCAGTCGCCGGAGGGGAAGTGGAGTGGTTTTACCGCAGTAAGGAGGCCGGTTTCTACCCGGCTCTCTTTCGCGATTTCCTTTTCTGCGACCATCGGACCTACGACCCCTATTACTGGTCACACTACTTCGGTTACGGGGAAAGCTCATACCGTCGCTCCTTCGGAAGTAAGGACGGCAAAACTCGCCTCAATGAAGAGGGTGAAGCGGTCCTGACCTTCGGTCTCGCAGAGATCGAATTCCCTTCACCACGGACAGTTACCGTGACCAGTGAAGTCCGCGATTTACGCAATCAAACCCTATCCGTGGAAGCCTCCACCACCATTCATAGTTCCGACTACTATGTCGGCATTTCCCGCCTCGACAAGCTCGTGCGGGTTGGGGACGAGGTCGACCTTCGGGCAATCATCGTGGATACCAAGGGCAGTTTAGTCACTGGGGACCCCATGGATTTCACTCTTCAGGTCGACCGCGAAGTCCACGAACAGATCAAGACCCGAACCGCCAATGGAACAATTGCTGTGCGCAACGAGAGGCGTATCGAATCGGTAGTCGAAGGCCAATCCGTGCAGGTCTTACCCGGTGACAAGGCCGGGACCATCCTCCCCTTCAAGCCCAAGCTGGCAGGCCACTATATTCTGACTCTCTCCGGAACCGACCCCGAAGGACGCCCAATCCGCACCGCGGTGACTCAGCATGTCTACGGCTCGGAAGAATACCCGTGGGCTTATGAGAATGGAATGCTCATCAAACTCATCCCTGAGAAGAAACTCTATCAACCAGGCGAGACTGCTCGCATCCTTGTCCAGTCTCCCATAGAAGGCACGGCTCTCGTCACTCTGGAGCGGGAAGGTGTCTACCGGCACCTCATCACGGAGCTTACCGCGGAGAATCCAGTGGTGGAGATTCCCCTCACTCACGAGGATGCTCCGAATACTTTTGTTTCTGTCCTCGTCATCAAAGGAGCAAGGGACAACCTCCGGAAGCACAAGGAGCCGATTCTGCGTCTCGGCTACTGTGAGCTGGCTGTCGAAGTCCTACGAGAGCGTCTCAATATTAGCCTCGAGACCCAGGGAGACTCCTACCGTCCCGGGGATGAGATCACCATCGAGGGGCTCATCCGCAATCATACAGGAGACCCGGTTGGAGGCGCCGAGGTCACTGTTTATGCCGAGGACGAGGGGACTCTCGCGGTAGCTGGCTACATCAATCCGGACCCAATGGGCCATTTCTACTCGCCTCGTAGCCTCCGCACTGAGGCAGGCACATCACTTGGCAAAATCCTCTCAGAAAATCCCGGGCAACGGCATTCCTTCAACAAGGGGTTCTTTATTGGTGGAGGGGGAGACCTGATGGACCTCTTCGACGGAAAAGGGCCGCGCAGGAACTTCAACCCCTGTGCCGTCTGGATGCCTGCCCTGACTACGGATCAGGAGGGGCGGTTCAAGGTTCAATTCACAGCCCCCGATACTCTTACCCGCTACCGGGTTATCTCCTTGGCTCATCACGGGGCTGCGAACTTCGGCCGAACGATCTCCAGTCTGACAGTGAACAAGCCACTTATGCTGGAACCGGCTGTTCCAAGATTCGCCCACGAAGGCGATCAGCTACAGCCTTCGGTTCTCATCCAGAACTCCAGTCCGCACACCGGAACATGGGATGTTTCCCTCAAGGTTGGGGGATGCAGTAAGTTCACAGAACATGATGACAAGAGCCAGTCGACGCCTATCACTATCCCCGCAGGGGGTAATGCCACCGTGACTTTCGACCTCTCCTTCAGTGAAACCGGAGAGGCAGACTGGCAGTGGACAGCCATTCCCAGCTCCCTCGAAGGCCTGGAGCTAGACGACAAGCTGCGCCGGGATCTCTCGGATGCGGTAATCAGCCAGTTCTCTATCGAGTATCCGGTCCCCCTTCTCAAGGAGACGCAGTTCATCAAATTTGACGACCCGGGGAAGCAGCATGATCTGCTGAACGGGCTGTCCGAAAATCTTCTCGAGGGCCGGGGTGCTATCGAGTTGGAGTTCGGGCGCTCCATGCTCCTCGAAGCAGGAGAAGCACTGGATTTCCTCCTTCATTATCCCTACGGCTGCGTCGAGCAGACCACTTCAAGCACAATTCCCTGGATAGCGGCGCTGAACCTGCAGAAAAAGACCCCCGCATTCCGGGGTAAGAAGGAGGGTGAAATCCGCCAGAGTATTCAGGCAGGTGTCAACCGGCTCCTCTCCATGCAGTGTGATGATGGAGGGCTTGCTTACTGGCCGGGTGGCAAAAGCTCGGAAACATGGGGATCAGCTTATGGGGGTATGGCTCTTCTCCTCTGCCGCGAAGCAGGAGCGACCGTCCCCGAGAGCGCCCTGGAAGGACTCTGCCGCTACCTCACCGGCACATTACGGGGCATTGTCAGTTCCAAGGATTGGAGGGAGATCGAAACGGCCTGCCGAACCTGCTATACCCTCGCACTCGGAGGCTCTCCCCAGGTCTCCTACCAGAACAAATTGCTTGAGACCCCCGAGCACCTCACTCCCACTTGCCTTAACTTCCTCTCTCTCGCGGTTGCAAAATCCGGTGGAGACGACGCCATGGCCCGTGCACGAGACATCCTCTCCCTCGAGGTGGCACAACCGGACACCGGGAACTATTTCATGAGCTACCGCCCGGCAGAAGCAGAGAGACTTCTGGCTCTCCTCAATATCGACCCGGAATCCCGGGAGTGTAGCCGATCTCTCGACAAAATCATGGCCTCCCGTGGAAAACGATCAGGCCACTGGAGAACGACATGGGGCAACGCCTGGACCGTCTTTGCCCTCGGAGAATATGCCCGTCTCGCGGAAACATCGACAGCGCCCCCGGTGATCACCTTCGAGACCGATCAAGGCATCCAGCGTATCACCCTTGATAATCAGAATCCCACCAAGCTCATTCGGATCCCACTCCGTCAGGGACTGGTGGCCAGAGCCGCAACTTCGACCGGGGGATTTGCCCGCGTCAAGCTCTCCTCCAAACCGAATCTGGCCCCACAGAAGCCAGTGTCATCCAATGGCCTGCAGATCGCCCGTAGTTACTTCCGGATCCTCCCCAGCGGAGAGCGGGAAGCCCTCGGACAGCCAAAAACGGGAGACCTCGTCGAGGTGCAGCTTGAGGTCTCGATGCCCCGGGACGGCACTCGTTACCTTGTCGTGGATGATCCCCTACCCTCAATCTTTGAGGCCGTGAATACTGATTTTGCCAGTCAGGCCGGGCGGTTGAAGACCAAGAAGGACTGGAGCGTCTCGCATCAGGAATTACGAGACGATCGAGTTCTCTTCTTTATGAACTATGTCCCCAGCTCGGGCAGCTACACTCTTTCCTACCAGGCCCGCGTCACGTCGGCAGGCTCCGCACTCGCTCCCCCGGCCAAGGTGGAGGCGATGTATGAGCCCGAGTTCTTCGCCCTCTCGGCGAGTCGAAGGTTCGTCACCCCCAACCCCCTCAAAACTGCCAACCGCTAGTGCGGAAGAGACGCTGTCATGCCTGACCTCCAGAGACGGATCACCCGCCTCTTGCCAGCCGGCAAGCGGCGGCATCTCCTTGCCGGTCCTGTTCTCGCAGTGATGGGATGGACCATCCTGCCCTTCGCCTTCCAGCTGCCTTCGCAACTCAGGTCCGCGCCCTCCCAGTCTATTGTCATCACCGATCGCAACGGTCTCGTTCTGGAGAACATGGCCCGCGCGGACTACTTCCGCCACGAACCTGTTTCCCTCGCTGAGGTCCCGCCGGCCCTCATTGACGCTACCCTGGTTGCTGAAGATAACCGCTTCTTCAGTCACCGCGGCCTCGACTACCTCGCGATCGCACGGGCC
>Ga0209404_10002552_pt1 | contig 11148 bp, 25 predicted proteins | sample TroAtlMetagenome_2_FD_187447 | JGI IMG/M metagenome (GOLD analysis project Ga0209404, IMG submission 187447) | Marine eukaryotic phytoplankton communities from Atlantic Ocean - Tropical Atlantic ANT8 Metagenome (SPAdes) (version 2) | ecosystem: Environmental > Aquatic > Marine > Oceanic... | reverse complement strand
ATTAGTACTTCTCCACATGGAACTCCTACTGCAAATGCAACTGCTGTAGCTATTACAACTGCAATAGGTGCTGGATCTACATCATATTCTGTAAAACAAGTTGTAATAACAAACACAGGATTTGGTTATACTCAGGCACCAACAGTTACTTTCAGTGGTGCTGGTGGTTCTGGTGCATCGGCTATTGCAGGTATAGGTACTAATGTTGTTAAGATATTATTAGATGGTACTCAACAAGGAGGTAATAAGTATGCACATACTCCTACTGTTGCAATTAGTACTTCTCCATCTGGACTCTCTACTGCAAATGCAACAGCTGTTGCAGTTGTTAGTGCTGGTGGAACTGTAAGTGATGTTAGATTAACTAATGCAGGATTTGGATATACTGTTGCTCCAGTTATAACTATTCAAGCACCAGGATCTGCAGGTATGGGAACTGGTAACTTCTTCTTGAATGAAGTTATTAAAGGTCAAAGTACTCTTACTACTGCAGTTGTTAAAGATTGGGATTGGGATACTAAGATTCTTAAGATTGGTAATATGGCAGGTAACTTTGCATTAAATGAAGTTGTTGTTGGATCTGCAACAACTAATGAGTTTCCAGGTATGGGTCAAACCGCAAGTTATACAATATACAAAATAGGTGAAGATGATTTCCAAGACGATGCATTTGCAAATAATTTAATCATAGAAAATGAAGCTGACGGCGGACTTGTTGATTTTACAGAATCAAATCCTTTCGGTAGTTTCTAAATAGTAAGATGTCCATTAAAAAACCACTACATAGATTACCACTCGATGATTGGTTTGATGACACACCACACCCCCATGATAGTATGCCAATAGCAACTGATAAATCTTGGGAAGATGATGGTTTGGATTATGAGGACGATATGTATGAAACCATACATGAAAAAATGTATAAGATAGCTACGTCTGGTCATACAACTATAGGCGGATCTGAGTCAATTCAATAGGGAAAAACAATGTTAGGTCAGTATTTTTATCACGAAATTTTGAGAAAGACCGTTATTGGTTTTGGTACACTTTTTAATGGAATAGAAATTAGACATGAAGCTGATGATGGAGCTACGACCAGTAGGATGAAAGTTCCATTGGCATATGGGCCAATGCAGAAGTTTCTTGCAAAGATAGAACAACAACCTACTGTACAAGGTAGACCTGCAATTACTTTACCTCGTATGTCATTTGAAATGACAACTTTAAATTATGATCCATCACGTAAAGCATCTATAACTCAGACATTCAGAACTTTAAATTCGGATACTGCAGGTAATGTAAAGAAAGTTTATATGCCAGTTCCATATAATGTAGGATTTATGCTTAGTATTGCTACTAAGTTGAATGATGATATGTTACAAATAACGGAACAAATTCTTCCATATTTCCAACCAGGACTTAGTATTACCCTTAATTTAATTTCATCAATAAACGAGAAAAGAGATATTCCCATCATTCTAGAAAGTATTAATATGAGTGATGATTATGAAGGTAGTTTTGATAATCGTCGTGCAATGATTACGACTATGCAATTTAGTGCCAAAGTTTATATGTTTGGTGCAGTTGCTGATAGTCCAGACGGTCTTATCAAGAAAGTTAATGTTGATTACTTTACAGATACTAATAAGGTAGTTGCAAAACGTGAACAGAGATACTCTGCAACCCCAAGGGCAGTTAAAGATTATAACGATGACAATACTAATGCACTCAATAAGGCATTAGCTGCAGAACAAACAGTACTTTCTGTTAATAGTTCTGCTAACTTCTCTGTAGATGATTACATCACCATTAGTGGTGAGAATATGCAGATTCGTTCTATCGCTGCAAATGAACTTACTGTATACAGAGGTGTTGATGGAACCAATGTGATAGATCATGTATCTGGTTCTACCATAGATATAATCAGTGGATCTAAAGATGCTACATTACCACTTACTGGTGATGATGCACTTATCGCTTCAGGTGATGATTTTGGATTTAATGAAATGTCTTCTTTCTACTCAGACTTTAAAGAATATTCCCCCTCACAACAAAAGGATGTATAAATTATGAAATTTGATGAAATTGATAATGCTCTTGATATTGTAAAGGATACATCTGAACCAATTGAAATTGAAGATGTGAAATCTGTTAAATATGAAAAGGATGATTTGGATCGTGATTATGAGTACACTCGTGGCAATCTTTATTCATTAATAGAGAAAGGTCAAGAGGCAATTGATGGTATTATGGAAATCTCTCAGGAGAGTGGATCTGCTAGAGCTTATGAAGTTACTGGACAGATAATCAAAAGTGTGGCTGATGCCACGGATAAATTATTAGACCTACAGAAAAAGGTTAAAGACATAAAGGAACCTAAAGATAAGGGGCCAAATAATGTAACAAATGCACTTTTTGTTGGGTCAACTGCTGAATTACAAAAACTACTCAAAAAGGGGAAGTTAGATGACTGAAAAAACTAAAGAAGTAAAGGAAGAAGTTAAGGAAGAAAAAAAGAAAGGTATTTTTGCTAAAGCAAAGGATGCACTTCTTCCTGATCAAGAAGAGCAAGCTGCAATCATTAGTACAGCCGTCAGAATGGGCGTGTTGATTTGGAGTGGCGGAATTTTGACCTTAAATTACGTGGCCATACCTGGCGTACCTCAACAAAAAATAGATCCAACATTTATAGCTTCGGTTTTTACTGGGGTTCTGGCCAGCTTTGGCATTCAAACCGCATCCAAGAAGGGTGATGGAACAATGAAGATGAATGGTAATGCAAACGGAAATGGTAACGGTAATGGAGGAAGTGGTGGAACAGTTCAGACAATTAGAATTGAACAAATGCCATTAAAAATTATTGCCGCAGACATTCCTCCAAAACTTGATCCTAAGAAAGATAAAGAACCACCTGTTGTATAAATAAATTACTCGAATAATTATCATGCAAAAAATTATTAATGTATTTGCTATTGCGTCTACTGTTGTATCTGCTGCCGTTGTTGGTAGTGGGGTATACGTATACGTCAATCGTGCATCCATCGTTGATGGAGTTAAATCTCAAGTTATGGAAGCAGTTACTGGATCTTTTGGGGATCTAGGTGGTGCTGTAGGTGGAGGAGCACTTCCTCTAGGAACTAATGATCTTGCTGCTCCTTCTTCTGAACCACAAGCTTCTGCACCTGAAGCTGACGGATTCGGAGTTCCAACATTCTAAATAAAAATTATGGACACAATTATTAAAGAACTTCCTATACCAAAGGAAGCATCAAAAATGTTAGAAGAAGTACCTGTTATTCAGGAACTTATTGAACCAGAACCACAAGGTATTAGTTGGGGTCTTGGTGTAGGTATAGTAGTGGGTATATTAGTTGCAGGTTCTGTACTTAAATTTGGTTGTAAGAAACTTAAGAAGTAATGGACTTACAAAAGATTACTAGTACTGGTACGGCAATTGCGGTTGTTGGTACTGGTACTGTGATGGGTGGCAATTATGCTATCGACACCGCTACTGGTGGGCCAGAAAAAAGAATAAAGGCAAAACAAACAGAACTTCAACTCATAGTAAGAGAAGAAGTTCGTAGTGCCTTAAAAGAGATGCTACCTACATCAACAGGTGGTGTTGTTAGAACTACAAACCCAAAAGATTATCGTAAAGAGGTTCCTAAATGATTTTTTCAATGTTGAATGTGGTAGAGGCTTGGAATGAGATCTCATGGGCAGATGCTATTCCATTTATCCTAGTATTGACTGGACTTTATTGGATTAAGGTTAAGATTGATACATCTGCTGGTCTAGGTAGAAAGAAAAGTAGACAGTTACAAAGAATTATTCGTGATGCAATTTTAGAGACACAAGTAAAGACTGGAAAACCTTAGTTATTTCTTTTTCTTTTCCTTCTTCATTCTCTTAGCATAATCCTTGGCAAAATTGATTCCAAGTAAACCTTTCTTCACACGGTACTCATTTGTTCTTAATTCAGATTGAGTAGGTTTATAGGGAGTCTTACCAAGTAGTTTATTAATTTTACCCATTGCCTGTTTTATTGCAGGCTTAAAAACCTTTAGTAGTAAATCTGCTAGAGGTTTTGCTAATAGTGCGGAAGAGGTAGCAACCAAAGCGATAGTTGCCGTTGTAGATGCAACTGATGCAGAGGGTAGATATGCTTCTACTATACCAATATCTTCATATAATGCTACACATATTTTTCCTTGTGGTGTGTCTTGTAACTCATGACCCACCACTTTTTCTTTTTCACTTGGCCCTAAAGCACCGATACGAGGTGATGTAGGGTCTGGGCATTCGGGATCACCTTCTGTCTTAGGTATAGATGGTGTCTCTGGTGTATTAAGATCTGGTTCTGGTGGTGGAGCAACAGGAGGTGCTTTCTGTTCATATGTCATTAACAACTGATCTGGTTCATAATTCATTGCCTGATAGGCAGGGTATGATCCATCAGGACAAAGAGTCATTGCATTTTTAGAATCATTCTTAACCAGATCCTTATCAATTGGAATGCCAGTCTTATGTTTTTTATTATCCTTATGTGCTTTTACACAACCAGGTATATCCACAATAGGATTACCAATATTAACTACTACGGGTGGAAGTAAGTAATCAACATTAGGTTGTGTAGTCATCCAACGTGGTATATACACATTTTGTACATCAGGGATTTGATAGGTACTAATATTATTGATATTTTGTATTCTACGTATTGGTGGTTCCATTAGTCTTTAACGTTACCAATAGAGAATGTTCCTAATGATTCTGCAGTTCCATTTGCTTGAACTTCTTCTTTAGGTGGTTCTTCTTTAATCTCATTAGTACCAAGACTGTGCATATGAGGAACGACTACACCAGCAGGTTGAACCAATACAACATCGGCACATACAGATGCATAAGGTGACTTAGGATGGAACATCACTCCAGCCTTCATAAGTTCACCACAGTTTTTTAGACGTGCCAACTCAAAGTCTAATCTTTTATTAGCAGTCAATTGTGTCATTTGATTGATACTTGCCTGTGCTGCTTCTTTACATTGTTCTTGTAACTTCTTATCTAATGGTCGTGACCATGTAGCAGAGACACCTAGTGATACGTTATAACTATCCGATTGATTAGTTCTTGTGGGCATATAATATAAAATATTTCCTGGGTTATCAATCTGTCCATCGTCGTCAGCATCATGAACATCATACACGGGCTCGTCGTAGTAAGCCTCATATGGTCGTTTAAATGCAATACCTCCAGTGGCATAGGGTGTGATATTCATAGTCGCACCTTGACATTGAATGCCATTACCATAAGTGTTAGTTATGTATGGCCCTTGGAGAACCTGTATGGCTTGATTGGTTACTGAGCCAGAGGAGTTAGCTATTGGATTAGCAGTAGCACTAACTCCTCCCACGTCCGCTGCATTTGCAGGGGTTGCAATGACACTTGCTGCAAGTATTAGACATAATTTCTTTATTGAGTGAAGGTACTTGTCGTATCGGTTACGGAATTTATAGTTGTCGTTCTTTGTATGACGGTGTGATTTGAGAGGCCTGGCCCCATGTAGCTCTCGGTAAATTGAAAGGCTGCTCCTGGTGTTACTATTGTGAACTCTGGTCTGTCTGTTAGATTCAATCCGTTCCATGTCGAAGTCACTCCGTCTAATGTTACTTGTGTAGAATTAATAGAATTTGCTCCTGTTGGTGATAGTGTTCCATTTGATTCTACGTTGGTGCCAGTCACTGCATACTGCCAGCCTGTGTTATAGTCCATACTGTTAATCGTCTCTGTAACGGTAGACGTAGTTTCAGTATGGCTGGTCATTGAGCCCTGTGTGAAATTTGGCACCACAGGTACTGCTCTTGCAGCACCTGCACCACTAACCAGTAATAATACTGTTAGTATCCGTTTCATGGCTAGTCGATTACTATTTCAGTTACGAATTGGCCAGTAGCCGTTGTGCCAGCCCCACCTGCGGTTAGAGTTGTCACTCCAGCCGAGGTAATAGTACCTGCAAGACTACCTGCCACACCACCCGACATCGTTAAGGTATTACCAAAAGCTGGCATGTCAGCTACGACACCACTGGTCACGTCTACACCTGCACCCATTGCAGATATCGCATCTCCTTGAGTATAACTTTCAGAGAAGCTGAATGCCGAACCAGCTGTGTTAATATCGTATGTACCAAGATCTTGAGTTGCTGCAGCAGTAGCGGTAGCAGCAGTCATAGTACCAAAGTGTCCACTATTAGAAGTATCTACTTTGATATTAGATCCAGATACAGTGTAAGTTGAACCTATGCGACTTGCATCTGTGTAAGCTCCATTTACACTCAATTGAGTTGAGCTGCTTATTCTATGGGTCAGGTCTGCACGGGCGGGTGCCACAACAGAACCTGTCATCAAAATCATAATGAGAGGAAATATTCTTCTCATAATTGTATATAAGACTTCATGTATTTATGTAAAATTCTAAATAGAAAGAGACTAGCTGTGTCCCAAGATACAACAGAGATGAAAGACTACAAAGAAACTTTATCAAAGTTCGATAAAGATTATTATAAAAATCTTGTTCAAGAGAGAGTTGAACGTTACAATGAAGTAGGACAAGTATGTAGGGTGTCCTTAAGATGGAGAGGTAAGTATTACCATCTTCAACTATTTTTCCCTGGCTCTAAGTTTCCAAGTAGAAAGGAAGTAGAAGTTCAAGTGCATAAGGTTTATCCTGATGCAGTTGTAATGGTTCATTATTCATCAGAGAGTCAACCAAATCAACCATTAATCAGAGTTGCTGAAGGCAACCTAGTACATGGTGATTATGGAACCTATATTGATGGACAGAAACTACCTAAGAATAAAGAAAAGAAATTAGTTGATGTTCCTTATGAATCTTTAGCTCATAATGCTAATAAGGAAGAATTTCAATTATCAGGTAATCAATTGAACGAAAATTCAGATCCTGGAACTGATCTTGCAACTCTTAAGGCTAAAAAGTTTAATACTAAGGCTAAATCAGATATACAGAAAGATGTCAAGGATAGTATAAGAGGTAAAGTTGATATGAGTAAGTATGTTGATATTAAGGTAGAAGAAAATAAGTATTATAAAGGAAATCCAAAAGGTACTCCTAAGAAACCTAAAGCGGGTGATGTTAGACCTGGAGTAAAATGTCAGGATACAAGTTTTGTAGAATTCATGAAAAGAATTGAACATTTACCTGAAGTAACTAGAGAAGCTATTAAGAATTGTGGGGATGATCCATTGGTTGCAAAAGCAGCTCTTGAAATATCTGGATTACCAAAGTAGAATATAAAGAGGACATTAAATCATTAAATAGAGGTACGAGATGGAACCCCCTTCTTGGTATGAACTTTATGAACAAAACGATAAACTGGAAGGCATGATTCACATCTACCAACAGGAAATTGAAACATTGGAATTGGAAAATTCCAAATTAAAGGAAAAGATCACTCACCTCAAAAAACGATTGAGTTATGTAAATATGACTCCTAATGTAATTGAGGATAAAAAATGAGTGGTGATGTAGGACTGGAAGATCCAGTCATTTTTTATAGTGAAGAATTAACTAAAACAAAAGTAGTTCTTTTAGCTCTTAAAGGGATTAAATTAAATTTTGAAGAAGAATTAGAATATGAAACCAATTAAATGGTCTGCACAGATTTTACTTGGTTCTAATAGATTAACTAAGGTTGAATTTTTATGCGAATCCAACCTAAGACAGGATGCGGAAGATAGGTGTAGATCAATATTTGGTTCTGATGATATAAGACAATTAAAAAGAGAATGGAATTGAAGTACCTATATACTGATAAGTAATTGGACTTTAACTTCTATGAAACTAGAGACGATTAAGTTTACTATTAGACAGGATGGCTTTGTGACTGAAGAAGTTATAGGTGCCGAATCTGATCAATGTTTAAATCTTACTGAATCTATAGAGAAAAAACTTGGTAATGTAACAACACGAAATTATAAGTCCGAATATTATGAGCCTGTTGAGAATAAACAACAGGTAGAAGAATGGTCACATGATTCGGAGGGATGTTGATGTCACATTTTACTCAAATCAAAACTAAGATTAAACATAAAGAACGTTTAATTGAGGCTTTAGAACTTCTTCAATATAATGTAACAGAAGATCAAGAACTTAAAGTAACGGGTGCTCATGGTATTAAACATGAGACTGTAGAAGCAGAAGTAGCTATCACTAATGATATTGGATTTCGTATGGATCCTCGAACAGGTGATTATGAATTGGTTGCAGATTTAGAAACTTGGAAACAACCTATTCCTGTTGATAGATTTATTGATAAGGTTACTCAACAGTATGCTAGAATGACTATTCACGAAAGTGTTAAGGAAAAGGGATTTAAGGTTGACGAAGAGTGGGAGATGGATGATAATAGTATTGAATTAACAGTTTCACGTTGGATTTAGATTATGAGTGATGAACTAGTTCGTATTGCAAATGCCTTAGAGAGGATTGCAGACTTCTATGAAAAGGGTTTGCATGTTGATATTGATCATGCACATATAGATGATATTGGTGAAATACATGGTGATGTAGTCACACATCCTAAACAATTCTAATGTATGTGAGTCAACACATTAATGCGTAATTATACTCATATGGTATAATAAATAATATCAGTATGGGATTGAAAGAATCATGCCCCTGACTCAACAGAATCATTACACAGTTGGATATCACGATAATCAACTACATCATCATGAGATATGTGAGTATGCCATGAGTGCATACGATGCAATAGAACACAGCAAAGAGGATGTCTCCTATCTAGGGGAGCATCCTCATTTTATTGACTACTGCAAAAATAATTCGGAGGTAGATAATATCTCTAGATTTATGGCTGCAGGTATACCAATGGGACATTAATTATGACCACATTAATAGTACGTCACAAACATGAGATTATGTGGTGGATGAGTAGACTCACTATCATGGTTACTGCATTATTCTTATCAATGACATTGGCAGCAAAAGCATATGCTGCAGAAATACAAATGGGTTACGATGGTAACTTAGTATTTGAACCAAATGAGATTAGTATCTCAGCTGGTGATACAGTTACCTTTGTTAATAACGCATTACCTCCTCATAACATCATTGTAGATGGTAGAGCAGATCTATCAAGAGAATCATTGATGTTTAGTCCTGGCGAAACACAAGAGATTGTGTTTGCTGATAAAGGAGACTTTAACTTCAAGTGTGCTCCTCATGAAGGTGCTGGCATGAAAGGCGTTATTCATGTCTCATAGTTATAAGAACCCTTCTAAAGTACAAGACCTTGGACATGTAGAGGCACAAGTCACTAAGGGTAAGAAGTATTATGATGATCAAGGGTGGGAAATTAGACCACCCATGAGTGATAGGGAATGTATATATCGTTGTTTGGAAAATTGCGAATCACTTGCTGGACTAGATAAGAAACAAGTTCAAAGACTTATGATAGACTTTGAAACTATGAAAACTGACCTAGTACGCAATGAGGAGTATCCATCATTATGAATTATAAAGATTCTGGCGTTGACATTGAGGCTGGAAATGAATTCGTTAAAAAGTTAAAACTAAAAGCTCCTGCTATTGGTGGATTCAATGGTATGATGAAGGTTCCTTCAGGTTATGAGGAACCTGTTTTAGTGTCTGGGGCTGATGGTGTCGGCACTAAGATTAATATTGCAAAGATCCATAGAGAATTTACTACTATAGGTATTGATCTCGTTGCCATGTGTGTCAACGATGTAATCACTTGTGGTGCTAAACCTTTATACTTTCTTGATTATATTTCTACTGGTAAGATATCTCCTATCATAGATGAGATTATGGAAGGCATTCTTAAGGGATGTGAATTATCAGGGATGGATCTATTAGGTGGAGAAACTGCTGAACATCCTAGACCTGCACCTCCACCAACATATGATGACGATCTTGATCTTGCTGGATTCTGTACAGGTATAGTTGAGAAGAATGAAATAATAGATGGTAGTCTTATTAAGAAGGGTGATAAGATAATTGGTTTACCTAGTAGTGGAGTTCATAGTAATGGGTATAGTTTGATCAATGAACTTATATGGAGACAGAAAATATATTATAGAGATATGCCTGAGTTACTTACTCCCACTACGATCTATGCAAAACAAATACAAGAGTTGATGAATGAGATACCCATTGTTGGTATGGCCCATATTACAGGTGGTGGTTTAGAGGAGAATATATCTAGGGTTACTCCTAATATACAAATTGATTGGAACTCTTGGGAACGTCCTGATGTTTTCAATAAGATCCAACAAGCTGGTGATATAGAAGAACAGGAGATGAGGAGAGTATTTAATTGTGGTATTGGTTATGTTCTAATAGTTCCACCCGATATTGATTATGGACTTCAAATAGGAGAAGTGGTATGAGTCATCCTAACGGTTACACTATAGAAATGATCAAGGAGATCTTAGGGTCTTCTTGGCCTGATCCACCAGGTGAATCTGGTAATGAAATGAGAAAGAGGAAGGGTAGAGAGATGAGAGAGAAAGGTTTGAAACCTCATTTTCCATCAGCAGAGTCAAGATCTAAACTACCTAACTTTGATGAGAATGGAAAGTATATCTATCCAGAAGGTCATGGATTTAGTTATGTTCAGTATTTGAAAGATAACCCTGACTCAACAGAAGCAGGAACATACGGAAGTAAAGTGTCATGAGAAATGAAACACAAGAATCTTTAGAAAAATTATTTACTGCTAAATGGAATCTTCCTAAAGCAGCAAAGAATTGTGGTATGAGTTACGATGAGATGCGAATAATGTTTAATAGTTATTGTTCATCAAATCCTGCAACTTGGAATCATGAGTGATGTAGTTTGGTCTATAAATATTATGCTTGGTACTTTACTCAGTGGAGTAGGGTATTTGATTTATTGGATAATGACATATGACGACAGAACACAGCCAAGAAACGAAGATAGCAATCTTGGAAGCGAAAGTGGATCACATGATGGGTCATGTGACTGAACTGACTAAAAGAGTACGTGCCGTTGAAAAGGTATGTGCTATTGTTAGTGCTGTTGGTATTGCAGGTGGTGGTATTGTTGGTACTACTGTATTAAATCCACAGA